>Ga0068865_100001066_pt1 | contig 15787 bp, 14 predicted proteins | sample KBSMisM12_FD_75293 | JGI IMG/M metagenome (GOLD analysis project Ga0068865, IMG submission 75293) | Miscanthus rhizosphere microbial communities from Kellogg Biological Station, Michigan, USA - KBS Miscanthus M1-2 | ecosystem: Host-associated > Plants > Roots > Rhizosphere > Soil ...
AACGCGGTTGCGGTATTCCTGTTGCCGCAGTGACGAACCTCAGCTCTGCTGCTGTTCGACCAGCTTGCGCAGCCGGGTCAACGCCTCACTCTGGATCTGCCTGACGCGCTCCCGCGTCAGGCCGAAATCGGCGGCGATTTCGGCGAGCGTTTGCACGCCGCGATCGTTCAGGCCATAGCGACGTTCGAGCACCTGGCGTTGCCGCTGTGGCAGACGTGCGATCAGTGCGTCGACCGGACTGGGCGTTTCGTCCAGCGCGCTGCTTCCGGGCACTGCATCGCTTTCGATGACCAACTGATCGATCAGCGCTCGATCGTCGCTCTCCGAGCGCGGCGCATCGAGCGAACTGATGTGTTCGGTCACACAGAACAATTCCGCGATCTCCGTCGCGGGCTTGCCCATGGCCTGCGCGAGTTCGTCGATCGTCGGTGCACGGCCAGATTGCATCAGCAGTTGCCGGCGCGCACGCAATACCTGCGCCAGTTCGCGCAGCACATGCACCGGCACGCGCACGGTGCGGCCGTGATGCATGACCGCGTGCTGCACGGCTTCCCGAATCCACCATACCGCGTAGGTGGAAAAGCGCAGGCGGCGGGCAGGATCGAACTTGTCGACGGCGCGCATGAGGCCGATGTTGCCCTCGGCGATCAGATCCAGCAGCGGCACGCCGCGGCCGACGTAGTTGCGCGCGACGGCGACGACCAGGCGCAGGTTCGCTTCGATCATCTGCTGGCGCGCGTCGTCATCTCCACGGCGCACCAGAGCTGCGAGGCGCAACTCGTCTTCACCGCTCAGCAGCGCAATGAGACCGATTTCATTGAGGTAGACGCTGGTCGAACTGCGCGCTTCATCGTCCTGCGGCTCGATCGCGTCGATCAGCTCGATCAGGTCGTCGGTTTCGACTTCAGCGGCTTGCACACCCATGTGCGCAGAATACTCCGCTCGCGGGCCCCTTGTGAGTTCCGCGAGTCAGGTGTCGATTACAGTGCAGCCGTTGCGTTCGGGAGATTGGTGCTCTTTGTGAGCACAAGTCAGCAGTCATCGACTGCCTCGATCAGCGTGCCGGCAGATAGTCCAGCGGATTGACCGGCTTGCCATTCTTGCGGATTTCGAAGTGCAGTTCGTCGCGCGAGCTGGCGCTGGAACCCATCTCTGCGATCTGCTGGCCACCCTTCACCTTGTCGCCTTCCTGCACGAGGCGCTTGCGGTTGTGACCGTAGGCCGAAAGGAAGTTCGCGTTGTGCTTGACGATGATCAGTTCGCCGTACCCAAGCAGACCGTTGCCGCTGTACACGACCTCTCCGTCGGCTGCGGCAAGTACCGGGTCGCCCGCCTTGCCGGCGACATCGATGCCTTGCCGCGTCTGATCGCCGGCAACAAATGTGCCGACCAGGCTGCCCTTGCCCGGCCAGCGCCAGGTCACGCCATTTGCACTCGTGACCACGCTGTCGTCGGCAATACGCGGCGTTGGGGCCATTTCCGTTGCGGACGCCTTCGGCTGGGTTTCGGATGGCGCAGCGGGCTTGGCCGGCAAGTCCGGCACTGCCGGCTTCGGCGCTGCCGCAGGAGTCGACGCGGTCGGATTGTCGTGAGTCTGGCCCGTCGCTGCCGACGACTTTGCCGTCTCCACCGGAGCGGCCGGCGGCGGCACATCTTCAAACATGCCCGGTTTCGTCGGCGCAGGGACCGGCGCCGCGCCTGTCGCTGTTGCCGCGGCCTGCGGCGGCACCGCGCGTGATGGCGTTGCCGGTGCGGCAGCCGGCGTCGGCGAATGATTCGTACCCGGCGCATCCAGGCGCAGATCCTGGCCTGCATAAATACGGTACGGCGGAGCAATATTGTTCCATGCAGCGACGTCGCGAAAATCCAGTCCATGCCGGAACGCGATGGCGTAAAGCGTGTCGCCGCGCACGACGCGATACGTATCTGGGGACGGCGACGGCGCCTTGGAGACCGTCTCGTGGGGCGCCGAATCATGATCGCTTTCGGACAAATCGACCACGGGCGCCGGAGGTCCCGAGGCGCAAGCGCCAAGGCCGAGCGCGATTACGGTGACGACGACCCACTCGGACCGCGTCATGCGGCGATCGAGGACTCGCGCGATGGGGAGGCAGCGCTTCATGCAGTCAATGCACGTACTTGAAATACACGATCAACAATACGATCAGCACGACCAGACCCCAGCCGATCCACTCGATCCATCGGTGCAGCGTTTTTTCGGCCCGCTCGCCGCCCAGTCGTATTGCCCCGGCGACGGCAAACACGCGCTTGCCGCGTCCGATCAGCATGCCGGCCACGAATGCCGGGATCGGCACACCGACGACTCCCGATGCCCAGGTGAATATTTTCAACGGAACAGGTATGAACCCGGCAAGAACGAGCAGCCCGAATATCTTCCACGCACTCTGGTCATGCAGTCGATCGATGATCTCGAGCAACTTCGGCATCCAGCCGAGGTCCTCGAACAGCGGACGCACCAACTGGAATGCGAAATGGCCGAGCGCGTAGCCGACGAACGAACCCAGCAACGAGGCGCACAGACTGACCATCGCGTAGCGAGCCCACAGCTTGGGTTTTGCCAGTGTCATCGGCGCCAGCATGATTTCCGGCGCGACCGGAAAAATGAAGGCTTCGATGAAACTCAAGCCAGCGAGGTACCGCTCTGCGTGAGGATGTACGGCCCAGCGCAACGCGAATTCGTAAAGCCGTTTGAACAGACGCATCAGCCGATCCCGCCCAGCAGCGGCACGAAGCTGACCGCACCGAGCGATTCGCTCACCCAGCCTTTTTCAGAATTTCGATAGCGCAGCAGGCGCTGATGACCCGGCGGGCCGACCGGACCGACCAGCACGCCATCGGGCGCAAGTTGCGCGAACAGTTCCTGATCGACCGCCTCGCCCGCCGCGGTCAGCATGATCGCATCGTATGGCGCATGCTCGGCCCAGCCGAGCCTGCCGTCGTCGTGTTTCGAGCGGATGTTGTCGACGCCGAGCTTGCGGAAGCGCCGGCGCGCGTTGCGCAGCAGCTCCTCGATGCGCTCGACCGTGTATACATTTTTCACCAGCGCGGCGAGCACCGCAGCCTGGTAGCCGGAGCCGGTGCCGATCTCGAGCACCTTGTCCGGCAGTTTGTCTTCGATGAGCGCCTCCGTCATGCGCGCCACGACCCACGGCTGCGAAATCGTCTGACTGAGGCCGATCGGCAAGGCCGTGTCTTCGTAGGCGCGCGAAGCCAGTGCTTCCTCGATGAACAGGTGGCGCGGCAGGCGGCCGATGACGTCGAGCACGCGCCGGTCGGCGATGCCCTCTTCCTTCAGCCGCGCGACGAGCCGGTCGCGCGCGCGCTGCGAGGTCATGCCGAGGCCGCGCGCCTCGGGCGTAGGTCGCGAGAACACGTTCATGCGACCGCGCCGGCAGCATGGTCAAAAAAGTCCATCGCGGACTTTTTCGACGATGCGTCTCTGCATCGAATTCGAGGCGTGTTGCGCAGGAGCGTCAACACGCTTCGAGTTCCAGCGACAGCGAGGAAACCCAGCCGGCGACCTTGTCGAGCGCCTGGTAGCGGGTCAGGTCTACCTGGATCGGCGTGATCGAGATGTAGCCTTCGCGAACGGCATGAAAGTCGGTGCCGGGGCCGTCGTCTTCGGCCTCACCTGGCGGCCCGATCCAATAGATCGGGCGGCCGCGCGGATCGGTCTGCGCGATGCACGGTGCGGAGCGATGGCGCCGGCCCAGGCGCGTCACGGCAAAGCCACGCAGTTCGGCCCAAGGCAGGTCGGGAACATTGACGTTGAGGATCGTATCGGCCGGCAGCGGATCGACGAGCAGCCGCTCCATGATCGCCAGCGCGGCCTGCGCAGCGCTGGCGTAATGAACGCCCTTGTGGTCCTTGGCAGCGAGCGACACGGCGATCGCCGGCAGGCCGAGAAAACGGCCCTCCATTGCGGCCGAGACCGTGCCCGAGTAGATCACGTCATCGCCGAGATTGGCCGAATTGTTGATACCGGAAACGACGATATCGGGTTCCTCGTCGAGCAATCCGGCCAGCGCAAGATGCACGCAATCGGTCGGCGTACCGGCGACGCGACAGCGGCCATTCTCCAGGCGCGTCACGCGGATCGGTTGATCGAGAGTAAGGGAGTTGCTCGCGCCGGAACGATCCCGATCGGGAGCGACGACGATGACTTCGCCGACGACCGAAAGCCGCCGTGCCAGGAAGTCTATGCCCGGCGCGTCCACGCCATCGTCGTTGCTCACCAGTACTCGCATGCGGAGCGAATTGTACCGGACGGCGAGGCGAACTGAACGCGCATGGGTCTCTGCTAAGCTCACGGCATGGCTTTCCGCTCGAAGAAAAACCCGCAGACAGCAAGCGCCGAAGATGTACGCCTGTTCGAAGAGGCGGTCGGTCCGCTCCGACGCTTTGCCGAGCAAGGCGTGGCACCGCAGCGCCCGCGCCCCGCGCCCGAACCGGTGCAGTCGCGGCTCGACGAGGCACGCGTTCCACAGGAATTGACGCGAACCGTGATCGATCCGGCCGAGATCGAAGTCGGCGAGGAACTGAGCTACCTCAAGGAGGGATTGTCACCGCGATTGCTGCGTCGCCTTAAGCGCGGTCACTTCTCGATCGCCGACGAAATCGATCTGCATCAGATGAATATCGAAGTCGCGCGTTCGGCCATAAAGAGCTTTCTCGACGAATGCCAGCGCGAGAGCCGCTTGTGCGTGAAGATCATCCACGGCAAGGGCCTGCGCTCGCGTGCGCAAGGTCCGGTACTCAAGCGTCTGGTCGATGGGTTGCTGCGCCGACGCGGCGACGTGCTGGCGTTCGCATCAGCACCGCCGGCAGAAGGCGGCACTGGCGCGGTCGTGGTATTGATGCGCCATGCCTGACGCGAGGCGCGCCAGCTTCCCGCGCAGACCGATCAGCCACCGCCACCGCGCGGCCGGTATTTCGTCGGGTAGTTGATCCAGATTTCGGTAGCGCCTTTCGTGCGCGCCCACTGAGTCACCGCGGCGACCTTGTCCGCGTCATAGTCGTCGTTCTCAGGATCCACCAGCGCGGCGTGCCGCGGGCCGCCTGCGCTTGCACATGCGCCAAGCGCAAGACTCATTATTGCTACCGCCGTGAATCGCCGTGCCTGCATGACTGCCTCCTTTTCGCCTTTCTGCTGCGAACATGAGAGCGTTGCCTCATGACACTATAGACCGCCGTGCAAGCGCATGCCGTGATGGCGAACCGGGGTTACTGCAATTGCTATTCCGGCAATTCAGCAGAACATATTTCTCTAATTATTACAGTAGCATAAGATCCTTTCTTCAAGCTAAATAGCAGCTCGACGCCGCCGTGCGGCAGCGACGTTGCCGACAAGCCCGCAGGTCTAAGGACCAAGACACGGCGTTCCTGGCTCAGGCCATTGGCTGCCAGCCCGCGCAGCAGATCTTCATGGCGCGCGCCAACCGCTTCTTCGATCTGCGCGGCGGCAGCCTGCGTCCGCAATTGGCCTTCGCCAAACATCGGACCGGTCGGCGCAATATCGCCCGCGACCAGGCGGGCTGCGCTTTCTTCGCTCATCGGCTCCGGGCCGAAGATGCTCTGGCTGCCCGCGAGCATCCAGACGTCGCCTTCGACTGCCTCGTTCCAGTTGCCGAGCCGCACGCGTTCTGCCAGTACTTCGTTGAACAGGAACGAACGGACGGACGACAGCAGCAAACCGCGCTCGTGGCGCTGTACGCGCTTGCCGGCAAACATCGCCCGCGCACGCTCAACGTTACCGCCCCCGCGGCCGAAACGCTGTTCGCCGAAGTAATTCGGCACGCCGAGGTGCGCAATTGTGGCAACCCGCTCTTCGAGCAGCCGTCGATCGCCTTCGACACCGCGCAAGGCGATGCGGAACGCATTGCCGCGCAACGCCCCGGTCTTGAGCTTGCGGCTGTTGCGCGCCGCCTCGAGCACGCGGAACTCCGCATGCTGCAGCGACGCCCAATCCGGATCGGGACGGCCGGGCAGGTGCACGGAAAACGTCTGCCGCGTAACCGCGCGGCGGTCCTTCATGCCGGCGTAGCCGACCGCATGCGTCGCGACACCGGCGAAATGCGCAAGCTCGCGCGCCACCCATTCGGTATTCGCGTTGCGCTTCTCTACGCGTACGAAGGCATGCTCGCCGGCGCCATCAGGGGCGAACCCCAGGTCTTCGTCGACGAGAAAATCCTCGGGCGCCAGGCGCAGGACTCCGCGAAGCGGTGGACCGCCATGGGCGTAGGGCAAGTCACCGGTCATTATGACGGGCAATCCGGTCGACGGATTCCGTATTCATCTACATGGTCACTCTTCGAAGTGGCTGGGTGGCGCGTCCGTCTCCACCCAGCCCGCGATATTGCGTTGCGCCAGGACGCCCGGCAAGCACCAAATCGCGCGCGCCAGACCGTCTCGACCGCTCCGGCGATAGCACAATGCTCCGCATCGCCGACGCCACGTCGCTTGACGCGCCGAGGCCCGGCGCAGCACGATGGTCGGGCACAGGGGAAACTGTTCGCAATGACAGAACAATCGACCATCGAAAGCGTCTGGGTGGAAAAGCTCGGCCGCATCTCGAGCATCACACGCGACCTGGCGAAGCCGATCGAGCTGGAGAGCATGCTCTACCAGGTAGTCGACGCGGCCAAGGAATTGCTCGACGCCGAGGGCGGTACGGTCTGGCGCTACCTTGCGGCGACGCACGAGCTGGAATCGCGGGTAGCACGCGGCATGGACCCGATACGCATTTCGGCTGAACGCGGCATCGTCGGCGAGTGCCTGCGCACCCGCGCGGCCATCAACGTGCCGGACTGTTACGCCGACTCGCGCTTCGACCGCAGCTTCGATCGGAGCACCGGATACCGCACGCGCTGCATGTTGACGCTGCCCCTGATGGGCTACGACGAACTGCTGGTCGGCGTGCTCCAGCTGGTCAACCGGCGCGCCGGCGTGTTCAATACGGACGACGAGACCATGGCCAGCGTCCTGGCCGCGCAGTGCGCGGTGGCACTGCAGCGGGCGCAACTGACCGAACGGCTCCTGGAATCGGAGAAAGTCGCGCAGGAAATCGAGGTTGCGCGCGCGGTACAGATGGGATCGCTGCCCAAGCATTCGCCGGACATCCCTGGCTACGATCTTGCCGGTGCGTTTCGACCGGCGGATCAATGCGGCGGCGACACGTACGATTTCGTGCCGACGCCGGACGGCGGCGTGATGGTTCTGATGGGCGATGCGACCGGACACGGCATCGGCCCGGCGCTGTCGGCCACACAGGTGCGCGCGATGCTACGCGTAGCGCAGCGACTGGGCGCGGGACTCGACGACACGTTCCGGCACATCAACGATCAGTTGGCGGACGACCTGCCGGAAGACCGCTTCGTCACCGCGTTCCTCGGTCATCTCGATCCCGTGGAACACGTGCTGCGCTATCACTCCGGCGGCCAGGGGCCGTTGTTGCACTTCCATGCGGCCGACGGCGCATGCGACGTCCATCCACCGACGACGGCACCGCTCGGCGCAATGGAGCAGATCGCGATGCGCCAGCCGCGCTTGATCAACCTCGCCGCTGGCGACGTGTTTGCCCTGCTCTCGGACGGCGTCTACGAATACTGCACCGCCGATGAGGAGGAGTTCGGCGAGCAGCGCGTCGTGGAATTCCTGCGCCGCTACCACAACGAGCCGATGGCACGCGTGCGCGATCGCCTGCTCGGCGAACTGCGGCAATTCGGTCGCGGCGCGCCGCAGCTCGACGACATCTCGATCGTGCTGATCCGCCGCCTGGACAGCACCGGCGCCAAGGCCGCACCTCCCGCGCCGAAGCGCCGCGATTTTGCCCGCAGTTTCGATTCGCTCGAGGAAATCTTCGCCTTCGTGCACGGCGTTCTGGACCCGCTCCAACCCAGCGACGCCGACTCGTATGCGGTGATCATGGCGGTCGAGGAACTGTTCACGAACATGGTCAAGTACAACGCCGCTGGCGCCGGCCTCATCACCCTGGAAATCGAATGTGTCGGCGACGAAGTGATCTGCCAGCTGACCGACCCGGACAGCGAGCACTTCGACGTCACTGCCGCTCCGGACGCCGATGTCGGCCTGCCGGCCGAAGAGCGCCGCCCCGGCGGGCTCGGCTTGCATCTGATTCGACGAATGCTGGACGCGATCGAATACGAGTACAGCGGACGATCCAGCCGCATCAGCTTTCGCAAGCGCTTGACGACAAACCCGGCGCGAACGGTAGCCAACGTGGCCGATTCGCTCGCTGGTGGATTAGACGCACAAAGACTACTCTCCAACCTTCCGGAAAAGACCGAGGACATCGCGATGTTCGAGATTCGTCATGGCGAGCAAGGAACGATCCTGTTCGCAGGCAGGCTCGATGCGGCGCAGTGCGCAAAGGCGCAGGAATTCATCGATGCCGCCGGCACAGCTCACGCATTCGACTTCCGCGGACTCGAATACATATCCAGCGCCGGCCTGGGCGTATTGCTCAAGACGCACAAGCGCCTGCTCGGTTCCGGCGGACGCCTGCGCCTGATCAACGTCAGCAGCCACATCTACGACATCTTCCGTTTCTCGGGCTTCGACCAGGTGTTCGAAGTGGAGCGGGCGAGCAGCTGAACCGCTTCCACCAACCTTTCCTGCGCCGATCCGTATACATGACAGACGACACCGACGTAGAACTCGTATTGCGGTGCAGGAACGGCGATCGCATGGCCTTCGATGCGTTGCTGAGCCGCTACGAACTGCGGATTTTCAATGCGGCCTACCGGATTCTTCACCATACCGAGGATGCGATCGACGTGACCCAAGCGGCCTTCCTGAACGCCTACGAGCACCTGGGAAGCTACGATCAACAGCAGCAATTCAGCAGCTGGCTGTACCGGATCGTCGTCAACCAGGCACTCGATCTGGTGCGCCGCCGGCGCGCCTCGGAATCCTTGGGCGAGGACACGCTCGACGATCATGACGGGCCGGTTGAGCAGGCAATTCGGGAACAGACCGGTGCTGCACTGCAGCGTGGCCTGATGGCGCTGAAGGTCGAATACCGCGTCGTGATCGTACTCAAGCACGTGCAGGGCTGCAGCTACGAGGAAATGGCGCAGATTCTGGATTGTCCGGTGAAAACGGTGAAATCCCGCCTCTTCACCGCTCGCGAAGCATTGCGCGACGTTCTCGTCGCCCGAAGAGAGATCTGACTATGGCCGACGAACGCACCCGGGAACTGATCCATGCCGAGATCGACAACGAACTCGACGAGACGCAGCGTGCCGAATTCCAGCGCACGATCGCTGCCGACGCGCAGGCGCGCGCGCTACATGGCGACCTCAAGCGGATGACCGGCAAACTCGAGCGCATGCCCCCGGCGGCGCCTCCGGACGGCATGCACCGACGTGTCGCCGACGGAATTTCGGCCAACCAGTCTGAATCCGGTGGTACACCCAGGCGCTGGCTGCCGTGGCGCTGGCATGGTGCGCGACGCGGGCCCGCCAACCTTTTGCCTACTGGCTCGTACAATACAAAGAACCCAGCAGCACAGCCTTACATCCGAACCGTTTCCGCATCCCAAACTAGAGGAAGGACGAAGATGAAGAACAACAAGATCATCGTGATAGGTGGCGGGCTGGCAGCGGCGATTGCTGCAGTGGTCTATTTCGGATCTCTTTATCCGCCCTCCACCGGCGACGTTGCGGGCACGATCGCCCCGGCGCAGCGCTATCGGGCGACGTCGGTCGAAACCGTGCAAACCGGCGACCAGAGCATTCCGCAGCTCATGCAGACGGACACCTTCACGCGTCTGGTGAAGGATCCGGAGTTCCGCGCGATGGCGACCAATGCCCATTTTATTGCTCTGGCACAGGGTGCGGCGTTCTCGGACCTGGCCAAGAATCAGCAAGGGGCCGCGCTGTACTCGAACTCGGAGTTCAAATCGCTCGTCAACAACGGCGAGTTCAAGTCGCTCGTGAACAACGGCGAATTCAAGTCGCTCGTCAGCAATGGTGACTTCAAGTCGCTGGTCAACAATGGCGAATTCAAGTCGTTGGTCAACAACGGTGACTTCAAGTCGCTCGTCAACAATGGCGAATTCAAGTCACTCGTGAACAACGGCGAGTTCAAGTCGTTGGTCAACAACGGTCAGTTCCAGTCGCTGGTGAACAACGCCGAGTTCAAGTCGCTCGTCAACAACGGCGAGTTCAAGTCGCTGCTCAACAACGCCGAATTCAAGTCGATGACGAACAGCTCCGGCTTTGCCGGTTTGGTCAACAGCGCCGGATTCAAGTCGCTGCTCAACAACGGCCAGTTCAACTCGCTCGTCAACAATGCAGGGTTCAACAGCCTGGTCCATAACGGCGCGTTCGCCGGCCTGGTCAACAACGGCGCATTCGCCGGCCTCGTCAACAACGGCGGCTTCGCCAGCTTGGTCAACAACGGCCAGTTCAGCAGCCTGGTCAACAACGGCCAGTTCAGCTCGCTGGTCAACAATGGCGCGTTCGCCGGCCTCGTCAACAACGGCGCGTTCAGCAGTCTCGTCAACAACGGCCAGTTCAGCAGTCTCGTCAACAACGGCCAGTTCAGCTCGCTGGTCAACAACGGCGCCTTTGCCGGCCTGGTCAACAACGGTGCCTTCGCCAGCCTGGTCAGCAACGGCCAATTCAGCTCGCTGGTCAACAACGGCGCCTTCGCCAGTCTGGTCAACAACAGCGACTTCCGTGCGCTGGCTTCCAACGGTGCGTTCGCCTCCATGCTGACCAACGCGTCATTCACGGCCGCGCTGAACCAGTAAGTTCGCGATACCCAGCCCGCTCGATCAGGGCCGGTTGCCGACAGGCAGCCGGCCTTTGTTTTTTTCGGCTATGCTTCCGGCATTCGTTGACTGCGTACTTCAGGGGGAAGTCCGATGCGGAGAGCCGCCATCCGGGCAGGCATCGTGTTTGCGGGCACGCTGGTGTTTGCCGCCGTAGCGTGCGCCGACGAGGCGCTCCAACAGCTGCAAACAGACGACCTGCGCGTCATCTGGTTTCACCCGGCTGAGGATTACCTCGCGCCAGTGGTGGCACGCAGCGCCGAAAACTCGTTGAACTTCCAGCGGCAGCTCTGGGGATGGACGCCGGACGGCAAGATCAACGTATTGCTCAAGGATTTCGGCGACGTCGGCAATGCCGGAGCCAACGGCACGCCGATCAACCAGGTCGCGGTCGATATCGCCCCGTTCGCCTATTCGTTCGAAACCTACGTCGGCAGCGAGCGCATGTTCTCGCTGATGAACCATGAGCTGACACACGTCTCCAACCTCGACGGATCGACGCAGGACGACTTGTTCTGGCGCCACGTGCTCGGCGGCAAGATCCAGGTCGATGCCAAGCATCCCGAATCCCTGCTCTACACGTACCTGACCGCGCCGCGCTCGCTCGCGCCACGGTGGTACCTGGAAGGTCTCGCCGTCTTCGTCGAGACCTGGATGGCCGGCGGCCGCGGGCGCGCGCAGGGCGCGTACGACGAAATGGTCTTTCGCGCCATGGTTCGCGATCACGCGCATTTCTACGACCCCGCCGGGCTCGCCGCACAGGGTACGAAGGTCGATTTCCAGGTCGGCGTCAACAACTACCTTTATGGCACGCGCTTCATCTCCTACCTCGCGCTGAAGTACTCGCCCGAGAAGGTGATCGAGTGGGCGGCACGGCCGGAAGGGAGCGAGCGCTACTACTCCGAACAGTTCAAGAAGGTTTTCGGCAAGCCGATGGCCGCGGCCTGGAACGACTGGATCGAGTGGGAGCAAGGCTTCCAGAAAGCCAATCTGGACGCAATCGCGAAGTATCCGCTGTCGAAACACCAGCCGCTGTCGACACGTGGCATGGGTTCGATCTCGCGCGCCTATTACGATCCGCAGCGCAACAGCATCGTTGCCGCGTTCCGTTATCCGGGCGTCGCCGCCTATGTCGGCACGATGTCGCTCGAAGACGGCAGCCTCAGGCCGCTGGTCGATGTGAAGGGTCCGATCCTGTACAAGGTCACATCGCTGGCCTACGACGCGGACAGCAAGACGGCTTTCTATACCACCGACAACACCACCGGCTATCGCGACATTGTCTCGCTGGACACCACGACCGGTGCCACGCGCATGCTGCAGGAAGATGCGCGCATCGGCGATCTGGTGTTCAACCGCAACGACCGCTCGTTGTGGGGAATCCGCCATCTGAACGGCATCGTCACGCTCGTGCGCATGGAGTACCCGTACACCGACTACCACCAGGTGTATTCCTGGCCTTACGGTGAGATCGCCTACGACATCGACATCTCGCCGGACGGCAAGCTGATCAGCGCTTCGCACACCGCAGTCAACGGTGATCAGGCCCTGTACCTGATGTCGGTCGAATCGCTGCTCGCCGGCGACGCGACACCCGTGGCCAAATTCGACTTCGGCACCGCAGTGCCGGAAGGCTTCGTGTTTTCACCGGACGGTCGTTCGCTCTACGGCAGTTCCTACTACACCGGTGTGTCGAACATCTACCGCTACGACATTGCCAGCCACGCCATCGAAGCGCTGTCGAACGCCCAGACGGGGTTCTTCCGCCCGCTGCCGCTGCCCGACGGGCGCATGCTGGCCTTCGACTACACCGGACAAGGGCTGGTGCCGGGCTTCATCGATGCGCAGCCGCGTGATGACCTGGCAGCAATCACTTTCCTGGGCGCGCAGATCGTCGAGGAACATCCCGTCGTGAAGAGCTGGAACGTCGGCGACCCGTCGAAAATCGACCTGCAGAAGATCACGGTCAGCGAGGGCCCCTACCGGCCGGTCCGCGAAGTCCAGGAACAGGGCCTGTATCCCATCGTCGAGGGCTACAAGGACAGTTGGGCTGCCGGCATGCACGGCATCTGGTCCGATCCGATCGGCCTGGCCCGCATCAGCGTCAACGCGGCGCTTTCGCCCGGCGACTCGCTGCCCGAATACGAGCGCAAGCATTTCGATGCGCTGCTCGAAGACCAGGGATATCGCCTCGGCTACAAGCACAATGCCGGGGACTTCTACGACCTGTTCGGACCGACCAAGACCAGCCTGCGCGGCAACGAATGGCTGTTCGGTTACAAGCGCTCGCTGATCTACGACGTCCCGCGCACGCTCGACCTTGACCTGTCTCTGCGCGCCTTCAACGGACTGGACACCCTGCCCGGTTTCCAGAACGTCGCCTCGCCGAGCGACAAGCTCGTCACCGCGGCAGCACGGCTGAAGTACGGTTACGTGGTCAATTCTCTCGGCAACGTCGACGACGAGAAAGGCCTGCGCTGGAACATGAACCTCGTCGTCAATCGCGAAAACGGCAATACCATCCCGCTGCTTTTCGGCGGCCTCGACTTCGGCTGGCCTTTCCTGTTCGATCATTCGTCGCTGTGGCTGCGAAACTATGCCGGCTGGGCGCACGGCGATGCCTCCGATCCGTACGCGAACTTCTATTTCGGCGGGTTCGGCAACAACTGGGTCGACCACGGCGAGGTCAAGCGCTACCGCGAATTCACGAGCTTCCCCGGATTCGAGATTGACGAACTCAACGGCCGCACCTACGCGCGCTCGACGCTGGAGTGGAATCTGCCGCCGATCCGCTTCGGCAGCGCCGGTACGCCGGCGAACTACCTCAACTGGGCGCGCCCTGCCGTTTTCGTCGGTGAGTTGGTGACCGACCCGGTCGGCTCCTCCGTGCCGACGCACCGTTACAACGATGTCGGTTTCCAGGTCGACTTCCTGTTCAATGTGATGCACCACCAGGAAATGACCTTGTCGATCGGTTCGGCGTACGGTTTCGGCAACGGCAATGTCGGCCACAACGAGTGGATGGTCTCGCTGAAGGTTTTGAACTGATGTCCGCAGGCTCCAGCGTCCCGGGGTGGGCATGACCGACGGCGCTGCCTGGCTGCTGCGCGCGTCGATCGGATTGTTGCCGGCGCTGTGCTTCCTCGCCACGCTGCTCTTCCTCGACAGCTACAAGCTGGTGCGCTTGCGCCTGGTCGTGATCACCATCCTGGCCGGCGGTCTGGCCGCGGCTCTCTGCTACCTGGTGAATGGCGCCGTGATGAGCGCGGCCGGCGTCGAATTCGATACGTACTCACGCTACGAGGCGCCGCTGCTCGAGGAGTCGATCAAGGCGTGCGTGATCCTGTTCCTGATCCGCCAGCGCCGCATCGGTTTTCTCGTCGACGCATCGGTGCTCGGCTACGCGGTCGGCGCAGGGTTCGCGACCGTCGAGAACCTCTATTACCTCGGCACGCTGACCGATCCCCACATCGGCGTATGGATCGTGCGCGGCTTCGGCACCGCCATACTCCACGGCGGGCTGCAGGCGAGCTTCGCCGCGCTGGTCCTGTACAACGTTGACCTGCGCGGCAAGCTCGACGCGCGCGGCATCCTGCCGCCGCTTGCCCTGGTGGCGCTGATCCATGCGTCATTCAACCAGTTCGCGCTGCCGCCCATTCAGGAGACGATGCTCGTCCTGCTTTGCGTGCCGCCGCTGATGCTGTGGGTTTTCTTGCGCAGCGAGCGCGCCGTCGAAGGTTGGATCGGCAGTGGCTTCGAGGTCGACCAGGAACTGCTCGAACTGCTCGACTCCGGAAAGTTCTCCGATTCCCGCGCCGGGCAATATCTGTACGCGCTGCGTTCGCGCTTCTCCGGCGAGGTGGTCGGCGACCTGCTCTGCTACTTGCGTCTCTATGTCGAACTGGCGCTGCGCGCGAAGGGAATCCTGATCATGCGCGAGCACGACATCGAGGTTCCGCTCGACGAGGAAACCAAGAGCAAGCTGCAGGAGATGCGCTATCTGGAGCGTACCGTCGGCCGGACGGCAATGCGTACACTGCAGCCGCTGATGCATATGAACGGGCGCGACCTCTGGCAGCTCTACATGCTCGGCAAGTAGCCGGCGAACGCATCGGCTGACTCGCGGCGCCGTGCAGCAGTCAGCTTTCCGCGGCTGTGAGCAGGACGACGGCCATGGCAGCGAGCCCTTCGCCACGCCCGGTGAACCCGAGCTTCTCGCTCGTCGTCGCCTTGACGCTGAGGCGGTTCGCCGCGCAGGCAAGGTCGGACGCAAGGTTCGCGCACATCGCCTGCGCATGGGGCGCGATCTTCGGCTGTTCGCTGACGACGGTCACGTCGGCATTGCCAAGCACGAACCCGGCGTTGCGCATCAATTCGGCGCAGTGGCGCAGGAAGTGGCGGCTGTCCGCACCCCGCCAGCGTTCGTCGGTCGGCGGAAAGTGCCGGCCGATGTCGCCGAGGGCCAGCGCGCCGAGAATCGCGTCGCACAATGCGTGGATCACTACATCGCCGTCGGAGTGGGCGACGATGCCGTGGCTGTGGGCGATGCGCACGCCACCGAGAACGACGTGATCGCCGTCACCGAATGCGTGGACGTCGTAGCCGTGACCGATTCTCAAGCGGTCTGCCTCGCCAGAATGAATTCCGCCAACGCCAGATCGTCCGGCGTCGTTACCTTGATATTGCTCTCGCTGCCTTCGACCAGCAATGGCCGGTGACCTGCGCGCTCCATCGCCATGGCCTCGTCGGTGATCGAGATACCTGCGGCTATCGCCGATTGCAACGCGCCGATCAGTTCACCGAGTCGAAACAGCTGAGGCGTGAGCGCGCGCCAGCGCGCCTCGCGCGGCTCGGTCACCTCCACGCGCTGCCGAGGTCCCGACCGCTTCAGCGTGTCGCGCAAGGGCGCGGCGAGCAAGGCGCCGCCGGCTGGAATGCCCTGTTCGATCAGGCGCGCGATGTCGTCCC
>Ga0068865_100001068_pt1 | contig 15780 bp, 14 predicted proteins | sample KBSMisM12_FD_75293 | JGI IMG/M metagenome (GOLD analysis project Ga0068865, IMG submission 75293) | Miscanthus rhizosphere microbial communities from Kellogg Biological Station, Michigan, USA - KBS Miscanthus M1-2 | ecosystem: Host-associated > Plants > Roots > Rhizosphere > Soil ...
TCGGCTTGCCCCGCTCCAGCTCGACCAGGAAGCGCAAGCCAACCCCGGCCGCCGCCGCAAACTCGTCCTGCCGCAGCCCCATGGCCTTCCGCGCCAAACGAACCGCCCGACCGATATCCGAAGGTGTGAGCATCAGAAATATCCCGTTCGGGATATTCCTAAGCCCAAAGAGACCAAAGTCAAGGAATTATCCCGCTCGGGACAATAGGGCCCTCCGAGACGACCAAGCGCCAAAAGATTTCCCGAACGGGAAATTTATCTGGGATCGCCCAGACCACGCGGCAGGCGCTGATTTGTCCGAAGAGTGACGTAAATTTCGGACAAATCGCGCGCCTGGAGCCGTGGTGGTTCACTCCATTGCAACTTTCAACAGCCGTTGAAATTCATCACTTTAGTGAAAGGGCCCGACCAGTGGCAGCAAGACGGGTTCGGGCAGCCGATGGAAACCATGATCTCGAAGGCCATCCATGAAATCGTGCTCGCGGACCTGGAAGCCCTGAAGGGCGTCGCGCGGGAAACCAAGACGCTCGAATTCAAGCGAGAGCTTCCGGCTGGCCGACCTGGCGCGTTGAAGGTCCTCGCCGGCGTCACAGCGCTCGCCAATACCTCGGGCGGTGACTTCGTCATCGGTGTCGCCGCCAAGGCCGGCGTCGCCGACGATGTCATCGGCATCCAGATCCCAGATGCCGATCAATACAAGCTGACGCTCGAACAGGTGCTCGCCTCGAACGTGGAGCCGCGCTTGCCGCGCATCGACATTCAAGAGGTCGACTGCGGCAACGGCCGCTGGGCGTTTGTGGTCCGGGTCCCCCAAAGCTGGATCGGCCCGCATCGCGTTACCTCCGACAACAACTTCTACGTCCGCAGTTCAGGAGCGACGGTTCCTCTGGGAGTCGATGAGCTACGGACCGCCTTCGGCCTGCGCGAAAGCGGCATCGAACGGATCGAGGCGTTCCGCCGCGAGCGGCTCATCAAGATCACGGCGGGGGAGACGCCTGTTCGAATCCAGGAAGGCCCGGCGGTCGTCTTGCACATGGCCCCACTGCCCTCGTTTGCGAACCGCGATCTCATCGACATCGTGCGCCTAGTCGCAAACGGCACGCACATGCCGTTGCCGCTTCGGGGGCCGGGCATCTCCGGGTATCCGAGCGCCAATCTGCTCGGCTTCATCAACTTCCCCGGTGACGATGGAAAGGGGGCGGCTGGCTACGGCCAGCTATTCCGCACTGGCGCCTTTGAGGGCGTGAGCTGCTCAAGCGTCGATATGGCGGTGCCCTACCTCGGCAGCCTCGACTTCGGGAACATGATCGTGGGAGCCGTCCGCAGGCATCTGAGCTTGCAGGCCTCCTACGACATCGCCTTTCCCACCTTTGCGATGCTGTCGTTCTGCAACGCATCCGATTTGCGGTTCCGCAGGCCGACCGAATTCGGCGGCGGCTACTACGACAGCAATCCGCTCGGCGAGACCATCGTCTCCTTTCCCGAAGTGCTCATCGAACGGCCAGACGTCGACGTGCCCACGATCGTGCGGCCCCTTCTCAACGTTGTATGGAACGCCTTCGGGTTTCCCGAGAGCGAGATGTACACGCCGCAGGGAGCCTGGAAAGGCACGGCATAGAGACGGCCAACCTTAGCTCAAGATAGATTCACGGTCTGCGAAGCTCGCGCCACTCTCTTGCAGGTTGCGCGCCGCCAAAATACCCTGAGCAGGTCGAGTCAACGGACCCGATAGAACAGATCAGAGGAGACGTCTGTGAAGAGGCACATAGTCCGACTGCTTGGATTTGTTTGGTCAAACATAGGTCATTGCTCGTATTGCATGATGAGGTCGTTTCAGGCGGCGATCCTCTCGTACGTTGCCCTCGCTATATGCGCGCTCTTCGACAGGAACGCGGAGTTCCTCCTCTTCCTGTCGATCATCCCCATCACGCTCACTGCTCTTTGGGTAGCGCACGTTTTGGCGTTCACTGCTCGAATCTGGCTATCTAGAAAACATTCGAAAGAATTCAGCCCCGGTCGACGGGAGATGTTTTCATTCCTCGCAAAGACCGCGACCGTCACAGCCCTCGCGTCGGCCAGCGCCGGAGTGGCCTTTGCTGCGCCCAATCGGGTTGCTAACGTCAATTCCATACACGACAACACGCCTTGCCCCGTCGTTACGTGCCCAAACGGAAAAATTTGCTGCACCAAGGACTGCGGTGGCGGCAAGACCGGGCACCACTGCTGCGACTACGGTAACTGCGTCGCCAACAATGCAAATTGCATCGTGACTTGTTGATCGCGACGCTGCTCCGTCGTCCTGGTATTTCGTTTCGACGAGGAAGCCGGTGCGGCCTGGGCACGCTGTCCCCCACTGGTTCTTGTGGGGAATCAGCTGGGCGTCATAGCTGTCACGCCTGAATGGGGCCGCGATAGCTGATCTTGCCCTGGCAAGAGATCGTCTCGCGGGGGTTCCTGTAGATGTCGAAGGCCTGAAGGTCGGCGGGCACCTCGATACCGGTCTGCTCGTAAATCCAGCCCCGATCTCGGCGAAGGTCTTCTTTAGGAACGCGAAGCCCGTGCAGTCTGCGCTGCAGGGCTTCGGTCGAGCGGTGCCGCTCTTGGCCGTGCGCCTTCGGGCAGCGCTGCCCTCTCAAGCTAGATGGTGATGGTGCCCCCGGCGGGACACACCTCTCGGTACTGGATTTTGAAGGTAGGGGAGCGCCAGCTCTTTCAGGACGGTCCATGCTGGCTCCGCCTGTACTGATCCAAACCGGCGACAGACAGGATGGTGCCCGAGGTCGGGCTCGAACCGACACACCTCTCGGTACTGGATTTTGAATCCAGCGCGTCTACCAATTCCACCACTCGGGCAACGCGCACTCGCTTACCAACGCAGCGCGCCAGGGACAAGGCGACCCCGGCAGAGAGCGAAGCCCAACAGCATCCAACATCCGCTTCTGACTCAAGAGTGACGTTCGGAAGGTCTGCACTTGGCTTCAAGCGAGCGAGGACACCGACGGAGCTTAGTGACGGCCCGAACGCCGGTTCCAGTTGCGGTCGTCGTCCTCCTCATCGACTTGTTCTTCGTCGATCATGAGGAGTGTCATTGCCCAGCCGTCTTCCTGGAGAAACACCTGTTCGTACATGGCAGAGACGGCACCGGGCTTGTCGAGCCAGGTGTGGGTTTCAACTTCGGCCAAATTGGAAATCGGATCATTGGCCCCCTTCACCGCGAAGGTCCTCGCCAGCGCGTTGGTCGGGAGCGGAACGTCCTTCCTTAGCCCGAGAAAGGGGAAGCCCTGCTGGGGGATAACCCGCCTCACGATGCCGTTGTGCGAGGTGACTATCGCGACCTTTTCATCGGATGACGTAACGTAGAGCTTCGCCATCACCTCCTGGGATACGTCAAAGGTCTCCGCGAGCGTGCGGACATGCGAAACGTCGCAGGCGGTGCCGAGCCTTTTGCGCTCATCTCGATATTCGGGAACAGGCACCAGGAGAGCGGCGGAGAACTCGTTCGCCTCGACTTCAATGCGCTCTTCCTGCGGTCGCTGATCGAAGTTTCCGGCGCGCGTACGGGCCATGTCGCGCGGTTCGCAGACGAACCTATCGCGACGCCGATGGGTCGGAATCAGGAAGTGCCCAATCTCATGTCCGAGAGTGAAGTTTTCGCGGCCCGTCCGCATGCCCTTGCGAATGCCGATGGCTCCGCCCTCGCTGCCCACAACCAGAGTCCCGTCGAACGAGACGCCTTCGACAAACTGGATACCGACAATGCCGACTGCCTTGGCGATACCGGCAAGGGGAACGCGCGGTGGGACGGTCCCGAACTGGATGCGGAGCTGGCGGTGGATCTCGAGCGCGATTTTGGTGGGCTGGCCGATGTCGGCCAGCTCCATCAGGTCGATCTCGATCTCCTTTTCGCTCATCCTTTTTTTGTCACCATGTTGAGGAGCTGCTCGAAGACTTCAAAGTCCTTGTCTTCAAGATCGGCGAGCTTTTCGCTGTTGCGTCGGAAGAATTGGTCGGCCTTGGTCAGGTCGCCTTGACCTTCTTCAATCAAGTAGCCGACCGTGGTGCCGAAATGGGAAGACAGCTTCTGTAGGAGCTCAATGGAGGGATTCTTGCTGCGGTTACTCTCCAACTCCCAAATATGAGCCTTGGAGGCGCCGATAGCGTCGGCCACCTGTTGGAGCGATTGCCCCTTTCGCACACGCATTTCCTTGATCTTGTCCCCAATGGGCATGGACCCTCCCTGAACGGATGGAACGATATATCGAACGAGTCGTTCGTTCGGAATTGACGACAACGCATCGTTCGATTAGACCATACAAGTGCCGGATGAACGGCCGCTGAGCAAGGAAATAACGACGGCTCACCGTGCCGGGATTGACCGTCCCGCGGTTGCGCTTACCGCGCACCTGCACCACTACGACGCAGCAGATTTTTATTCGGCTTCGTCGTTTTTCCAGGGCGCTCCGCGCTCAACCTCTCCGGCCGAACATAGGCTACAGGTAAGGATATGACGCCATGAGCGATCTACCGCACGACGAAGGCCACAACGACGACAAAGGTGGCGGCAAGGGCAAGCCTCCGATCACCATCTACATCAACGAAACGCCGTATGAGGTGGACGATAAGTCCATGAGCGGTGCCGAGCTCAAGGTGCTGGCCTCAGTGCCGCCAGAGTACAAACTGTTCCTTGAGAAGCCCGGTGACGACCAGCCCATCGGCGACGACCAGTCGGTCAAGCTGCACAAGGATATGAAATTCTATTCGCTGCCCCCGGCGACCTTCGGATGATCCCGCCGCTTATCGAGGAGCAGTTCCAGCAGCTCCTACATTGCTCGCCGCAGGCCACTCGGCAGGAAATCGGCGATGGCAGTATCTGGGTCATCGTTCCTGACGTTGACGCTCGGCCTGCCGAGGCTTGGTCGAAGCCAAAGGTCACGGCCCGATTCCTGCTCCCGCTCGGTTTCCCCCAGGCCAGGCCAGACTGCTTCTGGGTGGATCCAGACCTCCGCCTAGCCGGCGGCGGAGTTCCGCAGAATGCGGCGCTTCAGGAGGCTCCCCATGGCGCGGGGCAGCAACTGTGGTTCTCATGGCATGTCGCTCACTGGAATCCTCAAGTCGACACCATCCAGACCTATCTTAAAGTCATACGCCAACGACTGCAGGAGGCGCGATGAAATGGAAGCTCGTCTTTTCCGGTGACGGCTACGCCCGGCTTCGGAGCGAGCTGCTAGCTTCGAGTCCCGCTGAGGCCGGGGCGATTCTGCTTTGCAATCGATCGTTTGGCGGTCGTTTGCTTGTCGCGAGCGTTAGCATCGCCGGCGCGACTGACTGCAGCATTCAGGGACCAGACCGACTTGAGTTCGCACCCGAGTTTCTCGCGCGCGCCGTAAAGCGCGCCCGCGATAACGACCAGGCCCTGATCCTTGTTCATACTCACCCGTTCTCGGACCAGCCGGAATTCTCCTTCGTCGATGACGGGGGAGAGGCCGTGGCCATTCCCGCAATCGCTGCGCGCGCGCCCAAAGGGCCGCACGGCGCGTTGGTACTCGGACGGGCCGGCTTTCGGGGTCGGATCTATGAGGGGTCCCGGGCCGAGCAAATCACCGCCATCACGGAGGTAGGGCCGGATGTCGTGGTGCATGGCATCGGCCACTCAACGGCGATTGAGGAAATCCATGATCGCAATGTTCGTGCTTTCGGGGCGGCCGGTCAGACGATCCTGGCCGGCGCGGTCGTCGGCGTCGTGGGCCTCGGCGGTACGGGTTCCCTGATCGCCGAGCAGCTGGCGCGGCTTGGCGTCGGCGAACTGATCTTGATAGATGATGACACCCTTGCGACCACCAATCTCAACCGCGTAGTAGGCGCATATTCCGCGGATGTCGGCCGTCCCAAGGTTAAGGTCGCACAAGATCATGTGGCCCGGATCACAAACGAGCGCACCCGCACCGAGGCCGTGGTCGGTAGCGTGCTGCATAAAGGCGCTGCTGAACGCCTCTTCCGCTGCGATCTGATCTTCTGCTGCACCGACACGCACGGCAGTCGGGCTGTCCTTAATCAACTCGCGTATCAACACTGGCTTCCGACGATCGATATGGGTGTGCGCATCGACGCCAATGACGGACAAATCTCCGCCATGGCTGGGCGGGTTCAGATGCTCGCGCCTGGCCTTGCCTGCCTGCAGTGTGAAAACCTCTTAGATCCTGAGGCGGTGCGCCGTGACCTACTGACGGATTCTGAGCGGAAGGCGGATCCCTATATCGTCGGCGAGGCATCGCCACAGCCAGCCGTCATCAGCCTTAACGGCACAGTCGCCTCGCTGGCCATCACCACCTTTCTCGCTGCCGTCGTCGGCCTCCCGGCCCGAACGCGTCGCTTGAACTACCGCGTCGCCGAAGGGGTCGTGCGCCCCGTCGCGACCGAGCCCAACCCGACCTGTATCGTCTGTTCTGAACAGCGCGGCGCGGCGGGCCAGGGTGACCGGTGGCCAATCTTTTGGCGCCGAGACTGATGGTCGTCGCGCTGCGGCCGCGGGTCTTCGTCGAAACCTCCTTGCCTCAAGCCGTGAGCGATGAGCTGGTCGCACGCGATCTCTTGGCCTTACCTGTGTCCTCGGCTCTGGCCGACATGCGGAAGGCGATTGATGATCCAGAGTGCCGGGCGCTCCTGATCCACGTGGATAACCCGACGACTGACGCCAATCAGACTGCGCGCCTGGCCGCCATCTTGGATGATCTCGCCCGCCCCGCGCTCGACAACGGCGTGTTGGTTACTCTGGTGGTGCAGGGTTCGGCGGCCGACCAGGTCAGCGCGATTCAAGCCGTTTATCAGCGCTTCAAGCTTCCGGGCATCGTAGACACCTTCCGCTATCGGCCAAACATCATCGCCTGGGTCCCAAACGTTGTAGGACCTCTAGCGCAGGCATGTGCGCGCCATGAACCCGGACCCGCCTGGAGGCCTCTCACCGTTGTCATGGCGGGCGATAGACCGATCGAGCAATCGAACCGACGGCTGCTGGAGCGCGCATTTAGTGATTGCGATCGCCTAGAAGTCAGGCTGCTTCAAGAACGCAGCGCACGCGTCGGCCGAGTTAGTGTCTACCGCGTCCAGCCCGGCCGGGCTGACCGGCCGGATCCCGTCCCGTTTATCGTAAAGATCGGACACCCGGAGGTCATCGACGCGGAAGAAGGAGCCACAGCCTGGGCATGTGGCGATCACACTCCTTATCCCTATTTTCCTCCGCTCACCCCAGAACGCAACGTATCTAGCCGCGACCGCCGGGCCCTCGTCAGCCAGTTTGTCGATCGAGCGATCTTGTTTGACGACTATATCCGATCTCACTCCCCAGCCGTGGCGGTGGCCTCGCTCTTCGATGGCCCGTTGCGCTGCTGGCGAAGCAACTCCCGCTCAGAGCAGGTGCGGATCGGCCAATATGTCTTGGAGAACGGCCTCGTCCGACCTTGGCTGAGTGCGTACCAAAACGTCTATCGTCGTGCCCACAGAGTCCACGGGGGCGTCCGGAAACCCCGACTACTTATCAGCGCGCTGCGAAACCTGCCGGCCATTGCGGTGAACATATGCGGCGCTCATGGCGACCTCCACGTCAAGAACCTATTCGTGAGGGAGAACTCGGTCGATATCGTCCTCATCGACTTCAATCGCGCGGGCGAAGCTCCAGCATCACGCGATCCGGCCGAATTGGAGGTCTCGCTCGCCTTTTCGCCGGTCGCTCCGGGCGAAGCCGCCATCGACGCAGCGACGCTCCAGGCGCTCTACTCCGGCTCGTTGCTCAAGCGTACCGACCTTGCTCGCCAAGGCCATCCGCGTGTTCTCGCTATCGAGCAGGTGCGCCGTCAGGTCGCCGGCGCAGTCACTGAGGCGGAGTATAGCGCCATGGTCGGAGCCCATTGCCTCTACTTCGCGCGCAAAGGAAACGTGGACGCATATTTGGCGGCGAATAGGCTGATCTGAGATGTGGCGATGGCTCAGAACTTGGCTAGGACTGGCGCCGGAAACGCCAGCGACGCGCCCCACCCCCGTTCGGCAGGACACTGTACCTCTCGATCAATCACGCCCGCGCGGCCGTGAGCTGCGGCCACGCAGGGTCGTGGCCTATCCGCAGGTGGTGGAGGTTCAAACCCAAAGTGAAGGCGCGACGGCGGCCGAAGATGGCCAAACGCTCGCCCTGGTCGCCGGCGCCAATAGCCCCAAATGGCTAATTATGCGGTGTCCTTGCGGCTGTGGCGAAATCCGCCGCATCAGCCTCTCGCCGCAAATTCCTCCTGCCTGGCATCTCACGATCGAACCGGGCCCCTTGGTATCGTTGTCCCCCTCAGTTTTCCTCCGGCGGGAATGCCGCGCTCACTTCGTCCTGTCACGCAACCGTGCCCTGGTGATCTGACTCGCGCCGTCGCGTTGAAAAAGCCAGTCGTGGTCTGGTCGGCTCCGACGAGCGGCGTGAACGGGACGCCGCGCAGGTTGGCGGCAGTCAAGTTCGGCGGCTGCGCTGGTCGACTTTCCACATCGGCACATGTTTGCTGCGTCCGATGCATCGCTTGTTGAAGAGCTGGATCCATCCAACTTGAACACTCTCGAGCCGCTCGAGCGTTGCATCGACGATGTCATCGTCAATTGCTTCTGGATCTCCATGAATGAAGGCATTTCGCCGCTCTTGGAGGAGGCGCAAATGCGCTGCGTCAATTGCGAAGCCTTCAGACTCCAGATCAGCCCAAAAGGTTACCCCCCACGTCCGCTTGTACAGCCGATCAAGGCGTCCGCCGATGCTAGAGAACCGCTGGAGCAACTCCTCGGCAAGTTCACCGGGTAGATCCGCGAAGGCCGCCCGATAGAAAGCGTCCATGAGAATCTCAAACAGCGTCCAGAAAAGGATCACGATCGCCAGTCGCTGAGACGGTCGCTGCGGAACGCCATCGACCGAAATTGTGGGGCGTTCACGCTCCAGGCGGATTTGGCGAAGGATGACAAACGTGGACCAGGGAATCGCGCCCTGCGTTGCGACAGGGACTAGATGCTCGACGCCTTTGACGGTGATACGTCGAGGCGTGAAGTCGAGAGCATATCCACAGACAGGACACTTCTGCGATCTCTGAAGGGCGTTGCAATTGGGGCAATGGGACAACCCATGCCAAGGCGAATCCATGGTGCACCGGCTGGGTGATCGTCTGGGGAGCAATATATAGCCGAAAATGATGATCTCAGTCAGAGGTACATTGGTGTGTAGCCTAAATCGTCGTTCTTAGCGTACGCTACACAATTCTTGTGCGCGGCGCGGGAATATCCAAGGATGTCGCTCAAAGACGCTGTTATTTCGCCCTCTGTTGCACGGTGACCTCAATGATCGACGACAACGACTATCGCGAAGGCTTCGTCCAGGGCTTCAGGGCGGTGCGAGGTGGCGCGGCAGCGTTGCCGGCGATTCCCGCCCAGCCGGCGACCCGCGCCGGCAGGACACCGTTTCAGATGGGCATCGTTCGAGGGATAGAGCGAGGGAAGGGCTGGAGTAAGGGTGATCTGAAAGACAAAGAATGACGTATCGGGCGAGTCGAATGGCCGTAGTCTGGAGATGAGCTAAGGACCGCTTTTGGCGCAGAGCCGACTGCGGCAAGCTGAGCCGTTGATTCTTGGCATGCTGAGGCGCAACCTCTCCTAGCACCTTGGGAGGGGAGCTACCATGAAGCGTGTGGTTCGAGCGCTCGCATTGGCGAGCGCGTGTGCGTTGATGTTCGCCGCCAATGCGGCCGCCAAGCCGATGACGGACGCCGCAATCCGGCAGGCCATCATTGCCGAGTCGATCTCGAGCTACCCAGGCAACTGCCCCTGCCCCTACAACTCGGCGCGGAATGGTAGCTCCTGCGGCCGCCGCAGCGCCTACAGCCGCCCGGGCGGCTACTCGCCGAAGTGCTACGCCTCTGACGTCTCGAAGGCCGAGGTCGAAGCCTATCGCCAAGCCCATGGGGCGTCGCAGTGAGGGGCCTGCTCCGCGGCATAGTCGCTGCGGGCGCGTTGGCGCTCGGCACGGCCGCTCAGGCGGAGGACGCGCACCTCCGCATCGTCGACGTCGGCAACGGCCTCTGCGTCGTCGGCACGGTCCCAGGCGGTCACGCGTTCCTCTTCGATGCCGGGGACTTCAAGTACAACAGCGTCCAGAAGAACCTCTGCAGGGACGCCGTCCGCGCGCTGGTTCCCGCCCACAAGCTCGATGTGGTGATCCTGAGCCATTCCGACGCCGACCACATCGGCGAGCTGCCGGCAATCTTGGCCGAGAACTCCGCCGGCGCGATCATCTACGGCGGCGACGACCACATCCCCATGGGCGTGACGATCCAGCACGCCCGCGACGCCATTAACAGCGCGCCGGGTGCCAAGGTCTGGAACTTGGCGGATCTCGCCCTTGAAGACGCCGACGTGGCGCACGCGCGCACCTACGCGGTCGGCCTCGGCAAGATCACGCTGATCGCGGGCTGGAGCGACGGCGACAAGACCGTTGGGCTAGGCGAGGCTCCACTCCCGACCGCCGAGCACAACAACGCGCTCAGCATCGTCGCCCGCTTCGAATACGGCGGTCACAGTGTCCTGCTAACCGGCGACACGGTCGGCAAACTGCTGCCGGATCCGCCCGACACCTGTCACTACGCGGAACGGATCATGGTGGAGCGCAAGGACACCTGGCCGATCGATAGCGACGTGCTCATCGGTCAGCACCACGGCGGCAATAACGCCAGCACGGCTTGTTTCCTCGCCGCGGTCAGCCCGTCCTACGTGATCTTCTCCGCCGGCCACAAGGGCTACCACCACCCGAACAAGGATGCCGTCGCGCGGGTGCTTGCCGCCGGGGTCCCGCAGAATCACATCTTCCGGACCGACCTTGGCGACGACGAGGGCACGCCCGAGTGGTCAAAGGGCAAGTTCGCCCACTGTGTGGATCTGCCGGCCGACGACGATGTGGTGGTGACGCTCCCCGACGCCGGCGACGTCAGGGTTGCTTACCGACACCCACACTCGGGTTGCTGAGCTGCCCGTCCGCGTCCGGGGCCGCACTCAAGTTCAGCAATTGGCGCGAAGGAGCCTCGCGCGGGGATTGCACGTTGCTAGTTAGGTTCTGATGCGCGGCTGCATCACCTAGCGGGGGCAGCAGTGGTGATGTCGCGCTGGCAGTACCGGCACACCCTAGCTTCAGCTTGGATCATTTCCGCGCAATGGGGACACTTGCGGCGCCCAGCATTCGCTACTGCGTCGGTCGCGAGGCGCATCGCAGCCGCGTGCGCGACATCTTCGACGCTTAGGCGTCTTTCGGCGACGAGGATGTGAATGAGCGCGATTGGGAAGAGCAAGAACCCATAGACGAACCATCCGCCGAAACCGCGGCCCTTTGACTGGGCGACAGCTCCAACGATTGCCCCCAAGATGGCCCAGAAAATCAGAAGCCCAATGACCACTTTGGCATCCCCCCAGGTCGCCGAGGCTCGAGCGTAAGGTGAAGTCCGCTCTCGCGGCAAGCAATCAGCCCAATTGTGCACGTCACAAGAAGGGGGTCGAGGCGTCCAGCGAAGCCTGCACCTCCTCGGGCAGATGTCGCGCTAGTCCTGGTGGGCGCCGGTGTCCAGAATTTGAGCCAGCCTCTTATCAGCGGAATTCGCGTAGCCTCGGATAATGTCTGCGTCAGGCATGCTCCCGTCCGCGGATATTAAGGGCAAATAGGTCGAGAGGCGTCCCTTCCAGGCGGCGTCTTCGTAGTACGGTGCCGGTGGTGTGGGTCTGGACGTTTGAGCCTCCATAGAACGACGAAAACCAGTGTCAACGTCGAGACCTACCAGGTCCATCGTCACACAATAGGCGGCTCGATGCCGAGCTGGTGGGCCCGCCAACTTGTAGATTGACCTGTAGCAATCCTCGAGCAGAGCCGAGACACCTGCCATCCCGGTATGGCCCATGGTGTGGTTGAACTCCGATGCTATTCGGGTGAGGTCAGCTTCCGAGAGAAGCGGGCCATCGTCGCTGGTTGGTGTTTGAGCGGACTGACTTGCCACTGCATTGGCGCCGGATGCCATCTGCTCCGCCTGACCGGGTGCCGCCTTCAGCACTAGGACGTGACGGCCATTGTCGATTGACCATGTCGCCATCCGCGAGAGGAAGGTCTGGCCGAGCAGAAGCGAACCCTTGGGTCCCGCAAGTGACGCAACTACGTCGTGCAACACAATAGTGCCGACCTTTAAGGTTCGAATCCGAAACTCGGCTGAAGGGACGATCGAACCGTCGGCCAGGGCGAATGTCTTGTCGCCGATGAAGTCGTCGCGCGTGATGGTTCCGGTTCTTACGAGCGTGGACGCGACGTCGCTTGGAATTGAAACATCCGATGCGCCGCTATCGATCGTGAATTTGAGCTCGATGGCACCGTTGATGGTGACCGGCACAACGAACGTGCCGTTGTCGTTTTCGAGAGAGATTGAAGTTTCAACTGAATTGCCTGTGACCACCGGAGCCTGTGTCGCTACCGGCTGGACGGCAGGGGCGGGGCTCGCCGGTAAACTCGAGTTGGATGGAGCCGGTTGGCTACATCCTGGCCCCAAGATCGCGATCCCAAGCAGCGACAGCCGCCTGAGAGCCCAGCCGTGTTGGCGCAAGTTCAGCATCTGCGCTCCCCCAAGCCGGGACAAAAAACTACGAAAGAGTCATCCACACAACCTGGTTATCTGGGTTGGCGTGGATAGGGACTATAGCGGTTGCTGACCCGGCATTCAGAGCCCAGGGGACCATCCAGATTTTCGACTACAGCAGTCTTCGCGCGAAGCGTCTCTCGTGGTGCTGGCCGGGAACGTCCGCTATCGGGCCGGGTCTCAACGTCCGCTGTTGGCGCATCGCGGACCTTCGGCAACTCCGGATCAAGCAACATCACAGTGAGGCGGCATTCGCCGAGACGGCGCTCTAGGCCTCCGCCAGCGCCTGGGCCGCGGAAGCCACCTTCCGCGGTCTGGGTTGCCTCCGCACGTTGATCGCCGATGCGTCCAACGTGTTCGCAATGTGGGAGGCGTAGAACTTCTCGATCATCTCCACGCTCGTGCGGCAGTTCTTCGCGATCTGGTAGATGTCCGCCCCTTCCATCAGGCGCATGCTGATGTAGGTGTGGCGCAGGCTGTAGGCGGTGCGCGCGTTCCCCTCCCGATCCTTCTTGAGGTCCAACTCGTCCAGCACGGCGTTCAACAGCTCCCGCTGGACCGGCCCGAAGATCACCTCGGTCGGCTTCGGGTTGTTGCGCTTCCGCAGCCGCAGGAACGGCTGCACAGCGCCCGGCATGCTCTTGCAGTAGCCGACCCCACGCTTCCCCCGGACCTCGATCTGGAGAATCCGTTCGTTGGTGGCGTCGTCTAGGAGGATGCTGACGTCCCGATATTGCAGGTTGGAGGCCTCATCGGGCCGCAGGCCGGTGTTGGCCATGAACAGCACCCAGTCGTGGAACTGCTCGCACTCCCAGCGCCACCGCTCGTTCAGGGGATTGCGCGCCCGCTCACGCGTGGCCGTATAGAGCCGCTTGTAGTCCTCCGGCGAGAACCAGGCCCGGTGGCTCACCTTGCGGGAGGATTTGTAGGGCGCTGAGAGGTCGGGGACGGCCGCGATCCAGCGTTTGCGGTTCGCGGTCTTGAGCACCTGGCGGATGACGATGATCTCTTTGTCCAGGGTGCTGCGCGACGGCAGTTTGAAGGTCCGCCGCTGGCGGGCGATCTTCGCGCCCCTCGGACCGCGCAGGATGGTCGGGTCCGGCGGCGCGCTGAGGCGGTGGACGCGGTACTCTTGGATCAATCCCGCATCGACCTCGTCCACAGGCCTGGAGGCCAGGAACGGCCGGATGTAGAGCCGAAGCGATCGCTCCTTCTGCGCCACATGCTCCTCGTTCCGCTCGCCCTGGGTGATCACCCGGTACTCGCCGAGGAAGACGTCGGCGGCCTCGCCGAACGTCGGTCCCGTGGGTTTCTTCTTCTTCCTCTTCGCGGCCTTCTTCAGGCGCTGCGGGGATGCGGGCACGTTGTCGGTCGCGATCCGCTCATCCGCGTTCGGCAAGCTGAGGCCGCGACGCCGCAGCCGGTCGTCAGCGAGCCGTTCCAGGTACCAGCCGCGAGCGAAATCGATGGCGAACGCCAGGTTGTCGAAGCCGGTGGTCTCCCGGTGGTTGCGGCCGCCGAGATAGACCGAGCACTGCCAGCGCCGGGAGTTTTCGCGCCGGTACACATGGACCTTCCCGTCCATGATCGTGTGGCTTTCGGCCGGCATGTCTCCAAAACTCCCGGACTGGGGGCTTATGTGTAAGACATGTGTAAGTCGGGGGAAAACGCTAAGTCATTGTCTTGACTGCGTAATCTTACCGGTAGACCCGTTTTGAGTCCGGCGCGTCTGCCAATTCCGCCACGCCCGCGTTGATTTTGTTCGTGTAATCGGCGTCTCGGAACGCGTCTACACGCGCCGGCGGGATAAAGTCCGGCTGGCCACCCTTGGCGCTGATTTCATTGAAGAAGAATCTTCGAGGTCGTCCGCAGAGCTCTTCATGACCTCGGCGATCGCGCGTGTCAGTTCGGCCTGCAGGAAGGGCTTGGCGAGGCGCGGCAATCCGGGCGCCCCGTCGCTGGGCAGTTCGGCGTAGCCGGTGGCCAGCAGCACCGGCAGGCCGGGGCGAAGCGCGCGCGCCGCCGCCGCCAGCTGGGCGCCCGTCATCGTCGGCATCGCCTGGTCGGTGACGACGAGGTCCACCTGCGGCTCGCGTCCCAGGATATCGAGCGCCTCGGCCGCGGACGACGCGGCGAAGACGGTGTGGCCCAGGTCCTCCAGCATCGCGACGGTGTTCAGCAGCACCAGGGCGTCATCGTCGGCCACCACGATGGAGAGCGGCGGCGCGGACCGTTCGGCAATGGGCTCGCACGCCGCGGCGGCGGCCTCGCACGCCTCGTGCGTCTCGACCGGAAGCCAGATTTCGGCGGTCGTCCCCTGGCCCGGCTGGCTCTTCAGTCGCAGGGCGCCGCCGGACTGCGCGGCCAGCCCGTGCACCATCGACAGGCCCAGGCCCGTGCCCTTGCCCACGCCCTTGGTGGTGAAGAACGGCTCCGTGGCCTTGGCCAGGGTGGCCGCGTCCATGCCCTGGCCGGTGTCGCTGACGCAGATGCGGACATAGTCGCCGGGCGCGACGTCGGCCGCGCCGTCCGGCGACGCCGTGACCGCTTCGATCACCAGGGTGATGCGGCCGCCGTCCGGCATGGCGTCCCGGGCGTTGACCGCCAGGTTGAGCAGCGCCGCCTCCAACTGGTTCGGATCGGCTGTGACCTTGGGAAGCACGCCGGCGTACTGGGTCAGGATCGACACCGTCGGACCCAGCGAGCGCTGCATCAGGCCCATCATGCCGTTGACCAGTTGCGGCAGGTCGACGGACTCGCGCTTCACCTCCTGGCGCCGCGCGAAGGCCAGCATGCGCTGGGTCAGGGTGGCGCCGCGCCGGGCGCCCATCATGGCGTTGTCCAGCATCGCCGCGATGCGCGGGTCCGGCGCCATGCGCTTCTGGACCAGTTCCAGGCTGCCGATCACCACCATCAAGAGGTTGTTGAAGTCGTGCGCGATGCCGCCGGTCAGCTGGCCGATGGCCTCCAGCTTCTGCGACTGGAAGAGCCGCTCGCGCGCCTGTTCCAGCGCCTTCTGGACTTCCATCCGCTCGGTGACGTCGCGGGTGACCTTGGCGAAGCCGATCACCTGGCCGGCGTCGTCGCGGATCGCATCGATGACCACGTTGGC
>Ga0068865_100001072_pt1 | contig 15770 bp, 15 predicted proteins | sample KBSMisM12_FD_75293 | JGI IMG/M metagenome (GOLD analysis project Ga0068865, IMG submission 75293) | Miscanthus rhizosphere microbial communities from Kellogg Biological Station, Michigan, USA - KBS Miscanthus M1-2 | ecosystem: Host-associated > Plants > Roots > Rhizosphere > Soil ...
ATAGCCTTCGATCCAGCGCGCGCCGCGGTCCTCGAGCTTGTATACCCCGGCGTCGAATTGGGCCTGCATGGACGCCGGCACCCAGAACTGGAAGGCGTATCCGACGAAGGTCCCGAAAAAGCCTTTCGGGGCGACGCCGACGATGGTGTAGGGGAGGCCGTTGAGCACCTGGGTCTTGCCGATGATGTCAGGATCGCCTCGAAAGCGGTCCTGCCACATCTGGTAGCTGATGACGGTGACAGGATGAGCGTTACGTCCGGTATCCTCGCCCGGCTCGAAGCCGCGGCCAAGCAACGGACGGACGCCGATCGCGTCGAAATAATTCGCGGAAACCATGCTGCCCGACGCTCGTTCGGCCCGGTCGCCGATGGTCAGCGTGGTCCCGGTAATCTTTTCCGCAACAAAGGCGTCGATCAGCGTGCTGTGGCGCTGCAAGTCGAGCCAATCGGGCCATGACACGTCCGTGTGGCCCGGCGCGCCGCGATCCGTGCCCGTGACCGCGAACAAGCGGTTCTGCTCGACGACGAGGGGGTAGGGCCGGAGCAGGATGCCCTCGATCCAGCTGAACACCGCGGCGTTCGCACCGATGCCGAGCGTGAGACACAGGATCGCCAGCGATGAGAACCCTGGACTGCGAAGGAGCATCCGGCCGCCGAACCGCAGATCCTGCACCAGATCCGCCAGCCAGACGACGACGCGCGCATCGCGGCCCTCTTCGCGGTACCGAAGGCGAGAGCCGAGGGCGCGTCTGGCTTCCTCCGGATCGCGGCCGGCGGCGACCGCGTCGTGGACGTGGGCCTCGAGCTCCTCGTCGATCTCCGCATTCAACCGGTTGCCGCGGATTGCGCCGACGAGTCGTGACCACTGCGACACGCTATGCCGTCCTGAGCACGCGATTGACCGCCGCCGTCAGGATCTGCCAGCGCGATTCCGCCGCGGCCAGCTGCTTGCGTCCAGCCGGCGTCAGGTCGTAGACGCGGGCCCGGCGCCCGGTGTCCTTGGTGGTCCAGGCGGCGCGGATCCAGCCGGCCTCTTCCATGCGATACAGCGCGGGATAGAGCGACCCTTCTTCCACGCGCAGCGCGTCGCGCGAGAGGTCGTGAATCGCCGCCACCAGGGCGTAGCCATGCAGCCCTGGACGACGCGACAACGTTTTCAGCACGAGCAGATCCAGCGTGCCCTGCAGCGAATCGGTCCTGGCCATGGCGACGGCTGTCAGTATACATAGACGTCTTGGTAATATGTCAATGCCCGAACGCGCCGTTCAGTTTTTCAGACGCCGGGGCTAGAACGTCATCAGGCGGCGCGCGTCCTCGCAGTCGATGTCGGACGGCAGACCGAACCCGCGGCCGTAGCCGAAGAGCTCGGCGACCGTCTTCGCACCGAATCGGTCGTCGAGCAACTCGAGCTGATCGGCGGTAATCAGGGACGGATGCGGCACCCCGCACGCGCGGCTGAGCGAGAGCAGGTCCTTGCGGAGCGTCATCACGTAGTTCGCGAGCCGCGACGCCTTGAGCGTGGGATCCAGCCCGCGCACCAGCCACGGATGCTGGGTCGCGACTCCGGTCGGGCAGTGATTGGTGTGGCAGCGCTGCGCCTGGATGCAGCCGATCGCCATCATCGCCTCGCGGCCGACGTTGATCAGATCGCAGCCGAGTGCAAACCCGAACAGCGCCGATTCCGGGAATCCGAGCTTGCCCGAGCCGACGAACACGATCTGCTGGTGCACGCCGTGCGCGGTGAAGATCTTCTGGACGCGGCTGAAGCCGACCTTGAAGGGCAGCGCGACGTGATCGGTGAATACCAGCGGGCCGGCGCCGGTGCCGCCTTCGCCGCCGTCGATGGTGATGAAGTCGACGCCGCGCGCGCCGCCGGCCATCAGCGCCGCCAGCTCCTCCCAGAACGTCGAGCCGCCGACCGCCGACTTGATGCCGACAGGGAGGCCGGTCTCGCCGGCGATCGACTCGACGAAGTCGAGCATCTCGTCGGCATTCCGGAACGCACTGTGCGAGGCCGGGCTGATGCAGTCGCGATCGGTGGGAATCCCCCGGATGTCGGCGATCTCGCGGGTGATCTTGGCGCGCGGCAGCACGCCGCCGAGGCCTGGCTTCGCTCCCTGGCTGAGTTTTACTTCGATCGCGCGGATCCGCGGAGATCGCGCGATCGTGTCTTTCAGCCTCGCCATGCTGAACCGGCCGTCGGGCTCACGGCAGCCGAAGTAGCCGGTGCCGACCTGCCAGACGAGATCGCCGCCTTTCAGATGGTGCGATGAGACGCCGCCCTCGCCCGTGCTCTGCAAACAGCCGGCGATCTCGCAGCCGCGGTTGAGCGCTTCTACCGCCGGCCCGCTCAGCGAGCCGAAGCTCATGCCCGAGACGTTGATCACCGAATCCGGACGGAACGCCTTGGGTCGTCGTCTGGCCGCGCCGAGCACCTTTGCGCACGGAATCCGGGACCGCGGGTCGAAGTCCGGATCACCGGGATGGGGCGTGGGCAGCGGAAAGGTGTCGTGCTTGATGATCAGATAGTTCGGCTGCAGCTCCATCTCGTTGTCGGAGCCGAAGCCGAAGTAGTTGTTCTCGCGCTTGGCCGACGCGTAGACCCACCGGCGCTGGTCGCGGCTGAATGGACGCTCCTCGTTGTTGTCCGTGACGACGTACTGACGGAGCTCCGGTCCGACGGCCTCGAGCCAGTAGCGGAAGTGACCGACGATGGGAAAGTTCCGCAGGATGGCGTGCTGGCGCTGCGTCAGGTCGTAGATCACGACCAGCGCCAGCAGGATGATCACGACGGCGGCTACGGCGATCCCCATACCGGCATCCTCCTCGCCGGCGAAAGCCGGCAGGCGCGTTCGCGGCAAGCGACCTGGAGCGCGGCGAACATCCGGGCCGATTGCTCCCGCCGACCCGAGCTCGATTATTATCTACCCATGAACGCCTTCGGCGGCGCCGACCAGCCCCGAACAAGACACCGTGCCGTGATCGCGTCCGCAGACACCTGCGCCGGTTTCACCGGCCGGTGTGTTGCCGCACTGATTGCCGTACTCGTGGTCGCTCCGCTTCTTGCCGGCGCGTTCGACGGTGGCGGGGGGCCGGCATGCTCGTCGATCCGGCTGACACGGGGCTTCGTGACTTCGGTGGCGAAAACCAAGGCACTGCCGCACCCCGTGAGCGCCTGCCCCTCCACGGCCGATGAGGGACAGACGCTCGCCCGAATCGTCGCCGGCGCCGCGGTGCTCGACGAATCGAGCCTCGAGTCGCCAGCCCACCGCTCCCCCGAAACACGACGGGGCCCGCCGAACGCGCGACCTGCCTGAACGCCGATACGCCGTCGCCGACGTGGCGGCGCGTGTCATCTGTCTGCCCATCTAGCGCTGCCGGGCTCAAGTTGGTGTGGTCACCACACCTGTGACGCCTTCACAAAGAGTTGTGCTGACGGCGTGATTCGCTGTTACGCGGCTGCGGCAGACTGCGCGCCGCTGCTCTCGCCGACGAACGATCCGGAGGCTGGTCATGACGAGGATTGAAGACGTGCTCATCGCGAGGACCAACCGTTGCCAGGTGCTCCTCATCGGCACGTCCGATGCGGTGGAGCGGTCGCTGGCGCTGTTGCTGCCCCATCTCGAGCCGCCGCTTTGCTGGTGGTCGCCCGGCGCGCCGCTGCCGTCGCCTCGCGACGTCAACACGCTCGTCATTCGCAACCTGGAGGTCTTGACGCCCGAACGGCAGCAGGAGTTCCGGCTGTGGCTCGAACGAGCGGGGGAGGCGCGTCCTCGCGTGGTGTCCACGACGACGGTTCCGCTTTTTCAGCGGGTGGCGGCCGGCCTTTTCCTCGATGCCTTGTATTACTCTCTGAACACCGTGACGTTGAGCGATCAGCTATCGTAAGGCGGAGGAGTCATCATGGAGCCTGTGACGCTGCGCGACGTGAGCCGCCGGGACTTCCTTCAGAGCAGCATGGCCGGGGCGGCCGCCCTCGCGTTGGGCGGGCCGGACGGCCTTCTCGCCGCCGGGGACCGCGACGCCGTCGTCGCCGAGATCGCGCGCCAGCACGACGCCACGGTGCAGATGCTGCGCGACTGGATCGCGCTGCCGTCCATCGCCGCCGAGAACCGGAACTACCCGCAGGGCGCCGAGTACATGGCGCGTCTCGCGCGAGAGGCCGGGTTCGGGCGCGTGGACCTCATGCCGACCGCGGGTAAGCCGGGGGTCTTTGCGACGCTCGACGCCGGCGCCGCCAACACCCTCGCGCTGTATTTCATGTACGACGTGAAGCAGTTCGACGCGTCCGAGTGGAGCTCACCGCCGCTCGAAGGACGGATCGTCGATCGGCCCGGTGTCGGGAAGGTGATGATCGGCCGCGGCGCCACCAACACGAAGGGTCCGCAGGTCGCGTTGCTCGCGGCGCTGCGCGCCTTCAAGGCGGCGGGGCGGAAACCTCCCGTGAATCTGGTGCTGGTGTGCGAAGGCGAGGAAGAGATCGGATCGCCGAACTTCTCCCAGGTCGTGTTCAAGCCAGAGGTCGAGGCGGCGCTGCGCAAGAGCGTGGGCATCATCATCCCGCTTGGCAACCAGGAGCTCGACGGATCGGTGCAGGTCAACCTCGGCTCCAAGGGCATCGTCGAGCTCGAGATCGTGTCGTCGGGGGCGAAGTGGGGGCGCGGGCCGACGCAGGATGTGCATTCGAGTTACGAGGCGCAGATCGACAGTCCGGCATGGCACCTGGTCCAGGCGCTGCACACGCTCGTCGCGGCTGACGGTCATACGCCCGCGGTCGAGGGCTTCTTCGATCAGGTGCGTCCGCTCAGTCCTCAGCTGCGCGAGATTCTCGAGCAGGCGATTCCGCGTCGCGACGAGGCCGCGACCAAGAAGGCACTCGGGGTGTCGCGATGGTTTGCCGACGAGTCATGGCACGATTCGCTCGTCCGGCTGGTCTCGCAGCCCACCATCAACATCGAAGGACTGGTCGGCGGCTATACCGGGCCAGGAGGCAAGACGATTCTGCCGAATCGTGCAGTGGCCAAGATCGACGTGCGGCTGGTTCCGGACATGACCGCCAAGGGGACGTTGGATCTGCTCAAGAAGCATCTCGCGAAGCATGGCTTCGGCGACGTCGAGGTCAACATGACGGGCGGATACGATCCGACGGAAACGCCCGCCGACTCGCGGCTGGTGAAGGCGATGGTTTCGACCTACCACAAGGCGGGCATCGATCCGTTGCTCTGGCCGCGGCTCGCGGGATCGTGGCCCGGTGTGACATTCACCGGGGCGCCGCTCAAGCTGCCCGCCGGACAGTTCGGCCTCGGGCATGGCGCCGGCGCGCATGCGCCGGACGAGTACTGGTTGATCGAGTCCGCCAACCCCAAGGTCGCCGGCATGGACGGCGCCGTGCGATCGTATGTGGATCTGTTCTACGAGCTGGCCTGAGCTCCTGCGCTACCATTGTTGACGTAAAGGATCTGCCACATGCACACACGTTCAGTCCTGATCCCGGGCGCCGCTCTTCTGGCTGCGGGCGTCTGGTTTGCCGCGGTTTCCGCCTGGACCGTCGAACCTTCGGTACTGGCCGAGCAGCGATCCGCCGCTGCCGCGCCGAAGAAACCGGCGGCCACTCCGATGACCGTCTACAAGTCTCCAACTTGAGGGTGCTGCAGCGCCTGGATTGAACATGTCCAGGCGCGTGGCTTCCAGGTGGAAGCCAACAACGTTGACGACTCGCAACTGAGCCGCATCGCGATCCAATCGGGCGTGCCGGGCGATCTCCTCTCGTGTCATACCGCCAAGGTCGGCGGGTATATCGTCGAGGGGCACGTGCCGGCGGAAGACATCCAGCGGATGCTGAAGGAACGACCTGCGATCGCGGGCATCGCGGTAGCGGGCATGCCCATGGGCTCGCCCGGCATGGAACAGGGTGCCGCCAAGCAACGATTCACGACGATGGCCTTTACCAAGGATGGCCGGAAAACGGTCTTTGCGACGCACTGACGGAGTATCGCCGCCGTTACGCAGGGTAGGCGAGACTCGTCGTGAAGACACTGGCGCTCCCAGTCGTAAGACTCGCCGTCGAAGCGTCGCTCCCAGTCGATCTGCTTTCCGTTCTTCCGCAGGGACCAGACGTGTTCATCGAGTGTTGGCTGGCGCATGGGGTGGCCGGCTGGGCCAATCAGCATCAGCCGCGAAGTCAAGGCTTAGCGAGGGGTAGTGGGTCAGTTTGAAGTCGGGTCTATCTGGTTCGAATGAAGTTGCTTGGCGCCCTGCCTGGATTGCCAATTGTGACGGGGCCGGTGCATTGAAATGTCTCTGTGCCTGTCCATTGATCGCCGCTAACGGTTCCGATGAGGGTGAACGCGCAGTCAGCACTTGTTTTCAAGTCTGCCGAAACGCTCTGATTCGTCACCGTGCCGGTCAAAGATCCCACGCCAGAAAGGCCGTCCCTGGTGTAGGTGCCCGAGAGCAACGAGCCGCTCTGTGTGATCGCCATTGTGATCTTGCAGCCAGTCGTGACCTGTTCGCAGCCGGTCCGCGTCCACGAGCCAGACGCATCAACCGGCGCGGTCGGCGCGGTCGTGGCCGAGCAGGCGGAGAGCGTGAAAGCGACCAACAGCAGACCGACGTATCGAATCGGGTGAATGACTAACCTCACTTGAGAAGACCGATGATTTCCTCAACCGACTTGGCGTGATTCGAAAGTCCCGCTTCCATCGCTGGGATCACCTCCCACTATAGGCGCTACCAAACTTGGGAACAATCCGTCTCGACTCACCCACGTCAGAACGCCTGCCCGTGCCCTTTGAGGACAGACCGTGGCAAGGGGCTAATCAAAGCGATCCGAGGCTCGCAGCGTCTGGCCGGGTTGCCCCAGGCGGGCGTTCACGTATTGCGTCAATACTTAGACGGGAACCGCGTCGTTGTCGCCATTGCTCAGTGCGGGGAGATATGAGGGAGACGCGACTGGCCGGATCTGGAGGTGATGTATTCGTAGTGTGTTAGTGGAGCGGGCTACGGGGATCGAACCCGTGTCCGAGGCTTGGGAAGCCTCTGTACTACCATTGTACTAAGCCCGCTTATGGCGGGGAACGCTCGGCTGAAGCCTTCGCGCTCCGGCTATCAGACAGGAATATATCACGCGCGAATCAGCGCGAGCACCTCGTCTCGTTTCTGCGCCATCTTCTCGGCCGTGGTCGCCTCGAGGTTCAGCCGGAGCAGCGGCTCGGTGTTCGACGGCCGGACGTTGAAGTGCCAGTCCGGGTACTCCACGGAGATGCCGTCCAGTTCGTACTGCGCGCCGTCCGCGTACTTCGCGCCGATCGCGACCAGCCTGGGCGGCACTTCGTCCATGCTTTTCAGCTTGGTGTTGATCTCGCCCGAGATGAAATACTTCTGCGCCAGCGGCTTCAGCAACTGGTGCAGGCTCTGACCCTTCTTCGACATCAGCTCCAGCATCAGCAGCGCCGGGATGAAGCCGTTGTCCGCGTAGAAGTTGTCGCGGAAGTAGTAGTGACCGGTGACCTCGCCGCCGAAAATCCCGTTGGTCTCACGCATCCGCTTCTTGAAGAACGCGTGGCCGACCCGGTTCATCAGCGACGTGCCGCCCAGCCGCGCGACGGTGTCCCTGACCGCGTGGCTGGCGCGCAGATCGTAGATCACCGTGGCGCCGGGGTGCTTCAACAAGAACGCCTCCGCGAGCAGCGCGGTGACGAAGTCGCCCGAGACGAACTCACCCGTGCCGTCGATGAAGAAGCAGCGATCGGCGTCGCCGTCCCACGCGATGCCGATGTCGGCCTTCTCCGCGATTACCCGCTCGACGATATCGCGCCGGTTCTCCTCGATGAGCGGGTTGGCCTCGTGGTTCGGGAAGCGGCCGTCAACCTCGAAGCACAGCCGCGTGGTCCGGCAGGGAAGCCGCTCGAACAGCTTCGGCGCCACCAGCCCGCCCATCCCGCTGCCGGCGTCGAGGACGACGTTGAACGGCTTGATCACCGAGACGTCGATGAACGACATCACGTGCGCCACGTACGGGTCGAGCACGTCCCTGGTCGTCACCGTGCCGCGCCGGGCTGACGCCGGAGGGATTGTCCCGCCGGCGATCATCTGTCGAATCTCCGCGAGCCCTTCGTCGCCGCTGAGCGGCCACGCGTCCTTGCGGACCATCTTCATCCCGTTGTACTGCTTCGGATTGTGCGACGCCGTGATCTGGACCCCGCCGTCGTGGCCGTCGGCCGCCACCGCGAAGTACAGCATGTCGGTCGCCATCATCCCGTAGTCCACCACGTCGCAGCCCTGCGAGGTGGCGCCGTCGATGAAAGCCGCGGCGATCGTCGGCGACGAGAGGCGCATGTCGCGGCTGACCGCGATCCGCCTGGCCTGCAGGTAGGCGACAAACGCGGCGCCGATCGCCCGCGCCGCCTCTTCGTTGACTTCATCCGGATAGACGCCGCGGACGTCGTAGGCCTTGAAGATGTCGGGGTTCAATGTCATAGCCGGCTGTAGTCGGTGACGACGGACTTGTCGCCGAGGACGACGCCGTCCTCGACGAGCGCGTTGCGGCCGATGTGGCAATGGCGGCCGAGGATCGATCGGCGCACGACCGCTTCCTGGCTGATGCGGCTGTTCGCCCACACGATCGCGTTGTCGAGGACCGCGTGCTCCTCGATGTGGCATTGCCGGCCGACGACGCTGTAGGGACCGATGTGGGCGCCGGTTTTCACGATCGCGCCTTCGTCGATGAAGCACGGCCCCTCGATGACGGCCCCCGCTTCGACCCGCGCGTCGGGCGACACCCAGGCCGCGCCCGGCGCCGCCGCGAAGGGCAGCGTCCGGTGCCCGACGTAATGACGGTCCATGATGTCGCGGTGGACCTGCATGTACTTCTCGGGCGTGCCGATGTCGATCCAGTAGCCGCGATAGACGTAGGCGACGAAGGCTTCCCCGCGCTCGATCAACGACGGGAAGAAGCTGCGCTCGATCGACCAGGAGGTGTCCCTCGGGATCCGATCGAAGGTGTCGGGCTCGAGGATGTAGATCCCGGCGTTGATCGTGTTGCAGGTGATCTCGTCGGCGTTCGGCTTCTCGAGGAACCGCGTGACGTGCCCCTGGGCGTCGGTCTCGACCAGGCCGTAGGCGGTCGGGTTGTCGACCGGCGTCAGCACGATCGTCGCCTTGGCCTTGCGCTCGCGGTGGAGCGCGATCACCGCCGCCAGATCGAGCTGGGTGAGCACGTCGCCGTTGAAGACCACCACCGAATCGCGCATCGACTCGGAGGCGTAGCGGATCGCGCCGCCGGTGCCGAGCGGCGCCGGCTCGACCATGTAACGGATCGCCAGGCCCGACTCGCCGCCGTCGCCGAAGACTTCCTCGATCCGCCGCGGCTGGTAGTTGAGGCTGAGGATCACCTCGTCGATCTCGGGCACCTGCTTGAGGAGATCGAGCTGGTAATAAAGAAATGGCCGGTCGAAGATCGGCACGATCGGCTTGGGTGTGTGGACCGTCAGCGGGCGCAGGCGTGAGCCTTTACCACCCGCGAGCAGAATCGCCTTCATGACAACCACCGATGTTATCATGTGCTCACGGGCCGCTGATGAACCTCCCGAATTCGCTGACCGTCACGCGCATCTTCCTCGTGCCGCTGCTCGTGGTCGTGCTGCTGACGAAGATCAAGGGACCGCTCATCCTCGGTCTGCCCAAGGACATCGTCGGCGCGATGATCTTCGCGCTGGCCTCGCTCACCGACTGGGCCGACGGCTACCTCGCGCGCCGGCGCAAGCAGATCACCCCGCTCGGCCAGGTGATCGATCCGCTCGCCGACAAGCTGCTGACGTCAGCCGCGCTGATCTCGCTGGTGCAGCTCGACCTGGCGCAGTCATGGATGGTCGCGGTGATCATCGGCCGCGAGTTCGCGGTCACCACCCTGCGCAGCCTCGCCTACGCGCGCGGCGTGGCGATGCCGGCGTCGCCGCTCGGCAAGATCAAGATGGTGGCGCAGGTGGTGGCGATCCTGGCGCTGATCCTGTCGCACGGACAGGCGTGGCCGTTCTATTGGGTCGGACAGGCGGCGCTCTGGGTGGTCGTGATCACCGCGCTGGTGTCGGGCGCCGACTACTTCCGGCGCTTCAACGAAGTGATGAGCCCGCGGGTCGCCGACTTCCGCGTTCCCGACAAGAAACGAAAAGCCGGATAGCTCGTCACCGCCTCAACGCGATGAAGTCGCCGCTGTAGACCGCATCGCTCGCGCGCGTGACGCGGGTGAGCGCCATCGCACTGCTCGTGGAGATCACCACGCCTTCGCCGATGCTGGCGAGCGGCAGGCCGGCGACGCCGACGTCGCGATAGATCGCAAAGCGCGAGCCCGGCATCAGCCCCTGATTCTGGCCCCAGTCGATCAGCGCGAAGTCTCCCGCCCCGACCATCTCGCGATCCTCGTTGCCGATCATGATGTGGCCGAGCGTGGTGAAGTCCGGCTGTCCTGGTGCCTCGTCGTGCGCGGCGGCCGCCGGCAGTTCGGCGACGACGAACGGCTCGAGGTAGTCGCCCTTCAGGATCGCGCCGCACACATGATCCACGGTCCCGATCGCGGTGGACTCGTTGACCGCGACGACGCGAACCCAGCCCAGCGTCTTGGCGCCGCGCGAGATCTTGTTGCCGCCGAACGTCATCGTCCGGCGGATGAAGAACTGCTGACCGATCTGCAACCCGGCCGATGTCCCGCCGCTGAGGACGAGGAGATCGCGATCGCCGAACAGGCTGCGCGGCACGCTATCCTGTGAACCGACGATGCGCAGCGCGTCGGCCGGCGCGGCGTCCATGGACGGCGGCGGCGCGCAGGCGACCGCGACCGCGGCCGCCGAGAGGGGGGCGCTTGCGCTCTGCGCGGCGGCGGAGCCCGCAACGCACGCCACGACCAGTGTCGCCAGAACCAGGGATGAGCGCTGCATTTGTAAGTCTCCCGACGGATCTGAGGTTCGGCCGCTACGTGCTCGGCTTGAGCGCTTGAGCTTTGAGATCGCCAATCATCTTCTGTGCCATGACGAGGTGCTCGCTCTTCTCGAACTCCTCGACCAGCCTTTCGAGGTAGGGAAGCGCCTCCGCTCCCTTCTGGACCTTGACCAGCGAGTCGGCGAGATAGAAGTACACGCTGTCGCGGTTGGTGAACGCCGGATCGTCATGCAGCACCGACTTGAAGCGGTCGATCGCGCCCGGATACCACTTCTGCCGGTAGTAGAAGTAGCCGACCTGATAGTCGGCCTCGCTCAGGCGGTCGCGCGTTTCGCGCTGCTTCACCTGCACTTCCGGCATGAGGCTGCTGTTGGGATACCGGGCGATGAACGCGTCGAACTCCTTCAGCGCGGCGCGCGTCTCGGTCTGATCGCGCTGCGGCAGCCGCATCTGGCGGAAATGCCCCATCGCCAGTTTGTACTGGGCGTAGTCGGCGCGCCGGTTCGTCGGGTAGAACGAGAGAAATTCCGTGAACTCGTTGATCGCCAGGACCAGCGCCTCGGAGGTCCCTTCGCCGAGGTAGGTGTCGCCGATCCCGAGCTTGGCGTCGGGCCGGTACGGGCTCGCGGTATAGGTCTCGGTCACCTGCTTGAAGAACTCGCGCGCGGACAGCCACTTCTTGTTGTTGAGCGCGTCGGTGCCCTTGTCGAACAGGAACTTGTCCGGTTCGGCGGTGCCGGCCGGCACGGTGCCCCGCGAGTTGGAGGCGCAGGCGGCCGCGGTGGCGAGCGCGAGCACGGTGGCGCACAGCCGCAGACCGGAGGTCCGACGAAAGCCTTGTCGCGTGTTGATCACAGTATTCCAGTCAGCCATTGATACTCGGCCGTGAGACCCTCTTCGAGTCCGACGGTCGGCGCATAACCCAGGTCCGCGCGCGCCCGCGACGTGTCGGCGTAGGTGTGGCGCATGTCGCCTTTCTGCGCCGGATCGACGACGACCCGCGGCCGGCGCCCGGTGACCCGTTCGATCATGCCGAGCACGTCGTTCACCGAGACCCGTGAGCCCCCTCCAATATTGTACACGCGGCCCGGAACCCCTTGTGCAGCCGCGAGCACATTGGCATTGACCGCGTCGGTGATGAAGGTGAAGTCGCGGGTCTGGTCGCCGTCCCCGTACACCGTGATCGGCTCATCCGCGATCGTCGCGCGCAGGAACTTGTGGAACGCCATGTCGGGGCGCTGACGCGGTCCGTACACCGTGAAATAGCGGAGCGACACGGTCGGCACCCCGAAATTGGCGAAATAGAGGTAGCACAGCTGCTCGGCGGCCAGCTTCGAGACGCCGTACGGCGACACCGGCTCGGGCAGCGCGTCTTCGCGCATCGGCATTGCCACCCGATCGCCGTAGACCGACGAGCTCGAGGAATAGACGAGCCGTTCGAGCGTCGGCATGGCGGTCGCGGCCTCGAGGAGGCGCTGCGTTGCCTCGATGTTGTTCTCCGAATAGATCCTGAAGTCGCGGCCCCAGCTCTTCCGCACGCCGGCCTGCGCGGCGAGGTGGAACACGTGCGTGCAGTCGTGCAGCTGCTGCGAGAGATCCAGGTCCTGAAGCGCTGCCTCGACAAAGCGGAAGCGCGGGTGCTTCCGCGCGCCGCTGAGGTTCCGCTCCTTCACCGATCGCGGGTAGTAGTCCGCGAAGGCGTCGATACCGACGACGTCGGCGCCGTCGGCCAGGAGCCGCTCGACCAGCGTGGATCCGATGAAGCCGGCGCAGCCGGTGACGGCCGCCTTCACGAGAGCATGGTCCGCACGCGATCGGGCAGCCGGCAGGGCCGCCCGTTGCGATCGAGCGTCGCGTGCACGGTGGTACCGGTGGCCAGCGTGGCGGCGTCGGCCGCGCGCACGACCTCGTAGCTGAACTTCACCCTCACCGGCGACAGCATCTCGCCGGTGGTGCGGACCTCGATCTCGTCGTCGTATTTCGCCGGCTCGCGATAGGTACACTGCGCTTCGATCACTGGGAGTCCGAACCCCTCTGTCTCCATGTCGCGGTAATTCCAGCCGGACGCGCGGAGCAGATCGGTCCGGCCGACTTCGAACCACACGAAGTAATTGGCGTAGTAGACGACGCCCATCTTGTCCGTCTCGGCGTAGCGCACCCGCACCCTCGACGTGGATGGGGGAGCGCTCACCGGGCGGCTGCAGTGACGGCGCCGAGCGCCGCGGCCTTGAGTTCGCGGGTCGCGCGCTCGGGGTCGGGACTGTTGAAGATCGCCGAGCCGGCGACGACGATCCGGGCGCCGGCGGCGACCACCCTCGCGATGTTGTGCTGATCGACGCCCCCGTCGATCTCGATTGACGCCTGGCTGCCGGCCGCGTCCAGGATCGCGCGCACCTCACGGAGTTTGGACTCGCTGCGCGGGATGAAAGTCTGCCCGCCGAAACCGGGATTGACCGACATCACCAGCACGAAGTCGACATCGGCGGCAATCTCGTGGATCGCACCGGCCGGGGTGCCGGGATTGATCACGACCCCCGCCTTCACCCCCAGTTTCTTGATGGCCTGGACGGTGCGATGCACGTGCCGCAGCGCCTCCACGTGCACCGAGATCATCGCGGCGCCCGCTTCGGCAAAGGCCTCGATGTATCGATCGGGCTCCTCGATCATCAGGTGCACGTCGAGCGGCACCGTCGCGATCCGCTTCAACGAGGCGACCACCGGCACGCCGATCGTGATGTTCGGGACGAAGTGGCCGTCCATCACGTCGACGTGAATCAGATCGGCCCCTCCACGTTCCGCCGCGGCCACCGCCTCACCGAGCCTGGCGAAATCGGCCGACAGGATCGACGGCGCTATCAGCACGCTCATCGGCTGACCTCGAGCGAGATCGGCTCGCCCGGTCCGATCTGGAAGCCGGCCTGCGGGCTCTGCCGGATGACGACGCCGGCGGCGACGCCGGGATACGGGTTCGATCCGACCACCGCGACGCGAAAGCTGCGGCTGCGCAGGATGTCGGCGGCGCGGTCGCCGTTGACGCCGATCAGATCGGGCATCACGTAGCTCGCGCCCCGCTCGCCGCGGTTCACGAGCAGCGCGACGCGGCCGGCGGGGCTCTTGGCCGGCGGCGTCTGCGCGACGATGACGTCCGGCGCGAAATCCTGGGAGCGCATCTCCGACAGATCCGCCAGCGTCAGGCCGTCCTGCGTGAGGCGCAGCTGCGCCGTCCGCTCCGTCTCGCCGATCAGCAGCGGCATCGTCGCGGATCGCGCGCCGGCGCTCAGCCAGATCTTGACGCTGCGCTGGCGACGGGCGGTCGACCCGGCGGCCGGCTCCTGCGCGACGACGCGCCCCGCGCCGATCTTCGGGTCGGGGCGCCGCAGCTCGTCCACTTTGACGCCGAGGCCGAGGTCCGCTGCGAGCGCGTTCACTTCGTTCGCCGTGCGGTTCGTGAAGTCGGGCACCTGGACTTCGCGCGCGCGCAGCGCGACGCGCATCGACGCCGCGGCAAACAGCACGTACGTCGCCACCAATCCGCCGCCGAGAAGTACCAGTTTGCCCGCGCTCCAGACGCGCGTTCGTAAGGCCATGAAGGATCTGATCGTACTACAGCTCACGGCGGACCTGAAGGTCCGCACTACGACGGTTGTAGTGCAGGCCTTCAGGCCTGCCGCTCGAACACGGCGCCAAAAAATGCCTCCAGACCGTGGAGGTCGGGCCGCGTGCGGAGGTGCCCCCGATGATCGATGAGCGTCTCCGACAGACGGGACGAGGCCCGAGCGGCGGGCACCGGCACAAAGCCGGGCGTCGTGGTGAGAAACGCATCGGCTACGCCTTCGTTCTCCTCCGGCTCGCTCGAGCAGGTGGCGTAGACGAGACGTCCGCCCGGCGCGACGTTCGCCGCGGCGTGCTGGAGCATGGTCAGCTCCGCGGCGGCCAGTGGAACCAGATCCTGCTCGCGGCGGCGCCAGCGGATGTCGGGATCGCGGCGCAGCGTGCCCAGGCCCGAGCAGGGGGCATCGACCAGGACGCAGTCGAACGTTGCGGCGAAGGGAAGCGGCTGCAGCAGATCCGCCTGCACGATGCGGACATTCGCCGCGCCGCTCGCGGTCACCGTGCGCCGGAGCAGATCGATCCGCCGATCGCGCACGTCGCAGGCGACGAGCAGGCCTCGTCCCTCCATCAGCGCGGCGAGCGCCGTCGTCTTGCCGCCGGGAGAAGCGCAGGTGTCGAGGATGCGGGGGAGCGGGCGGTCACCGGCGAGCAGCGTCACCAGCTGCGACGCTTCGTCCTGGACGACGAACCAGCCCTGTTCCTGACCGGATCCTCTTAGTGGATGTCCCTGATCAACGATCAGACCATCGGGTGCGTAAATCGTCGGGTGCACGCGGATCTCGTCGTCCGTCGGATCGTCCGCGGCGAGCCGTTCCACGAGCGCTTCACGCGTCGTCTGCAGACGGTTGGCGCGGAGCGTAACCGCGGCGGCCGTGTTGTTGAACTGCATCCACGCTTCGGCGGCGTCGAGTCCGAGCCGCTCGAGCCAGCGGTCCGCCAGCCAACGCGGATGCGAGAGCGTGATGCTCAGATAGTTCAACGCGGCGTCGCGGTCGGCCGGCTCGGAGGGACGCGCCGGCAGCGGCAGCGAGGCGCGCCGGCGTGAGATCGTCCGCAACACGGCATTGACGAACCCGCTGGCGCTGCGCTTTCCCACCCGCTTCGTCAGATCGACGGCATCGTCCACCACCGCTGCTGCCGGGACGCGCGTCAGGTGAAGGAGTTGGTAGGCGCTGAGTCGCAGAATCTCGACGACCTCAGGATCGAGGCGATCGATCGCGCGTTTGG
>Ga0068865_100001074_pt1 | contig 15759 bp, 6 predicted proteins | sample KBSMisM12_FD_75293 | JGI IMG/M metagenome (GOLD analysis project Ga0068865, IMG submission 75293) | Miscanthus rhizosphere microbial communities from Kellogg Biological Station, Michigan, USA - KBS Miscanthus M1-2 | ecosystem: Host-associated > Plants > Roots > Rhizosphere > Soil ...
ATCGGCGCCGACACGGCCGCCGGCGGCGTGCGCCTCAACATGATTCCGCGCGAAGGCGGCAACCGGTTCAGCGGCGACGTCAAGGCGTCGGCGCGGCCTGGCGAGTGGCAGTCGGACAACCTCACCGACCGTCACCGCGCGCGCGGACTGTCGGTGGGCAACGCCACCGATCGCATCGTGGACTACACGGCGGCAATCGGCGGCCCGCTGCTGAAGAACCGGTTGTGGTTCTTCACGTCGGCGCGCTATTTCTCGGTGAACAACTTCGTCGCCAACACGTTCCTCGACGACGGCAGCCAGGGGATCGACGACCAGTACATCAAGAGCGCGCTGGCGCGCCTGACGTGGCAGCTCACGCCGCGCAACAAGATCTCGGCCTACTTCGACGAGATCGACAAGTACCGCGGCCACGACATGCAGAGCAACGAGGACCCGGAAACGGCCGCGCTCCGCTGGTTCTCGCCCGCCTACAACACCGGCGCGATCAAGTGGACGTCCACCGCCACCAACCGCACGCTGATCGAAGCCGGCTATTCGCGCAATCTCGAGTACTACACGAACAGCTACCAGGAAGGGATCGAAAAGAAGCGCTTCTCACCGGAGTGGTACGCCAGCACGTCGCGGCTCGAGAACGACCTCGGCGGACGCAAGACGGCGGCGACCAGCCAGACGACGCAAAGCCCGGAACGCCATAACCTCCAGGCGTCGCTGTCGTACGTCACCGGCGGACATAATTTCAAGACCGGCTTCCAGTACACCTGGGGCGACTACTGGCACACGGTGGACGCCAACGGCGATCTCACCCAGCAGTACCGCAGCAACAGCACCGGTGTCCGCTATTCGGTGCCCGACAGCGTCATCATCCGCAACACGCCGCTCTATTACGGCGAGCGCCTCAATCGCGACGTCGGCCTCTATGCGCAGGATTCGTGGCGGCTGAAACAGCTGACGCTCAACGGCGGGATCCGCTGGGAGAATCTGAAGGCCCAGGTGCTGGCGAGCGAGTCGCCGGCTGGCCGGTTCGTCCCCGCGCGCAGCACCGCGGCCATTCCGAACCTGCCGAACTGGAAGGATTGGGCGCCGCGATTCGGCGCCGCCTACGACCTGTTCGGCAACGGCAAGACCGCCATCAAGTACTCGCTCAACCGCTACAACCAGATTCGCACGACCGGGATTGCGACCAACTACAACCCGTTCCTCTCCGCCACGTCGACCGCGCTCCCGTGGCGCGACGTCAACGGCAACGACATCGCCGAGGGCGAGCGCGGCTGCACCGGCTATCCGCGTGTGGACTGCGAGATCGATTTCCGCGGGCTGCCGCCGAACTTCGGCATCGCCGCCCTGAACGAATACGGGAACTACCCGCGGACGTGGAATCTCGAGAACGCGCTCGAGGTGCAGCACCAGCTGCTGCCGCGCGTGTCGGTGTCGGCGTCGTGGTTCAAGGGCTCGTTCCACAACTTGACCAGCACCATCAACCAGGCATGGTCGCTCGATGACTACACGCCCTACACGTTCTACAACCCGCTGACCGGGCAGGCGCTGCCCGTCTTCGCACGCAGCCTGGCCGCGTCGCAGCGGCCGACGCGGAATCTCGATACCTTCGATCCGGAGCGGAAGCAGAAGTACGAAGCCGTGGCGGCCGAATTCCGCTGGCGGCTCCCGCGCGGCGGTCAGCTGTTCGGCGGCGGCGGTGTCGAGCGCGAGCGTATCAAGTCGTGCACCGCGCCCGACGACCCCAACTACCTGTCGCCCACGCCGACGATTCCGCAGAACACCACCAACTACACCGGGCAGGTGTTCTGCGACGACTTCGCGATCGACATTCCCTGGAAGAAGGGGCTGAAGCTCGCCGGCACGACGCCGGTGGTGTGGGGCATCGACTTCAGCGTGGCGTTCCAGAGCAACGAGAGCCCCAACAGCACCCGCACGATGAGCGTGACCCGCGGCATCACCCGCTACCCCGCCAACTGCCCGGCGCCGTGCCCGGCCGGTCAGATCATCATGCCGTCGGACGTCTTCGGACAGACGTCGCTCATCATGTATCTCGAGCCGGCGCGCGCCACGTTCGTGGAGCGCATCAATCAGCTCGATTTCAAGGTGTCGCGCACCTTCAAGATGGGGCGCTACAGCGTGCTGCCGGTGCTCGAGGTGTTCAACGTCACCAACTCCGACGCCATCATCAGCTACGTGTCGACCAACGCGTTGGCGGCTACCTACCTGGCGCCGAACAGCATCATGCAAGGAAGGATGTGGGGACTGGGCGCCACGGTTCGCTGGTAGACCGGGACGGTGACCCGGCGGCGCCCTCGCGGGTGCCGCCGGGATTGCTGTAAGCTCACCGGCGCAATGGAGCTGCGACACCTTCGCTACGTCGTCACGCTCGCCGAGACGCTGCACTTCGGCCGCGCCGCCGAGCGGCTGCATCTGAGCCAGCCGCCGCTCAGCCATCAGATCCGCCAGCTCGAAGAGGAGCTGCGCATCAAGCTGTTTCACCGCACGAAGCGTCAGGTCCAGCTGACCGAAGCCGGCCGCATGTTCGTGCAGGAAGCGCGAGTGATCCTGGCGCAGGCCTCGCACGCCGCCAACCTGGCGTCGCGCGTGAACCAGGGCGAGGTCGGGCAGCTGACGATCGGCGTGGCCGGGCCGGCCGACGCACCGATCTTCATCCAGATCCTCCGCGAGTTCGCCCGCAAGCACCCCAAGGTGCGGATCGTGCTGCGCAACATCAGCAGCCTGGATCAGACGCAGGCGATCAGCGAAGGGCGGCTGCACGTCGGCTTCGTCGCGATGCCGATCGACGACGCCGGCCTGGCCACGGAAACCGTGATGCGACAGCCGATCATGATCGCGCTGCGGCCAGACCATCCGCTCGCGACCTGTGAGCGCGTGCCGCTGAAGGCGCTCGCAGACGAGCCACAGATCATGTTCGCGCGGAGCAATGCGCCGCGCTTTTTCGACGCCGTGCTGGCCGCGTGTCGCGAGGCCGGCTTCAGCATGAACATCGCCCACGAGGTCGACAACCTCTACACCGCCTACGCGCTGGTTGCGGCCGGGCTCGGCGTCTGCCTGGTACCGGCGGGCGCACAGGACCACCACTCGGGGACGTCGATGGTGGTACGGCCGGTGGCTCCGGCGCTCCCGCACATCGAGATGCACATCGCGCTCGCCTATAAGCCGCAGTCGGAGAACGAGCTCGTGCCGCTGTTCGTGGATGTGGTGCGGGAGGTCGTGGCGAAAGAGGCCAGACCGAAGCCGATGCGCTTGGCTTCGGTCTGACGGTGGACGGGCCGCCTGAAGGCGGCCCCTACGTACGCGGACTAGAAATCGAACTGGGCGCTGATCTTCAGGAACCGCGCCGACATGATTGACAGCGGATCGAGATAGGTCGCGCCGTAGTTCCGCTGGAAGACCTCGGTCGTGTTCGAGTTGAACAGGTTGTACACGTCGAGGTTCAACTGCGTCCTCGTCTTACCGTACTTCAGGATCTTGCCGAAGCGAAGATCCACGGCATTCAGCCGATCGCCGTACACCGTGCCGGGTTCGACGATCTGCAGGAACTCGACGACCTGTCCTGAGCCGAACGGCCGGTTCAGCGACGTCTCGTTCACAACGCCAGGGATGTTGAACGCGAGGACCTGCGCCCCGAGGCTCTGACTCTGCACGGAGGGGAATTCGTTGCCGGGATACGGGATGCTGCGGAAGGTCCCGCTCAGCAGCACGTCCACCTTCGGAATGGTGTAGGTCGCCAGCGCCTTGAAGTTCGTCTGCCAGCCGGATTCGCGATGGCAGAACGACGCCGGCCACTGGGCGATCCCGCCCAGGAACGTGTCGAGGAACCCGCCCGTGCCGCCCCACGGCCCGAAGATGAAGTACTCCGGGTGGTTGTTGACCACGCCGCACGAATCCTCGACGACGTTGCCGCTGCTCGTGCCGCCCTGAATGGTGACGTCGCGCAGACGAGCGTTCACCGTGAAATCGACGCCGTTGTACTTGTTGTAGGCGCCGCCGAGATTGTCGGCAAACGACAGGTAGTTGTCGGCGGCCCGTGTGTAGGCGCCGGGCTTGATGTCACGGTAGGTCAAGCTGTATCCGCCGCCGTTGGGCAGCTTGGGATCCTTCGGCGCCGTGTAGGTGAACGTATCCCAGTCCGCCGGTGTCCACGCGCGGTTGACCGTGGCCGTCAGGTTCCCCCAACTGCGGCGGAAGTATTGCACATCGAGCGAGACCCGTGGCGCGATCTCCTGCGTTACGCCGGCGTTAAGGTCCCAGCTGTACTCGCGCGAATTCCAGCCGCCGGTCAGTTCCGGGTCGGTGGTCAGCGGAGGAACTGACTTCAGGAACGACGGATTGCCAGGGCCGCACTCGCCGTTGGCCGCCGGGTTGGTCAGGACGCAGTTGACGACCTTGTCGCCGTTGTTGTCGGTCCAGGAGCGGTTCTGATCCTGGCTGACGAAATGACCGAGCCCCGCGGGGCTGTAGTTCACCCATTCGTCCACCGTGTTGAATGTCGTCACGTACCGCCCCGCGAAGAACTTCAGGGCCGTCTTTCCGTTGCCGAAGACGTCGTACGACGCGCCGAACCGGGGCATCAGGTCCTTCTGGCCGAGCGGGCCGTCCTGGGCCGGAAACACGATGGCCGTGGGAACGAAGAGGTTCGGCCCGATGTGCTGCTCGGGGAAGTAGTCGCTCAGATGCTCGAAGCGCAGTCCGCCCTGCAGCGAGAGCTTGCCCAGCGTCCAGCGATCCTGCGCGTAGAACGCGGTCATGAACTGATGCTGTTCCTGAGCCGAGTTCGCGTCGCCGTTCACCGTGACCCCGGTGGGTTGCCCGTTCGCGAACACGTAATTGAGCTGCGTGTTGTTGTAGAAGTTGACGGGATACATCGCGATGTTCTGGTGCGTGCGGAAGCCGACCTTCGCCGAATGCGACCCGGTGACGTACGACGCCGACCCCTGCACGATGTTCGTGTAGCCCTTGTGGCCGGACCAGTTCTCGGCGCGGTAGTTGATGTTCGGAACCGGGCCGGCGGTCTCTTGCACCGGAATCATCGTCGTGTCGTAGGCATTCTTCTGACGGCTGCCCCACCAGAAATACGCCCCGAGCTGCGCGCTGGCCTCGAGGAGCAGACGGTTGTTGACCGGCGACTGCCAGCTCGCCTGCGTCATCATGCTCGGATGGTTCTCGTTGGTGGTGTAGGCCTCGGGCGAGCGCACCGACGCGCCGAATCCAAGGCCGGTCCCATCGCCGCCCCCGTCGCAGGCGATGCAGGAGTACTGCACGCTGTTCCAGAAACTGAACTTGTTGCGCGGTGTCATCTGCCACGTCACGCGCGCGTTCGTCTGTCTCCAATACCCGTCGGTCACCGCCTGGTCGAGCGGCCGGCCGTCTTTGCCGTCCGCCGGGAGGTAGGTCCATTTCGTCGGGTCGCCGGCGTTCAGGTTGGTCCACATGCTGGACACGTTCTGACGGCTGGACAGATAGCGGAACGTGCCGAAGAACCACAGCTTGTCCTTGACGATCGGGCCGCCAAAGGAGGGGTTGACCTCCCACAGCTTCTTGATTGAATTCGTGGCGGTCAGCCCGGAACCCTCGATGTTCTCGCCTTGGAGTGCGTCGCCCGTCCCACTGATGAAGAAGCCGCCGGCAAAGGTGTTGCCGCCCTGCTTGCTCACGATGTTCATCTGCGGGCCGCCGGTCGTGGCTTCACCAAGCCCGCCGCTCAGCGAGAAGACCACCTCTTGCGCGTTGCCGACCTCGGGGACATAGCCCGAGACGCCCATGCCCTGATAGCCGCCGTTCATGCCGTCCACCAGGACCTGACCTTCGTTGCGCCGGCCGCCGTGGATCTGGAACACGCTGTAGAGCGCGGGGTTGGACCCTTCGAAGTCGTTCTGCTGGACGTTGATCGCCGGGACCAGATGCGTGAAGGACGAATAGTTCCGCGACGTCGGGATGTCACCGATCGTCTGGCCGCTCATCGTCTGCTGGTTCCTCGTGCTGGTCACGTCGATGACCGGCGCCTCGCCGCTCACGGTAATCGTCTCGGCGACGCCGCCCACTCGGAGGTCGCCGTTCACGGTGGCCACGAAGCTGCCCGAGAGCTGGATGCCTTCGCGCTTGACGGTCGTGAACCCGGACAACGAGAACGTCACGGTGTACGTGCCCGGCCTGAGATCTTCGATCGAGTACTGGCCCGCGCCGTTGGTCACCACCGTGCGAGCCTTCTCGATGAGAGCCGGGCTCGAGGCTTCGACTGTCACGCCAGGGAGCACGGCTCCCGAAGCGTCCTTCGCCACGCCGACGATGGAGGCCTGTGCAAACACAGCCGAGGGCACCAGTACCAGCGCCGCCAGCACCAGAATTCCCTTCCACACTCGATGCATGTTCTTCACCCTTCTGCCTCCGTAGGAAACACGGCAACCCGTATTGTGCGACCTTTTCGGTCGAGCGGAATGTAGTTGAGATAGGTTAGGCGGGCGGGTGCACAGCACCCGCCCCCTTTTCCCAGGTCAGAAATCAAACTGCGCGCTGATCTTGAAGAAGCGGCCGACGGTGATCGAGCGCGGGTAGAGGAATGTCGAGTTCGCCGCCGGTGCGGAGTACGTGGTGTTGAATACGTCCGGCGTGTTCGAGTTGAAGACGTTGAAGATATCGAGCGCGGCGAGCGTCTTCGTGCGGCCGAACCTGAAGTTCTTCCCGATCCGCACGTCGGCCTGGCTCAACCGCTCGTAGTTCAACTTCCCCGGTTCGACGAGGTTCAGGAACTCGACCGGGCTGCCGCTGGCGAGCGGACGCCCAAGGTTGGTCTGCACGCTCGGCACCGCGAGTATCAGGCCGCTGAGGCTCTGGCTCGTGATGCTCGGAAAGTTGTTCCCCGGGTACGGGACGCTGTGCCAGGTGCCACTGAGCAGGACGTCGACCTTCGGAACGTTGTACGAGGCGAGCCCCTTGATGTTCGTCAGCCAACCCGACTCGCGATGGCAATAGGCCGCCGGCCATTGCCCGGCCGAGCCGTTGAACTGCTTGCCGAATCCCAGCGAGCCGCCCGCAAAGAGGCCGGGAACGTAGATGTCCGGATGCGCGGCCACCAGACCGCACTCGTCTTCGACGACGTTGCCGGTGCTGGTCCCGCCCTGGATGGTGACGTCCCGCAGCCGCGCGTTCACGCTCACGTCGAAGCCGCTGAACGTGTTGGACACGCCCCCGAGCTTGTCGGTGAACGTCTGGTAGTTGTCGACGACCCCGAACTTCCCTGGCTTCAGATCGAGGAAGGTCAGGTTGTAGCCGCCGCCGCCTGGCAGTCTGGGATCGGCTGGCACGCTATACACGAAGGGATCGAAATCGGCCGGCGTCAGCGCACGGTTGATGGTGGTCTTGAGGTTGCCCCAGCTGCGCCTGACGTAATCGACTTCGACTGAAATCCTCGGCGCGACCTGCTGCGTCACGCCCAGCGTCATGTCCCAGCTGTACTCACGCTTGTTCCAGCCACTGGTCGTGTCGGGGTCGATCGTCAGCGGGTTGATGGTCTTGCCGAAGCTCGGATTCGCCATCGCACCGCACTCGCCGTTGGCAACCGGATTCAACAAGTCGCACTGCGGGACGTAGTCGCCGTTGATGCCGAGGCCGCCGCGGTCGTTCCACGATCGCGTGGTGCTCGTCACGAAATGGCCGGCGCCCGCCGGGCTGAAGGACGCCCATTCGTCGACGGTGTTGGTGGTCGTGACATAGCGCCCGAGGAAGAACTTCGCCGCCGTCTTCCCGTTGCCAAACACGTCGTACGAGGCGCCGAACCGCGGCTGGATGTCGCTGAGATGCAACGGACCACCCTGATCCGGGAACACGATTTGGGTCGGAAGGAAGACGTTCGGTCCGAACTTCTGCTCGCCGAAGTGATCGCCGAGGTGCTCGTAGCGCAGCCCGGCCTGCACGGAGAGCCGGTTGAGCGTCCAGCGGTCCTGCGCGTACAGCGCGAAGATTTGCTGCTGCTGTCGCTGCTGCGATCCCTGATCCGCGAACATCGTGAGCTGGGTCGGCGCGCCCGGGGTGTGGATGTTGTTTGCCGGATCGACGAACCCGCCGCTCAGCTGGTACGTCATCTGCGCGCCGTTGTAGTAGTTCTTCGGGAAGGTCGAATCGTTCTGATGGAAGCGTGCACCAAATTTCGCGCTGTGCGATCCGGTCACGTACGACACCGACCCCTGCATGACCCTGGTGAATCCCGTATGTCCCGACCAGTTGGCCGAGCGGTAGTTGAGGTTGGTGAACGTGACCGGTCCATTGGGTGTGACCACGGTGATCGCCGCGTCCGACGCCGGGATCGTGGTCGCGTCGTAGGGATTCTTCTGTTGCGCTCCCCACCAGAAGTTCGGGCCGAACTGCACGTTGGCGTCGAGCAGCAGCTTGTTGGTCACCGGCGAGGTCCACCAGACCTGGCTGAGGACGCTCGGGTGGTTTTCGTTACGCGGAAGGGCCTCCCTCGTGGCCACCGTGCCGGTGAACGTGAGGCCGGAGCTCGAACCGCCGGCGTCGCAGTGCAGGCAGTTGTAGTGGACGTCGGTCCAGCCGACGATCTTGTTGCGCGGCGTCATCTGCCACGTCAGACGAACCGAGTGGTTCCTCCACTCGCCGTCGTCTTCCGACTGCTTGGTGAAATCCGGGTCGTAGTCCCACCGGGCGTTGTTGCCGGCGTTCTTGTTGTCCCACATGCTGGCCACCGTCTGCCGGTTGTACTGGTAGCGATAGCTCGCGAAGAACCACAGGCGGTCACGCTTGATCGGCCCGCCGAACGACGGGTTGATGTCGAACAGCTTCTTCGGCTTCAGCGGCGCGGACAGCCCCTTGGCCTTCTGATCCGCGGAGAGGTTGTCGCTGACGAAGGCGCTCCCCGAGCCGTTCATGAAGAAGGTGCCTTGGAACGCGTTGCCGCCCTGCTTGCCGATGATGTTCAGCTGCGGTCCGCCGGTGGTGGCTTCCCCAAGGCCGCCGCTGAGGGAGAACACGATTTCCTGTGCGGTGCCGACCTCCGGCGCATAACCAGACACGCCCATGCCCTGGTAGCCGCCGCTCATGCCGTCCACGAGGACCTGGCCTTCGTTGCGACGCCCGCCGTGGATCTGGAACACGCTGAAGACGTTGCCCTGCGAGCCGCCCACGTCGTTGCCCTGCACGTTGAGCGCCGGCACGAGCTGGGTCAGCGAGGAATAGAGGCGCGACGTCGGGATCTCCGAAACCGTCTTGCCGTCGATGGTCTGTTCGGTGCGCGCGCTGGTGACGTCCACCACCGGCGCTTCGCCGCTCACCGTCACCGTCTCCTGCACGCCGCCCACCCGCAGGTCGGCGTTGATGGTGGCGATGAAGCTCCCGGTCAGGACGATGTCGTCGCGCTTGACCGTGTTGAACCCGGGCAGGGTGAAGGTGACGGAATACGTGCCCGGCCGCAGATCCTGAATGGAATATTGGCCGACGCCGTTGGTCACGACGGTCCGGGCCTTTTCGATCAGGGCCGGGCTCGAGGCTTCAACCGTGACGCCGGGCAGTACCGCCCCCGACGCGTCACGTGCGATGCCGACGATGGACGCTTGCGCGAACGCAAGAGACGGCACCAGGGCGAGGCCGATTACAACGAGGATCCCCTTGAACAATCGGTTCATGCAGCTCCTCCGGAAGCGGTGGTATCAAACTCGTAACGATTCATGGAAATACCTATTTCGTTGGGATTAATACTTCTCCGGTATGAGACAGGCTCGACGACCCCCAGGCAGCGGCCGGAAGTCAGTCCGGGACGACCTGCCCGAAGAGCGGTTCGCCGCCACGGGCGGCGCGGTAAGCAAACCCGACCAGGCCGAGCACGAGGGCCAGCGTCAGCACGGTCGGGGTGGACCACCAGGCCGAGAGGTCGGTGGTGAGCGGTGTGTCGGTGACAACGTTGTCCACGAAGAGGAGCGCCGCCGCGGCCACCAGCCCGTAGCGGTGGATCACGATGGTTATCAGGGTCGTGAACGCGACCACGTTGTAGCGGTCCACCCAGCTGCCGGTCAGGATCTGTCCGGTGTTCAGCGCGAACAGCAGGAGGACGAACCCGGCGACGAACGCCACTCGCGGCTGCCGCAGGACGAGGCGGAGCACGAGAAAGATCATGGCGATCACGAGCGCGCTCTGGAGCCCCCCGGTCACGTAGCCGAGCCACTGCGACACGAGCCCAGGCGGCGTGACCGTCACCCACACAGCGTTGCCGAACGGGAACGGCGGCAGCTTCCAGCCCAGGGTGAGGGTGAGCATCTTCGGCGCTTCGACTACGAACAGCGCCAGTGCCCCTAACGTCGTCCCGATCAGCAGCTCGCGGCCGACGCGCGGGTCGCGCAGGCGGCCGGACCAGAGGCGCGTCCATCCCAGGAGCGTGTCCGGCCAGAAGCGGCGGCCGAACGGCTCCACCGCCAGGTAGTACACCCAGCAGATCCCGCCGTTGAAGGCCGAGAGGGCCAGCGCCGCGAAGATCTGCCCCACCTCGTCGCCCGGCTCGCTGGCGTGCGTTGCGCCGGCCAGCCGCGATGTCAGGAAGGCCAGGAACATGAAGGCTCCGAACCGGGCCGCGCCCCGGCGATCCGCGCGCTCCTGACGGAGGTTGCGGCGGGAAAGCGCCACACCGCCCCCGATCAACGAGACGAAGAGGACGATGTTCAGCGCGGCCGCGGCCCTCTCGACGGCCGTCTTCGGCTCGGCCTGCGTCTTTTCGGGCTCGGTCCACGGCCAGATGATCTGGAACGAGGTGACCTCGCCTCGAAATGCCGCGGCTTCGACCCTGATCTTCTGATTCGCACGGCCCGGCATCGGACCTTCCCACGCGGCGGTGGTGTCCGAAAAGTCGCGCGGGATCCATTGCGGCGTGGCGGCAGTAAACGTGTGCTGATCCAAGCCGGCGGCCTCGAACAGCACGTCCCACGCGGGAGCGGGCACCGGGGTCGCGTCGGACGCGGTGGCCGGCACGGTCTGGGGCGGCACGGTGCGCAGCGCCACGAGGCGTCCGTTGCGGTTCAGCGTCACTTCCTGCATGCCCGCGAGGGTCAACGGCGGATCGTCGGGCTCGACGCGCCCGTTGAGCAGGTTCACCGGCACGAGCTCCCTCGGGCTGGTGCGCAGCCAGAAGGTGATGGGCGGGGGCCACCCCGTGCGCACGTCGTCCCACCAGTTGTTCGGGCCGGTCCGTTCCGCCCAGCGGAGATAGTCGCGATTGACGCTGACGCCGAGCGCCCGGTCGGCAACCGGCTGCGTGTGGCCAAGCCGGCGAAGGACTTGCTCGGCACGGTCCGCCAGCACGTCGCGCGCGAGCGGCAGCGACGCCACGTTGGCGACCGAGCCGCGCGTCAACGCCCCGAGCGCCCCGAACACGAGCAGCACGCTCGCGACGGCCAGCGCCAGCGCGCGGCGCACCGGCATGGCCTCGCTCTCGCCGGCGGCGAGCAGCAGTTCCGGAGAGGGCGTCTCGCCGGCCGCGAGCGCGGCGGCCAGCGGGTCGGCTCCCGGAAGCGACGCCGCGACGGTGAGCGCTGACGCCGGCCGCCGGTCGGGATCCTTGTCGAGACACCGGAGGATCACGCGCTCGATCGCCGGATCGAGATCGCGCACGATCGCCGACGGTGTCGTCAGCGTCTGCGAGTCGTGCACCTGGCGCAGCTCGGCGATCGTCTTGCCGTCGAACGGCCGCTTGCCGGTGAAGACCTCGAAGAGGATCAGGCCGAGCGCGTAGATGTCGCTCTTGATCGAGGCGGCCTTGCCGGCCAGCAGCTCCGGCGCCATGTAGAGCGGCGTACCCGCAATGTCGGCGCCGGCGTCGGCGGCGGCCGTGGCAATCCCGAAGTCGGTGATGCGCACGTCGCCGTTGCCGTCCAGCATCACGTTGGCTGGTTTCAAGTCGCGATGCAGGACGCCCCGCTCGTGCGCCGCCGCCACCCCGGCGCACAGCTGTCGCGCAATCTGCACCGCCTTGTCCGGCGGCATCCGGCCGAAGCGCCGCAGCGACGACGAGAGGTCTTCCCCGTCCACGTACTCCATGGTGAGGAACCGGCGGCCCTCGGCGTCGCCAAGGTCGTAGAGACGGCACACGTTCTTGTGCGACACCTGCCGCGCCACACGCAGCTCGTTGTGAAACTGCGCCAGCCGCGCGTCGCTGACCGCCACGCCGTCGGGCAGGAACTTGAGTGCGACCGGCTGGTCGAGTGTGAGGTCGTCGGCACGGTAGACCTCGCCCATCCCGCCGCGGCCGAGCAGCGACACCAGGCGATAGCGGCCGCCGATGATGGCGCCCGGCGCGAAACGCGCCATGGCCGGCGTGGGGGTGGGCGTGGCCACCACGAAGGTGGGCGCGCTGGTCAGTGGATCGAACGTGCGATCGGGGTCGACGGTGCGCGCGTCGTCCGGAGTGTTCATACAGCCGTGGAGGCGGCGCCGATGTTACCTTAGAGGATGGAACTGGCGCCCAGCCTCTCGAGGCGCCTCAGGAGTGTTTATGTCTTGGATCAGACCGGCCTTGCGCAGCGTGCTGCTCGGCGCCGCGGCAGCTACGGTCTTCGTCACCGCCACGTCCACGCAGTCGATTCTCGGTCCGCCCAGCGAGGCGAACCACTTCATCGAGACGCCGAAGGGCTGGGTGCACCCGAAGACGTCGTGGGGCGAACCGGACATCCAGGCCACCCTGAACATGATGCAGTCGGCCAATGTGCCGCTCGAGCGCTGCGCCAACAGCTACCGCTTCGGCGGGCCGCCCTGCGACATGAACAAGGCGTGGTGGACGGAGGAGGAACACAAGCAGCGGCTGGCGGCCGCCGCCGGCCGCGGCGACGCCGGCCGGGACCTGATCGCCAAGGGCGAATACGGCCGGGCACTGCTGACCGGCGTCACCGACCCGGCGACGCCGCAGCGGCAGACCAGCCTGATCGTCGATCCGCCAAACGGGCTGCTGCCGGCGCTCACCCCGGAGGCCAAGCGGCGGGCGCTGCAGATGGGCAGCTCGTGGTCGCTGCCGGGTGAGGACACCGTCTACGACGGGCCGCTCGACTTCGACTTCTGGGACAACTGCCGCTCGCGCGGCATGCCGTCGTCGATGATGCCGTATCGCTACAACGGCGGTTTCAAGATCCACCAGGCGCCCGGTGTCGTGATCTTCGATCTCGAGATGATTCACGACGCGCGTGTGATCTACACCGATGGGCGCCCGCCGCTCTCCTCCGCGCACAAGGGGTACATGGGCGACTCGCGCGGTCATTGGGAAGGCAACACGCTGGTGATCGAGACGACCAACTACAAGGAAGGCCCGCCGCTCATCAACCTGGCTGTGGTGGGCTCGCCCGCGGGCAACCGCTTCCCGGTGAGCGACAAGCTGAAGACGACCGAGCGGATCACGCGTCTGAACAACGACATGTTCCTCTACGAGATCAAGACCGAGGACCCAGTCATCCTGACGCGTCCCTTCACGGTGCGCTACCCGATGCGCAACGATCCTACCTACGAGTGGTGGGAGTACGCGTGCCATGAAGGCAACACGATCGTGCAGAACTACAGCACGACGAACCGCCACGAACGCGCGAACCCGCCGGCCGAGCCGCCGGCGAACAACGCGCAGGTCACGGCGGACGTGGCCAACGCGCTTGCCGGGCGCTGGTCCGGCCAACCGAAGCTCGCGACGCTCGACTACAACATCTTCCTGGAGTTCACGAAGAACGCCGACGGCACGGTGCAGGGCAAACTCATTGGCACCGACCTCAAGACGTTCGGCGGCAAGACGCCGCAGACCATCAACAAGCCGCTTCGCGACTTCACAATGAAGGAACGGCGGTTGAATTTCGAGTTCCCGAACACCCAACCGTGGACGTTTGCCGGTGAGCTGTCGGCGGACGGGACGGCGATCACGGGTACGGTCAACAGCGCACAAGGCGGTATGCCCATCACGTTCCGGAAACGCTAAACGAGCGGGCTCGCGCCTGCGACAGGAGTCCGCGTCATGCGCCAGGTCCTCCCCCCCTACCTTGGTGCACTCGTCAGGTTCGTCCTCTTCGCGCTCGCCTTCCCTCTGGCGCTGCTCCACGCGCAGCGCCCGGTCGAGGAGCCGTCGTGGTCCCGCCAGTTCGGGACCAACCGCTACGATCAGGCCACCGGCATCGCCGTGGCCGACGGGAACGTGTACGTCGCCGGCGAGGGAATCGGCGCCCTGCCGGGACAGGTGAACGAATTCCCGCCAGACGTGAGCGGGTTCGTTCGGAAATACGACTCGAAGGGCGCCGTCCTGTGGACGCAGTCGATCGGCAACACCACGCCGGGCGAAGACCACGTCACGGGCGTCGCCGTCAATGCCGCCGGCGTCTACGTCACCGGGTTCACGGCGGGCGTGCTGCCAGGGCAGTCGAGGCTCGGTGAGGGCAACAACCCGTTCGTCCGCAAATACGATCTCGGTGGCAAAGAGCAGTGGACGCGCCAGTTCGGCACGATGTCGAACGTCGAGGCCAACGCAGTGGCGGTCGACGCGTCAGGCGTGTACGTCGCCGGCTTCGTGGACTGCTGCGGCTCGCCCTTCCCCGATACGCTCGGCACGACTGGCGCGGACGCCTTTCTGCGGAAGTACAGCCACGAGGGCGCCGTGCTGTGGACGCGCCAGTTCGGATCGATCGACGCCGATCGTGCGGTGGCCATGGCCGTGGACGCAACCGGCGTCTACGTCACCGGTATGACGAACGGAGAATTCGCCGGACCGCGCGGTCAGTGGGATGGGTTTCTCGTCAAGTTCGATCCGGACGGCGGCACCGTGTGGTCGCGGCAGTTTGGCACGACGGACTTTCACGAAGAGTCGAACGCCATCGCCCTCGGGCCGTCGGGCGTCTACATTGGCGGTCGCACGACCGGCGATCTGCAGGGCCAGAAAGCCATGGGGCTGTGGGACTCGTTCATCATGCAGTTCGATCGCGATGGCGCCATGCAGTGGGTGCGGCAATTCGGCGGCGACGGCGACCTCGACAACGTCCGGGGCCTGGCTGTGGGCCTGACACACCTGCTGGTCACCGGCGCCGCCAACGGCCCGCTGCCGGGGCAGACGTACGACGCCGGCGAAGACGCGTTTTATCGTCTCTACGACTTCACCGGCGCCGAGGCCGGCACGCGCGAGTTTGGCAACGGCTTCAACGATTTCGGCACCAGCGCAGCCGCCGACGCCAGAGCCTTTTACGTGGCGGGCACGAAGAACGGCGGCGCGCTCGGACTGCCGGCGTTCGGTGACAACGACGCGTTCGTGATGAAGATGGCGCCGAAGCCGCTCGAGAAGGAGGACATCAAGCTCGATCGACCTCCGGCGCGAGGCGGCCGAGCGGGGCGCGCCGGGCGCGGCAACTGACTACTGAACGGGCCGCCTGAAGGCGGCCCCTACTTTGGCGGCTCTGCCCCGCGCCCCGGGCCGCCGGCGCGCGGCGGACCGAAGTTCGTGGTCACCGGCTCGCCGCGCAACTCCTGGAACGCCACGTTCACGTTGATGACGGCGCGTGACAGCGGCGTGCCGCCGTACTCGAGATCGGTCAGCAGCACTTCCTTCGTGAACTCCGGGAACGCCGGCTTCAGGCTGGCGGCAATCGCCTCGGGTGTCTGCTTGCCGAGCCCCGCCTTCGCGGCGTCGAGCAAGGCGCGGTTGAACTTCGTGTAATCGCGGAAGCCGGCCCACGTGTTCACGTCGCCATGCCCTTCGATCACCGTGTCCACGTTCTTGATGCCTTTGACCGCCTT
>Ga0068865_100001075_pt1 | contig 15759 bp, 19 predicted proteins | sample KBSMisM12_FD_75293 | JGI IMG/M metagenome (GOLD analysis project Ga0068865, IMG submission 75293) | Miscanthus rhizosphere microbial communities from Kellogg Biological Station, Michigan, USA - KBS Miscanthus M1-2 | ecosystem: Host-associated > Plants > Roots > Rhizosphere > Soil ...
ATCTTGAGCGCGTCAAAGTCGACCGTCTTACTCTCGGGAGAGACAGGGACAGGGAAGGAACTGTTTGCAAGAGCTATCCATTATTCAGGTGAGCGACGGAGCAAGCCGTTCGTCCCGGTGAATTGTGCTGCGCTTCCGGATCATTTGATCGAGAATGAATTATTTGGTCATAGCAAAGGCGCGTTTACTGGGGCGTTACTTGAGAAGCAAGGACTATTGCACGAGGCCGATGGGGGAACTTTGTTTCTTGATGAGATTAATTCATTGAGTTTTTCGGTGCAGAGCAAGCTGCTGCGAGTACTCCAAGATCAGGAATTCAGGCCTCTTGGCTCGACGAAAAGCAAGACCATCAATGTGAAGATTATCGCTGCCACGAACACCGATTTGCGGTATCTCGTGGAGACGAGGCAGTTCCGCGAGGATCTATTCTACCGCTTAAACGTCCTCTCCCTTGCGCTGCCACCCTTGCGGGACAGGAAGGAAGATATCCTGCTTCTCGCGAATCATTCTCTCAAGGTGTATGCAAAGGAATTCGAGAAGCACAACCTCGTTCTCAGTCACACGGCCTTGGCAAAATTGCTGAGCCATAACTGGCCCGGTAACGTCAGAGAGTTGCAAGGGGTGATTCAGCGGGCGGTTGCAATGGCATCTGGAGACTTACTCGAGGCGCATGATCTTGATCTGCCAGAGAAAGAACAGCCGGAGTTGACAGGGCCAACCATGGCGCTCATGTCTCGAGAAGGAATATCGGATAGCTGCAGTTTCCAGGACATGAAGGCGAAAGTGATCGAGGAATTCGAACGAGCCTATCTCAGCGAGTTGCTGGCCACCCACCAGGGAAATATCTCTAAGGCGGCTCGTGCCGCGAGAAAAGAACGTCGTGCCTTCCAGCGCCTGCTACACAAGCACGGGCTCGACCGGAGGGTATTTACAGCGGCTTAGGGTAGCTGGTCCTGAGGTGGCGGCGCCGCAGAATGCCCCTCTCAGGAAGGCAAAGCGTCAAATAACACATGTTTTGAAGAGAGTCGCCTTGGTATTGAAATTGCTGACTTGTGTCCGCGATGGACAGGCCGCCGTTCTTCGAGCACAACGATGCATTGGCATGGCTGATTCTCGGATACCTCTCTTCCCATCCCGATGCGAAAGATACGGTTGATGGAGTAGAGAAGTGGTGGCTCAAGGGGAAGGACATCAGTATGGAGGCGAGAGCGGTTCAAGGCGCTCTTGACCATCTGGTGAAGTTGGGTTGGCTAGTGTCAAGGGAGCGTGTGGGTACCGGGGCGGTGTATGGATTGAATGGAGACCATCGAGAGAAACTGTGGCAGTTTCTCCACTCCACATCGGATTTACGTTAGGGACAAGAGACCGCTTCCGTGGATTGTGAGATGGTCTTGCCGTTTGACTGGGAAAGAGTCTTCTGGGCTTGGCGAAGGTTTTCGCTGGCCTTCTCGTAGTACTGCGGATTCAGTTCAATGGCCTTTTCAAAACACACGAGGGCTACCCTGGCATTGCCCATTCTGAGCAAAGCCACGCCAAGATTATTGTAGGCGCGCGGCTCATCCATCGCTTTCTTAAACGATTCCAACGCATCCACATATCGCTCGCGATGGGCGTACGCCACACCCAGGTTGTTGTGAAGTTTGGGTGAGTTGGAACCAGCCGCAAGCGCTTGTTCGAAAAAATGGATGGCGGTCTCGTGATCGCCGCTCAGCGCATAGGCAAGCCCAAGATTGTTGAGCACATTCGGCTCTCGTGGACGAATCGCCAATGCCGCTTTATACGCTGTGATCGCATCGGTGTACCGCTGCTCCTGGTCATAAAGTAGACCTAGGAGATTGTGAGACAGCCAGCTGGAAGGATCGAGGTCGATCGCTTTTGTGAGAGCGGTCTCTGACTCAGCTAGCTTCCCTTGCTGCAAGTAGGCTTGACCAATACCTTGGTGCGCCGGGGATGAATTGGGTTCGCGAGTTAGAAGGTCTTGGAACTGGGTCACTGCGGCATCGAACATTCCTTGTTGAAGCATCATCTGGCCGAGTTTCAGCCGCACGCTGTTCCTCGTCGGGTCGGCGTTCAGGGCCTTGGTGTAATGAAGGCCGGCGAGAGGAAAATTCCGGCGTTGCGTTTCGGCATCGCCGGCTCGTTCCCGTTCTTCGGGAGTCATTTCTGGAGCTTTGGTCTCAGTGCTCTCCAACGTAGCTTGCTCGTTTTTCTGGCGCTCCATCATTTTTCGATATTCAGACATATCAAACGAGGAAGAGGTGGCGTCTTTCGAGTCAGCACAGGAATTCATAAGGCAGGCCCCCGAAAGAACCGCAATGGCGTAGAACCATTGTGATGGCTTCCAACCGATCATAAGTTCCTCAGCATCTACGTGAGCAGTTCTGTCGAACTATCCTCCAGTTCACTATTACGCGAACCGGGCGAATGGTCAATCAAAACAGAGTTTTCCCATGACAGGAGCAACGTTGACGCGATCATCAATTTCCACTGCGGCTGTTACGCCGCATTGTGAGAGAAAGGCAGCGGTTTTCCCTGAGGTTGTACTGCCGCAGGTGATGCACGTACGGCCGGTAATGACCCAATATTAACAAGCGCTTATGAAACCGGTGAGGTTGGCTACTGGTTTGCACATGCGCTTGGCCATGCGTGTCACTTTGCGTCGCGATAATTCACGTGAAGGAGGAGGTGAGGGAATCCCCAGCTGTGTCATGCCAGTCGCGATGAAGCGGCGTGCAAGAACTTTCGAGATGTTTCGAAAGACAAACAAAAATCAATACAACGAAAGGTAAATGCCATGTTGAACGTCATTCGTCAGTTTGTGAAGGATGAAGAAGGTGCCTCGGCTGCGGAGTATGCTTTGTTGCTGACATTGATCACTCTCTTTCTCGTCGCTGCAGTAGCTGGGCTTGGCGGCGCCATTCAGGGAGCGGTCAACACTGCAGCAGGTGTGATTAATCCAAGCTAAGAGATTGCTTACCATGAGGATAACGGCTGGCTTGCCAGATTGCAGGCCAGCCGGTTTCTCCTGGTTTAACGGATTAGTGAAAGCCCAATCGTGAAGCATAGTGAGAAAGATATAGATGATGTTACAAGCTCTCGGACTACACACCGAAAGGTGGTGCCCATGTTGAACGTCATTTGGCAGTTTGTAAGAGATGAAGAAGGTGCGTCGGCTGCGGAATATGCCTTGTTGCTGACGTTGATTACCCTCTTACTTGTCGCTGCTCTGGGGACTCTTGATGCTGCCATTCAGGGCGCGATCACCACTGCAGCGGGTGTGATTAATCCCAGCTGATAGTGCTGTCTCGTCAGTTTGTAGGACAGCCGGTAAGCAGTGATCAAGGAGAATGATGCAGAGATCTCACGCTATGTGCGCACAGGAGGATCGATGACGGGCTCTCTTGTAGTGGTTCTGCTAATAGCCATGCTTGCCATTGCAACCTATGCAGATCTTCGTTCGTCTCGAATTCCGAACGCAGTGTCAATAGCTGGGATCGGCATTGGAGCCATTTCTCATGCTTACTTGGCTGGTTTCCAAGGTCTGCTCTTCAGCTTGGCAGGCCTTGGGGTGGGGTTTGGATTGTTCTTCATACTCTATGTATCAGGTGGCATAGGAGCCGGCGACGTGAAATTGATGAGTGCAGTTGGCGCAATGCTAGGACCATATGGAGCTGTCATATCGGTTTTTCTAGCCATTTTATGTGGCGGTGTCTATGCAATCCTCGCCATGAGCTACCACTGGGGCTTGATGGCCACCGGCCAAAAATTGGCGTGTGCAACTAAGAGCGTTGTCCAATTTCGACCGGAGGCATGGGCACATGAGCTTAAATTGCCGTTCCGCTTGCGTTACGGTTTAGCGATCACAGGCGGTACCCTACTTTTTTTATCAGGACTTCACCCCTTCGCGGGATAGGCATTTATGAGAACTGATGTAGGTTATCTACAGAAACGAGTAGACGCATTGGTTACAACTATGAGTCAGGTGTCACGCATTGAAGAGGAGGAGAGCTAATGAAGCGGTATCGGCCCCTCGTGTTTTTTGGGCTCGCATTAATATTGGCCTTCGTGACCAGCATCCTAGTGTTTTCATGGCTGCAGAACGAGAAAAACCGGCTGCTGGCTGCACCAATTCCTCTGTCCACAAATGTTCAGGTTGTGGTTGCCAATGCGGATCTTCCATGGGGTACAAAGCTTACGCCGGAAATGATGCAGATGCAGGATTTTCCTCCCGGAGCTATCGCAGAAGGCCACTTTACAAGTCTAGAGGCCATCAAGGATCGAGTCTTATTGGTTGACATTAAGCGCAATGAGCTTGTGATCGAGTCTAAATTGGCCCCGCTCGGCACAACAAGCGGTGGCGTCGCTGCGGTGACCGACGTCAACAAGCGCGCGATGTCAGTCAAAGTCGATGACGTGATAGGCGTTGCTGGTTTTATCAAACCAGCCGATCGCGTGGATGTGATGGTGACGATTGAGCCGGAAGCAGGCAAACAGGGACTTACCATTTCGAAAATGATTTTGGAAAATGTGAAGGTTTTGGCTGCCGGTACACAGATGGAGCGTAAGGGAAAGGATGAAGAGCCGAAGCCCGTTCAGGTCATCACGGTTGAAGTGGACGTGGAAGAAGCTGAAAAACTGGCGTTGGCGTCAAACCAGGGCAAACTCAGGCTGGCCTTGCGAAACCCTTTGAACAGCGAACGGGTGTTAACAAAGGGGGCAAATGTCGGAGCGCTCTTAAGTTCGTTCCGTCCCAAACCAACCCCTAAGCCCGGCCCACAGGGGCCGGGCGAAATCCGTATTGAAGTCATCAAGGGAGATATTCGCAAGGAAGTCAAATTCTAGAATGTAAGTCAAGTGCCAGGATGTATGGAGGCATAGCAATGAGGATGATTCGTCAGCAACACAGGTACCGCAGTCGATGTGCAGTTGCTCTGATCGCTTGTGGAGTGATGATGCTGCCCATCCCTGCGAAGGCAACTGATGAAAGCCGTTCCCCGATGAAGGCTCTCGAACCTCAGCAGTTAAACCTCGTCGTGGGTAAATCAAGTGTCGTGGATACGACAATGGCAATCAAACGGGCATCGTTGGCTGATCCACAGGTCGCGGATGCCATGGTGCTGAGTCCGAGGCAGATCTACATTACGGGAAAAGGATACGGCACAACGAATCTGACGCTGTGGGGGAGAGATGACCAAATTATCGCGGTATTTGATCTCGATGTGGGAGTTGATCTCGCGAGGTTGAAAAAACATCTAGGTGAGCTGTTGCCAGATGAACCGAATCTTCATTTCAAGGGTACGCACGATCATGTCACGATCTCCGGAACGGTCTCCAGCGAAGGACGATTGCAGCAGGTCTTGGCGGTTGCTGAAGCCTATGCCCCAAAGAAAGTATTGAACTTTCTCAAGGTGTATCCCGAGCCCATCGGAAATCCTGCACCAGACGTTCAGACAGTGACGGTAGAAGTAATCAAGGGTACCTCGGTAGGCTCGGTCAAATTTTAGAGTGGAATTGTCCGCAACAAGACGTTGAGGAGCATGGCAATGAAACAAGGTAATCTCATTCTTATCGTAGGGTTCTCTGTGGGCCTGTCCACAATGGGTATTTCTTATGCCCAAGAGGCGCCATCTGGCGCCGTGGAACAGCGCGAGATTCAGAAGTTGGAACTCACTGTGGGTAAGTCGAGGGTCTTAGACCTGCCTGTCGCGATTAAACGGGCCTCACTGGCCAACCCCGATGTTGCGGACACCGTAGTGTTGTCTCCCACTCAAATTTATCTCACCGGCAAGACCAGCGGCATCACCAGTCTGACCCTTTGGAACGAGAGTGGCAAGATGATGGGTGTGTACGATGTGATCATCATGCCGGACCTCAGTCGCCTTAAGGAAAATCTCCACAAGGCGATGCCTGATGAGAAGAACATTTTGGTGATGGCGAGCCATGACAGCATAACGTTGTCTGGAACAGCGTCGACGGCAACCAATCTCACGCGCGCGATGAGCATAGCGGAAGCCTATGCACCTAAGAAAGTCATTAATTCAATGCAGGTAGGCGGTGTGCAACAGGTCATGCTCGAAGTGCGTGTCGCCGAGATGAATCGTGAACTGGTTAAGCGACTGGGCATCAACGCAACGGCCCTGACACCTCAAGGATTCGGCATGACGGCATTGAATCAGCTGACATCCATGTTGGGTGGAAACAGCTTTGCTGGGGTGAGCGGTGGTCTCACAAGTGCGTTAACGAATACATTGAATCTCTCTCAGCAGGCGACTCAAGCCGTGAACGGCGCATTTCAATTTCAAACCGGAAATATCACCTGGTCGGGGTTCGTCGACGCTTTGCAGCAGGAAAATGTCGTCAAGGTGCTTGCAAAGCCGACACTGGTGGCACTGAACGGGCAGGAAGCGGCCTTTCTCGCGGGCGGTGAGTTTCCGATCCCTGTGCCTCAAGCGTTTGGGTTGGTTACCATTCAGTTTAAGAAATTCGGCGTCGGCTTAGTATTCACACCGAATATTATGGATAGAAAGCACATTAGTTTGAGTGTGGCACCGGAAGTATCGGAATTGGACTTCCAAAATGCATTACGGACACAAGGATTTATCGTCCCAGCGATCACGACCAGACGGGCAACAACCACGATTGAGCTGGCCGATGGACAGAGCTTTGCCATCGGTGGGCTTTTGCGGGACAACGTGAAAGAAACAATCAATAAATACCCCGGGCTGGGCGATATTCCCATTCTCGGTGCTCTGTTCAGGAGCACCTCGTTCCAAAAGAACGAAACGGAGCTGCTCATTATCGTGACAGCACATCTGGTCAAGCCATTAGATATGAACGCACAGTCGCTGCCGACGGATTATTACGAAGAGCCGAATGACTTTGAATTCTATTTGATGGGATTTGCCGAGAAGGGCGGCTTCGGTGGAAAAGCCGGACATAAATCACCTGCTGCTGAAGTGCTGTCCAATCGCGTCACAAGGAGTCGCGCGATGGAAGGACAAGTTGGACATATCGTTCCCTGAATTGAAACTATCAAATGGCGCCATAAGAAGCGAAGGAGATGGAAATGAAAATTATGAGGCTGGCGGTAGCTGTCGTCGGTATCGGGGTTATGTTCGGAGCCTGCTCCAACGCGACCATTAGCCCGAACTGGGGAGTGGCCTACCAAGAGATGCGGGCCAAACAAGTCTTGGATCCAATGGCCGGTGAAAAACTTGACTTAGTTGAAGGCCAAGACGGCAAAGTAAACGCAACCGCGACAGAAGCCTATCGGAAAGGTTTTGAAAAACCAGAATCGGATTTAGACCGGTCGGTTGTCTCGAGCGGTGTAAAAACGAGGTAGGCCAGAAGAGGAGTGCACCAATGAGGAAGCTGAACGAGCGTGGGGCAGTGGCTGCAGAGTTTGCACTTCTGTTGCCTGTCCTATTGACGATTCTCTTCGGGATCATCGAATTCGGGATGATCATGTACGGGCGTGAGGTCGTGACGAATGCGACGCGAGAAGGCGCCAGAGCAGGGATTACTCAAGGGCCTCCCAAGATGACAACGGGAGCAATCACAACGATATCCAACAACTATCTTTTAAATACTGGAATCAATCCGGCCCTCGTAACCTTTACCGCCGTTGGGGCCGGCGGGGCGAATCCCGCTACTCTGACCGTGAGTGCGCAGTATCAGTATTTTTTTCTGATTCCGTGGATTCCTACTGTTGTGGGCATACCAAACCCTCTTATCATTAACACGCAAACGGTGATGCGTCATGAATAACCATGTGATGAAGCATGTCACGTTTCCAATGAGTAATTCTCGCGGAGTAGTCGCTGTAATGACCGCCGTTTTCATGGTCGTGTTGCTCGCGTGCGGAGCCGCTGCCATCGATATCGGTCATGCGCTCGTCGCAAGAAACGAATTGCAGAACGTATCGGACGCTGCGGCTCTGGCTGGGGACCGTGCACTCGCGATCATCTACCAGGGTATGAGCCCAGCGGCGCAGCAATCCTATGTGGTCACGGCTGGAAACCGAGCGACGGTTGTTGCGGCCGCTCAGGCCACGGCAGTTGCCAATTCGGCTGCCGGTGTCCCGATCACGATAAATGCAGCCGATATTGCCTTTGGAACCTGGAATTTTTCGACAAGGACGTTTACGGCGACAAATAACACGCCGACAGCGGTCCGTGTCATCGCCAGGCGGGATTCCGCAGCCAACGGGCCTATTAGTACCTTCCTGGGAAACGTCGTCGGGATGCCCACCATAGCCGTGAGTTCTGTGGCCACGGCGAATTTGGGTCCTCTCAATTCGGTCCTGCCCCCGGCCACGATGAACGCGCCATTTGGGATCTCCCAGTTCTATTTCAACTCCGGATTCGGCTGTGGAGATCAGATCCAGTTTGCTCCCACGGGGCTGCCGCAAAGCTGCGCCGGTTGGACGACCTTTGATCAATCGTTCAATGCCAACCACATGAAATCCATTGTCGACGGGATGATCAATGGAACGTATACCTCTCCCGCAACGACGGCCGGCCAGTCAACATTGCAGTTCGGTAATGGCAATATCGGGTCCACCTGGTCCAGGCTGGAAACCCTCTTTAACAACATGACTGCGCAAGGTCAGAACTGGGACGCGGTCCTCCCAGTGTATGGAAGCAATGATTGCACGCCCAATGGCCCAATACCGATCGTTGGCTTTGCTACCGTCCGGATTACCTTTGTCGGCGGCCCCGGCAATCCGAACAATGCCCTGAATTGTTCGGGGGGTAACGTAGCACCTGGGTGTATCAAGGGCGTGATTCAGTGCAACGTGTTCGGCGGGTCCGCTGGAGGCGGTCTTCCGTTTGGCCCGACGTTTGCCACGATTCCTGGTCTCGTCGAATAGTCCATATAACGGAGGAGAATAGCCCGCCATGCCTCGATTGATTGCGGTCTCGATTGACTGCCGGAATGAAGCGGTGCGGCAGACCTTTGAAGAAGTCGTTTCGCATCGACGCGATTACTTGGTGACCAAGGGACAAGGGACTGGGACGGCCGATATATTCTTGCTCGAGCTGGATGAGTCGCGGCCTCAACAGACGTTCAGTCATATCCGCGAACTTCTAGGAGCAGCCCCAAACCTTGAGGTGTTTCTGACGGCATCGCGAACAGATCCTCAACTGCTCTTGGAGGCGTTCCGAATTGGAGTCAAGGAGTTTCTTCCTCAACCGCTGACCCGCCAGGATGTCGAACCGGCCCTCGTACGGTTCGAGGAACGATGCAGAGGGAGAAACACGGAGGTCGATGATCAGGCCGGAAGGGTGTACTGCGTAATCGGCGCAAGGGGTGGTATCGGAACGAGTACAGTAGCGACGAATCTGGCGACCTCGGTTCAACAGATACGGCAACGAGCGCCTGTGGCGCTGGTCGATCTCGACATGCACGGTGGAGACCTTGAACTGTTTCTAGACCTACAAGCTTCTCAAGGGCTTGAACATCTTTCGAAGGACATTTCGCGACTTGATGAGACGATCGTTCGAAGCAGCTTGCTCAAGCATTCGTCGGGGCTGCACCTGTTGGCATCGGGCTACGAAGGCTTCCAGGAGGTCCAACCTACGACAGGCAGCACGATGCGCGTGATTGGCCTCCTCCGATCGATGCACCGACACGTTTTCGTCGATTGCGGCCATGTTTTAGAACATGCTGTTAAGGAAGCATTGGATTGTTCCGACCATATCATCGTCGTCACGACTCTCTCGCTGCCGACCATACGTCGCACCAGAAGGTTGTTGGACACCCTGAGAGCTGCGCACTATCCAGCGGGAAAAGTGAAGGTCGTTGTAAATCGGTATGTAAACGAGCAGAAGGAGTTGCTGAAAGAGACAGAAGACATGTTGGGCTTCCACATGAGTGGACTTGTTCCGAATGACTACGGCACAGCCAGCGAGGCAATCGACCACGGGAAGCCGCTGACAATCACGGCCCCAAGGACAATGCTCGGACAGTGGTACTTGAAGGAAGCCAATCACCTGATTGGTGATGTCACAGCCATCAATGGAACGGGGAAACTACCGACCCAAAAGGCTTCGTTCTTCGGCCGATACCTCCCAAGCTTGGGCTTACAAGCGGGAGGCAGGCCGTCGATGATTTAGACCAGCTTATCAGTGTGCACTAATCGCGATTGAGGAAGGACACGCAGACACGATGTTGATAATGAAACAGGCAAATAGTACCGAGATCGCCTCGGATTATCATGACTTAAAAGATCGGCTGCACCAGAAAGTGATCGAGATGCTCGATCTGGACGCGCTGAGCTTGATGTCACAGGAGGCTGTGACCGCTCAGTTAAACAAGCTAATTGAACAGTTGCTACAGCAGGAATCTGTGCCGCTCAACCAACGGGAACGAGCGCGGATTGTGCAGGATGTCGTCTATGAAGTGGTGGGGTTAGGACCGTTAGAGCCTTTGCTCGCGGATACGACTGTCAACGATATTCTCGTGAATGGGCACAAACACGTCTTCGTTGAGCGGCAAGGCAGACTGGAACTGACTCCCGTACGTTTCAAGGACGACGCACATCTCAAAAAGATTATCGAGAAAATCGTCTCGCGTGTCGGGCGGCGGATCGATGAGTCGGTTCCAATGGTAGATGCGCGACTTGCCGACGGTTCTCGAGTAAATGCAATCATCCCTCCGCTTGCCATCGACGGGCCCTCGCTCTCCATACGCAAGTTTAGTAAAGATCCGTTGCAACTTTATCATCTTGTCGAAAAGCGCTCACTGACTCCCGAAATCGGTGAACTCATGAAGGCAATTGTACAGGCCCGATTGAATGTCCTGATCTCTGGCGGCACCGGTTCAGGCAAGACGACGCTCTTGAATATCATGTCCGGTTTCATCCCGAATAATGAGCGGATCGTCACAATCGAAGACGCCGCCGAGTTGCAGTTGCGCCAGGATCATGTCGTCCGCCTGGAAACTCGACCGGCGAACATCGAAGGCAAGGGAGAGATTGCGCAGCGAGAACTTGTCAAGAACGCGCTGCGTATGCGACCGGACCGGATCATTCTCGGCGAGGTACGTGGCGCCGAGAGTCTCGATATGCTCCAAGCCATGAACACCGGTCACGATGGGTCGCTGACGACGGTCCATGCGAATTCGTGCCGGGATGCCTTGACCAGAATCGAGACCCTGGTCTCAATGGCTGGACTCAATTTGGCGACCAAAGCGATGCGTCATTATGTCTCGTCGGCGCTCGATGTCATCATCCAGATTGCGCGCATGTCGGATGGAACGAGAAAGTTGATCAGTGTGCAAGAGATTGCTGGTATGGAGGGGGACTTGATTACGTTGCAGGAGCTGTTTGTGTTTCAGCAAACAGGACTGGATCAAAATCGGAAGGTCAAAGGTCGATTTAAGGCAACCGGCGTCCGGCCTAAGTTCGCTGAACGGATGGCCGCAAAAGGGATTGCTGTTCCACCCGAACTCTTTGATCCACAAAAGGTATACGAATGCTGACCATACTCATTGCACTAAGTATTTTCGGGACCATCCTCATCTTTCTGCACGGGTGTGAGGCGGTGCACCGCATTATGAAACCGCGGGCCAAGGACCGAGCGGTTGAGCGAATTCAAAAATGGTCGACAATTGTGCCGGCAGTGCAATTAGAGATTCTTCGCAAGGACGCGCTCAGCGATATTCCTTGGTTGAATGAGCTCTTGCTCACGATGCGTCGGTTCCAGCCCCTCCGGATACTCCATAGACGAGCCGATAGTCCGGTGCCACTGGGCGTCTTTGTGTTGGGGATGCCCATCCTCGCACTTATCGGATTCATTATTGCCTTCTCGATGCGCTGGCCTATTGTTCTCGGCCTCTTGTTCTCGGTCATCTTGGGCACCCTTCCGGTTGGCTACCTGCATTGGCTCAAGAAAAAACGGATGACTATGTTCGAGCGACAGTTGCCCGAGGCCCTTGAATTGATTTCGCGCTCTCTCAGGGCCGGTCATGCCTTATCGGTGGGACTAAAATTAGTAGGAGAAGAACTCCGGGATCCTGTTAGAACCGAGTTCAAGCGCGTATTCGACGAAGTATCGATGGGCGTCGCGCTTCCCCAGGCGCTTCAGAATATGACTGAGCGGCTCGATAGCATAGATGTGGGATTTTTTGTGACCTCTGTCCTTGTTCAGCGGGAGACCGGAGGCAACTTGGCTGAAATTATCGATTCGCTGGCAGGATTGATCCGCCAGCGGTTCGAATTGCAACTGCGAGTCCGGGCGTTATCGGCCGAGGGGCGTTTTTCTGCGGTCTTATTGGTAGCTCTGCCCATCGTTGTCAGCGGCGCACTCTATAAGCTGAATCCTGACTACATTTCGACGCTATTTACGGACCCCATGGGGCACAATATGGTGGTAGTTGGAAGTGTCTTGATGGTGGTGGGTTCCCTGATGATGAAACGTATGGTAGCAATCAAGGTCTAATGAGATAACTATGGATATTCCATTACTCATCGCGCTTTTTACCTTCCTTGCCATCTTTCTCGGTAGTTCAGCCGTCTTTTTTTACCTTAGTTCTAGACAAGCGATACAGAGCTGGCGGCGGCGAGCCGACGGCAGCCATGCTGTCACTGAATTTGAATCGAATGCCGGAAATGTCGTCGATCCAATTATGGAGCAGTTTCAGCTATTACTGGAGTGGTTTGGAAAGTTAAATCAACCTTCCAATATTGAAGAACTGCGCGCTACTCGTCGCAAATTAATCACTGCTGGTTATAGAAGCCGGAAAGCTTCGGTCTTTTTCCTCGGTGCAAAGCTCTTGCTGGCCCTCATCATAGTGTGTCTGGTAGCGCTCATTCCGGCAAAGATTCTGGCGTTTCCAACCACTTCACAATTAACAATTTACTATGTCCTGGCTGCCGCATGCGGCTATTATACTCCAGCGTTATGGCTCCAGAGGGCAATCGCGCGTCGGAAGGACGCGCTTCAACGGGCCATTCCGGATGCTCTTGATCTGATGGTCGTCTGCGTTGAAGCAGGTCTAGGCCTTGACCAAGCCATTGGCAGAGTGGGAGACGAGGTGAAGCGGTCGCATCCTGAGCTGAGTGGCGAATTAAATCTTCTATCGCTCGAACTGCGAAGCGGGGTCGCAAGACAAGAGGCTTTGAGAAACCTTGCACATCGCACTGACCTTGAAGACGTGAGCTCTCTGGTCGCGCTCCTTGTGCAAACAGACCGGTTCGGCACTAGTATTGGTCAAGCTCTCCGGGTTCATGCCGATGCCATGCGGACGAAGCGCCGACTCAGAGCCGAAGAACTGGCTGCAAAATTGCCGGTAAAGCTGCTCCTGCCTCTCATTTTCTTTATCTTGCCCAGCATGTTCATCGTTGTCATGGGGCCGGCCTGCATTAAGATGGTACGGCTACTATTCCCGGCATTGAGCGCTCAATAACTAGAGCTCATATGACCTCTGGATCTCTTAAGCGAATGATTCGCGAGGAGCTGTCCCGACGTTCTTTGCCCAAAGGAGGTATTACAGACCTGCCTGGGCAGGAATTTCGAACGGATGCCACTGCTTGGGGAATTCTTGCCTTCGGTGCAGCAGGGGAGGATTCGGAAAACCTCGAGCGACACCGAGGGCGTCTCGTTCAGGAGCAGGACAAAGCCGGACGCCTCTGTATTGACCAGCAGCATCCCGATTCCTATTGGCCTACGGCTCTGGCCATCCTCGCTTGGCAAAGCTCGGCTTCAAGTCATGAAGCCCAAAATCGTGCCATCCGTTTTCTCATCGACACCACCGGCCTCCATCGTCCCCGTCAATGGTTCGACGCTGCAGGGCACGATCCACTTCTCAAGGGATGGCCATGGATTGACGGTACACATTCTTGGATCGAACCGACCGCATTGAATGTGCTTTCACTGAAGGCCACAGGTCATGCTCAACATGAGCGTGTACTCGAAGCTATTCGGATGATCCTTGACCGTCAGTTGCCTCATGGAGGCTGGAACTATGGGAGCACGTATGTCTTCGGGAAGGAGCATCTTCCTATGCCGGAAAGTACCGGTGCCGCGTTAGCCGGCTTGGCGGGAATGGTCGGTCAGGAGAAGGTAGCCAGGAGCCTCGCATATCTTCAAGGCGAGACCGATCGCTTGCGCACGCCGATATCGTTAGGGTGGACCTTGCTCGGTCTTGCGGCGTGGGAACTATGGCCGTCGAACGGTCTGGCACTGGTTGAACGTTGTCTCGCAAATCAATCTCGTTACGGTGTGTACGATACTTCAGCCTTATGTCTCCTTTTGGTGGGTGCGCTCGCGGGAGAGAAGGGCAACAACGTCGATTTGTTAACCAACTCGGGTGGTAGACCGCCCGCCCTAGGTATTTCTTAAGGTATTTCAATGGCTGAGGACAAGAGATTGCAATGGAGTGTGACGCGCCGTGATGTTCTCCTGGCCGCGGCTGCTGGTCTTGTGATCGGGTCAGGACTCCTTCTGGTTCCAAAGCGGTATTTCAGGATGCCGCAACAGGCGCAATCATTCGTAGGCAGCGTTGCCGACTACCAACAGGATATTGCCGGAGTCATCACCAGAGGAGTTGACGAATTGGGAATCTTGCCGGCGGAATTGAAGGGTAAGCGCGTATTGCTGAAGCCAAACCTCGTCGAAACAGCGTTGGGAGCACCTCACATTAATACTCACCCTCTTGTCCTCCGGGGTGCGATTGAGGCATTTCTTCGGTTAGGAGCGGCTTCTGTCATGGTCGCAGAGGGGCCAGGCCATCGCCGTGACACCCTGGCGGTCTATGAAGAATCCGGCCTAGCGGCCGTTCTCACTGAAGATCGGATTCCATTTCATGATTTAAACTACATTTCAGGCTACGACTTGCCGAATGCCGGTCGCCAGTCCTCCATGCGAACGTTAACTTTTCCTGCCCTGTTCAAAGAAGTGGATTGGATTGTGTCTGTCGCTAAAATGAAGACCCATCATTGGGCGGGGGCGACACTTTCGATGAAGAATCTCTTCGGGGTCATGCCCGGCATTTATTATGGTTGGCCGAAAAATGTTCTTCATGCAGCTGGAATACAGAACTCAATTTTAGACATCAATGCAACTCTCAAGCCTCATTTTGCTATTGTGGACGGGATCGTTGGAATGGAAGGCGACGGTCCCATCATGGGCGACCCGAAGAGGGTCGGAGTCTTGGTGATGGGACGCAACTTACCGGCGGTCGATGCCACTTGCTGCCGCATCATGGGGATCGATCCGTACAAAGTGTCCTATCTCGAGCGGGCCGACAATTGGCTAGGGCCGGTTTCCGAAGCAGCCATCGAGCAGCGTGGCGAATCAATTCCTTCAGTGCGGACGAACTTCAATTTGATCGAAACGATTCCAGCGCATAAAGGTTTAAGACTCGCATAAGAGGTGTAAACATGAAGATGTTGGTGCTATGTGCATGCTTGCTGAGCCCCATTACGTTGTATGCAGCGGAAGCCGATGCGCCGTCCACTCCACCGGAAGAGCCGAAGCTATACGACCATTATGTGTCCCTTAAACGCATGCAGGAACGCCTTGCCGGGCGTCCACTTGAAGAGCAAGCCAAGCTGCAACCCCAGATTCAGCGTGCACAGCGGAAGGCTTGTGAACAGCTTCAAAAAGACCATCAGGACCGAATTCCAAGAGATGAATATCGCCGCGAGGGGGGAGATGAATTCCTCGTGTTTTCATTGGAACTCGAGCAATGGTGTCAGGTTGGAAGGTGACAATGTAAACTCCCAATCATGAAACGAAGCCAGATGGACCATCC
>Ga0068865_100001078_pt1 | contig 15751 bp, 20 predicted proteins | sample KBSMisM12_FD_75293 | JGI IMG/M metagenome (GOLD analysis project Ga0068865, IMG submission 75293) | Miscanthus rhizosphere microbial communities from Kellogg Biological Station, Michigan, USA - KBS Miscanthus M1-2 | ecosystem: Host-associated > Plants > Roots > Rhizosphere > Soil ...
CATCTCAGAGCAAAGCAGGGAACCATCCTTTCCCGCGTATGCCCTCCACACAGACCAACCCTTCGTGTGTCGAGGAATGTGGACGACCTTGCCGTGAATCGTCCAGTCGAGCGAGCCGTCCTTGTTGGCTTTCTGGGGATCGACTGGTTTGCTGGTTCGCCGAATCGCGAAGGCTAGCGGTTTACCGATCTCGACGGGCACCGGCATCGGAATGGGCGGCTCGACAAGGACGCCCGGTTGCTGAGCGACGCAGATCAAAGCGGCGAGAAGCGAAACCATTGCTCGAAGCAACGTCGTTAATTTATGTTGCGTTCCATGAGGAATCGCCGGCATTCGCACTCACAGATTTAGGATGTTAGAGCGAAGTTTGGCAGCGCGTTTGGGAGTGCGCGAATTTATTCGCGCTTTAACATGCGGTGACTTGTCGCCACACCGCTCGCCCCCTATAACTGGTATCGAGCGACGAGCAACTCGGCTCGTCGCTCGTAATACGGAATCTCGTTTTATTCAGAAATTGCCTGAACAGAAATGCTTCGGCTGACGCCAACATCAATTCCGTTCTCACCCGAATAATCTCCGGGATTCGAATATCGAAGTTGAGCGTGCGAAATCGTATGCATATACACGTTCGCGTCGAACACCATAGGAAGCCCATGCGTTTCCATATGGTCTAGGTCTTCCACATAGCTGGCCGACGCGAAACCGCTGTACGTATTACTCCCGCTATCAAACCAGTAGTTCTGGGTTCCACCGCCCCCGAAACCGTCCGTCACTCCGAGCGTCGCCGGAAACCGCGCGCCGTTATATTCAGCGGTCGCATAGGTGGTCAGGATAATTCGCACGTATGCTGGCTCTGGATCTGGACCTACCCACGTCACACGCACATGTTGAGTTCCCTCTGAAATGACTTCCTGATAGAACGACCCGCTGTTCTGAGGATAAGGCTGCGAGCCAACTTTGACGGAGTGCCCAGCGCCCGTGAAAACGTCGCCTGATTCGGTCCTCATGCCCCAGTTGCCAGGACTGATCTTATACGGATAGGTCTTATACCATTGCGTTTGTTGGTCGTACGTGATTTGCCACGACGCCTGCACCAATGAAGGAAGAATGGTCATGGCCCCTACGAGGGCTAATGAGTAGAAGTTTTTCATGAATCTCTCCATCCTAAAGGGCTACACGGGGAGACGATATCGCCCTGCTGAAGCCCAACTATTTAGATAACATAAAGATGCAAAAGATACGAGTCCTTGGTTGCATTCCTTGGACCACAAGGCAATGTGAGCAAGCTTCCCATTAAGCGCACGTCTCGCTCGCCCGCTCTTCCCTGTGAGGCTTCGCAGCTACACTGGGGCGTCTATGCCGCTGTTACCCGCCGACGACATACCGGAGCTTCTCGCCCGGCTCGTCGACAAGTCGCTGGTTCAGGTGGATACGAACGGCAGGTATTCGCTGCTCAAGCTCGTGCGATCGTTCGTCGGAGAAGAATTAATCCTCACCGAAGATGAGCAACGCGCGAAGGCGCGACACCGCGACTTCTACGACGAGTTCTGCAAGAACGCAACCGTTCAGATGTTCGGACCCGATCAGATCCGCATCTTCGCAACGATGAGTGAAGAACTAGAGAATCTGCGAAGGGCAATCGATTTCGCGACGACCGATGCGCAAACATGGGCGACGTCCGTGCGCATGATCGACGATCTCTTTCTCTACATGCAAGTCCACGGAATCTATACCGACGGCATTGTGATGGGAAAGAACGCGATCGCACGTGCTCCGGAAAATTCCGAGTTCGGACGAGCAATGTTGTGGGCAAGTATCGCTCGTTTGCAACACTTCCAGCGCAGTCCAGAAACGGAACACAGCATCGAGCAGGCAATCGCACTTGGCGATCAATCAGGAAACATTGCTGCCTTGGCCCTTGCCATCTTTCAGAAAGCGCTCTTCAAATTTGTGAACGGCGCGCACCAGGAAGGATACGAGTTGGCGAGTCAAGCACTCGTCATGGCGCGGGCGTCGGGCGATCGATATATGGAAGGACGGATCCAGGTGAATTTAGGCAACGTCGCCCTTGCGCAAGAAAACTTGGTAGATGCCCGCTTGTATTACGAAGAATGTCAGAGAGTTTGGGGAACGCTCGGAAACATTCGCGGCATGGCGGTGGTGTACGCAAACCTCGCGCAAATCCACGAGCGGCTCGGCGACTACAAATCTGCTCATCGGGAAGGAGTGAACGCGATGCGCACGTTTCTCACTCTCGGCGACGAAATGAATCTAGTATCGACTCTCGCCGGTCTTTGTGGCGGATTTTGGCTGGCAAAAGACTATGAAACGGCGGCCATGTTGCTTGGCCGCATCGACGCCGTATGGGCAAATCTCGACGCGCACCCCGATCCGCCCGACGTGCTCACCGCCGAGCGATGGCGCGCACGGCTACGGGAGGCGATGGGCGCAGACACTTTTTCTGCTGCGCTCGAAAAAGGCAAAGACACTCCCACGATGGAACTCGTTGACAAAGTGCTGTCGAATCCCGAACCGTGGGTGCCTGCGTGAGTTCTTGCCAACCATGAAACTCACTACCCGAACCTGTAGGACCTGCCGCTAAAGCGGCAGATCCTAACAATGCCAATCTCGCGACCTAGCGCGAGTACGTGTACCGATCGATGATCAACGTGTTATCCGGTGTCACCGTCAAAGTCCGATGCATCGAACCCGACTTCACCGCTTCGCCGTCCACCTTCGTCCACAACAGATCGATCTCATCGCCATTCACTCGATAAGTGCCGGACGATGAATAGTTCGAGCCGACAAACTTGAACGTCCCTTTCGACGTAAAGATTAACTTCATGCTCGCGTTGGTAGTGACGTGCCATGTGCCGGAAATGTTTTTTGTTGCGGACAAGGCGACGATTGAAAGAATAGAAAGACATAGGGTCAGAAAAGTCCTCATGGCGAGGAATTTCCAGCCATGGCATATCGTCCGTGCTCGCAAACATTGGAGTTTCGAAAGAAGAATTTCGACTACTGTCGCTTACATGTTTGGGAGTGCGCGAATTTATTCGCGCTTTTAATCGCGGCGACTTGTCGCCGTGATTAACTTTTTCGCCGAACAGCTAGCCCGTGCAAATGAGAGCCTTATTCCGATCCTGAGAGCGCTAAACGTGAAACGCACCCTCCCCTCTCCTTGTGAATCTCGCCTCGTAAATTCCAACGCCGCCGATCCTGATCCGCACGCTAAGCAGGTTGAGGAGAAGATTCGCGCTAACCCAGGTTCCCGCCCTACCGACCAGTAGCAATTTAGTGGCAACTGATTTATCATCAAGACACGGGCCGCAACGAGCGGTTCGCCCCTGGAGGTCCAAGTGACTCGTCGATTCTTACTTCTTTTTGTGATCCTGATCCTCTCGGCCATAAGCGCCGCCCAGACCCTGCCGCCACCGGCCTTCGCTGGACAGAGCTATTGGTTCGGCCCCGGCCCCGCTGCTCTCAGCAGCACCGGATTCACGCAAGACACCGGCGGATATTCCGAGCTATATAAAACAAGTGGAACGTGGACGGCCGGTGTAAATGGTGGCCCCGCATTTTCGCATAACGACACTCAGCCAACTTACATCGCCAGCTATTTCAACGTCTCGACCGATCTCGTCGTCGAGCCATACATCTACGTCGATGGATACTTCGGCACCACTGCAACCGTCAGCGGATTTTCTGGCGGCGCCGTCGGACTCGGCTCCTCGCGGTTCTATGTCATCCACAATGTGCCAATCCGAATGGCGGGCATCGGTTTCTCGGATCTTAATCAAGTTCCGTCAGGTGCATCACTGACGATCGCATATGACATCGTGTATTCGGGCTATACCAATCCGGGCTATTCGAATACGATTCACTTCACTACCGATAACGGAATCGGCGGACATTTCGACGTCACCATCTCGAACACGGACGACAACGGAATCTTGCAAGTGGAACCGCATCGAAGCGCAACCCTTCCCAACAATCTCGCCGCCGCGACCTATCACGGCGTCGGCACGATCTGGATCAACGCGCTCTAATCGAAAGACAAATTCGGGCGATGCATGTACATCGCATCGCCCGAATAGTTAAACAGACTTGCTGCGCTTAAGCAGCGTAACGGCGCACCCTTTTTAGTCGAACAATGGGCGCTTCGGAATCCACAGCCGCGGAAAAGGCGGCAACTCTGAAGGCGGCACCTCGTGCTCTGGATCGTGTTTCGAATAGGATTTCCGCGCATCCTCTTCGGCGTAAAACCGCAGATAGAGATCATGATCTTCGAGATCGTCGGAATCGAGCATTCCAATACTCACCGCGCTTTCAGGATCGTCGGGATAAATCCAGTGCTCATATGCCCAAACCGTTTGATAAAGGTTTTCATAGAATTCACGGTCGGGCAAATGATGGGTGAAACAGAGATAGGCATGTACCCATGCCAGGTCCATCACGAGTCGCCCAATTACGTTGGGCAGGTCTTCATCATGGACCTTGCTGGGTTCCGGCGGTTCCCACCCCCGCGCGACAAGAAGATCCCAGAGAAGATAAGCCTCCGGCGAATCGTCATCCGTCCGACGGACCGCTTCCCAAAACGCGTTTGCGGTTTCGCCATCAACGGCCAGGGGATTATCTAATTCTTCGGATTCCATCAAATTCAGATCGGAGTGGTGAAATCGTCATGGAGCCACGGTTTCGGATAGGGTGGGAGTTCGGAGATCGGCAATTCATCGCCCCATTGGTCAACATGATCCTGACGATCTTCCTCCGATGCGTAATAGCGCAACCAGATTTGCGTGTCTTCTTCTGACCAACCACCAAGCACATCCCAATGGTATTGATAGTCAGGGTTGTCGGGTCCCAGGATTTCCGGTTCCTTCAGGAGGCTGTTCCACAGCAATTCATAAAGCTCACGTTCCGGCAGATGTTCAATATGCTCTTCGAGATAGACGTGGATGCTTTCAAGGTCGAAGTAAAGTTTCTTGATCGCTTCAGCCAGATCAGCGTCTGTTACCGATTCCGGCGCCGATGGCGCCATACCTCGTTTCGTCAGCTCCTCCAATGGCGTTGAAAGCACCATGTTTCCGTGCAGCTTGTTGAGCCCGTCAAATTCATCGAACAGCGGTGCATTCGAATAGCCTTCGGGAAAAGAATGGGGGCGGATCGTCCATCTCACTTCAAATAATATCGCCGGCTTGGCTCAAGGCGTATAAAATGTGTATATGACTTGGCGCGTTGTCCTTGAACAGGATCCAGAGACGGGCGAGTGGGCCGCCTGGTGCCCGGAGCTGCCCGGCTGCACGTCCGCGGGGGACACCCAAGAGGAAGCTGCAGATAACATTCGCGAGGCCATCGCGCTATATCTGGAGCCGAGTCCGCTGAACATCAATCCGCAAGCTGTCGTGCTTAAGATCGCTGTCTGATGAGCGAACGATCCCCGCGATTAACGGCGCTTCAGGTCGAAATGGTTCTCAAGTCCGGTGGGTTTCAGCTGATTGGCCAGAAGGGAAGTCACCGCAAGTGGTGGCATCCGGAGCGTAAGTCCATCGTGGTCGTGCCCGAGCACGCCGGAAAAGTTCTTCCAATCGGGACTCTTGCTCAGATCATCCGCACGTCGGGAATTCCAAAGAGTAATTGGCGGGCCTGACGCAGAGTCTGCGCGGCTACACTAGAATCCTGCGAATTTCACGATGGACCTACGAACCGCAATCAAAGAACAATATCATGGCGGGCTTACCATGCTCTCGCACTGCGTGGAGAAATGTCCCGACGACCTTTGGGATCACACGCTGTCAAACGAAACAAGTGATCGCGGGTTATGCATCCGATCGTTCTGGCGCATCGCCGGCCACGCCGCATATTTCACTCATCTCTACATGGGGCAAGGAGAAGATGCATTCCAACCATGGCCCGACCGACGAAATGACGCAGACCAAGATGGCATGTGGCACAAGCCATGGGATATTGAGTTCTACGATTTTCCGGAAAGCACCGGCGTGTGGAGCAAACAGGAAATGTTGAACTACATCGCCTACATCGATAGCCTTGTCAATTCAACCGTCGACGGACTTGATTTGGAAACCGCCGACTCCGGTTTCGGTTGGTACAAGGAGACAGAAAAGCTATCGCACGAGCTCATGAATCTGAGACACATTCAGGGCCATGTAGGACAACTATCGGAACTTCTCATGGCCCGCGGACTCGACCTTAGATGGATTGGAAGGGCGTGATCTCAATCGCCGAATGCGAGTTCGCTCGCGTGTTTGCGAATGTCTTTCGGCCACGCCGCCACAATCGATGTAAAACGCTCAACGTCATCTGCGAACAAAGCACGCGATGCCTCTTCGAATCCCGGCCGATCGCCAGCCATAGCCGACATGAAGTAGTACGCGCGCTCCCGAGATTTTCGACGCGCGTCTCGTCCCGTCTTATCGGATCGCGCAGCCTCCACCAATCGACGGAGAGCAGCGGATGCGCCGCCTGGCTGCTCTGCCAACCACTCCCAATGACGTGGCAACAACGTAACTTCTCGTCCGATCACTCCTTGATTCGGTCGGCCACGACCACGAAGGGTTTCAACGATCGCCGATTCGTTTTCGCCGGGAAGTGGCGCGGGAGAAAGGCGCGCTAGGACCTGTTTTTCCGTGCCCCGCAGATCGAAGTCGATCGTCTTGCCGGTCGCGTTATCGAAGATAAACGTGGTCTTGCCTTCGGCTCGCTTGGCAAAAAGGGCCACGTCCGCCTTGGACCCGGAGCCGAGGAGGCGGTCGCCTTCAAATATCGAGTAGGGAAGCATCACGGGGATAATTATACCCGGATAAAAATAAGATGTGCCTGGGCAGTTCAGATTGAGATGGTGAGTGCTCCTCAAGGAAGCACTCACCTGTAAAATCGAACCTTAGTGGGTCCAGTGGTAGTCGCCGTCACCGAGCAGACATTGAACGTAGTTCAACTGGCCGTCGTGATACCAAATGTGGCTGATCGCCATCTGCGCGAAGCCGTAAAGCGGAGCTTCCATTCCCCACGGAGCGGCAGCGGTCTTCTGAAGCGTCTCGTCACTCGCGCCGGCAAGGGCGGCGTCCATAGCTTGAGTTGCCATATCGAGCGCTGCGTTGGCACCCGCCTTGGTCATGCACTCGGCGGCCAGCTTCTCAACTGCGCCTTCCGGAGTGCTCGGCGTTCCGCCAGCGTTGATCGCCGCGGTCGCCCAGAACAAGAAACCGATGGCGTCCGCCGCGATCTCGCTGCAGGGTCGAGTGCACCCACCCATCGAAGCCGTCCACTTGTCGTCAGGAATCGCATTGACATCGGACTTGAACATGCCCGTAACTCCGTGCAGCCAGCCCGTCAGCATGGCCTTAGCATCGATCTGTTGCATAGTTGTGCTCATTTAATTCTCACCTTTTGGAAAGTAGGATACGAACTCAGGATATCACTTCGACGACCAACATCGCCGCCCTCGTTATTTGCCAGGTGGCCCAACGGCTTACGGGCTAACGCACTAAACTCGTAGCATGTTGCCGCTGCTCGTTGCTGCTGCCATCGTCATGCCCATGAAGCAAACGCCGACCAAACCACAGGTGATGATTCTCGGCACCTATCATTTCGCAAATCCCAAGGCGGATTTGATCAAAACCGAACTCGACGATCACATGTCGCCGAAACGGCAAAATGAGATTGCCGAAGTGGTCGCATTGTTGGCGAAATACAAGCCGACGAAGATCATGGTTGAGCGTCCACCCGAAGATGGCGCGAATGACCGATACCATTCCTACTTGGAAGGGAAGTACACACTGGCCGTCAACGAAATCGACCAGATTGGAATGAGACTCGCGAAGCAGATGGGCAACAAAGACATTTTTCCAATCGACTATCGAAGCGATATGGACTTCGATCCCGTCTTCGCGTTCGCAAAGGAAAAGAACGATCAAGCATTCTTTTCCTATTTTGAAAGCGCGAAGGCAGATGTTGAGAAGATGCTAAACGGTCTTCCAACCCATACCGTTCGCGAAAATTATTTAACGATGAACAGCCCTGAATCGCTTCACCAGGCGATGGAGTTTTATGTACGATTGCTGCGCTTGAATGACGGCAAGAGCTATCCCGGCGCTGACTTACTTGCGGGATGGTATTCACGCAACCTACGCATTTACGGCAACATGGCGAAAGTGGTCGAGCCGGGCGATCGCGTGCTGGTCATCTTTGGCCAAGGGCACGCACCCATCTTGAGACAACTTGTCGTCGATGGCGGCGACATGGAGTTGGTCGAGCCGAATCAATTTCTGAAAAGCTGATGTTCACTCCTGAAGAGCGCGAGAAGATTAAGCAGGAGATTCTCTCCCTGGCTGCAGGTGACAATCGCATTACGGGTGGCGCCGTCACCGGTTCGGCGAGCGTGGGCAAAGAAGATGAATGGTCGGACATCGATCTTGCCTTCGGCGTTCGCAACCCAGAAGACGTTGCTCCAACTCTTCAAGATTTCACCTCGCACATGTATCGCAACTGCGGCGCGCTCCACCACATCGACGTTCATAGCGAGGGTTGGATTTATCGGGTGTTCCTTCTAAGCAACACCCTTCAAGTCGACCTCGCTTTCGCCGCTAGGAAGGATTTCGGTTCGCGCGGGCCAACTTTCAAACTCTTATTCGGGAGAGCGAAAGAGCAAACCCAACCCGTAGCGCCGAGCGCTCCTGTGCTAATCGGATATGCCTGGCTCTACGCTCTTCACGCGAGATCATCCATCCGACGGAATAAGGTTTGGCAAGCCGAATACATGATCAGTGCCATGCGCGATCAAGTTCTCTCGTTGGCTTGCCTCCGATGCGGACTGCCCACAAGGGAGGGTCGGGGATACGATCAACTTCCTGCTGCAACTTTGGGCAGCGTGGAAAAGGGGATTGTCGCTTCGCTGGGCAAGGAAGAACTCCAACGTGCGTTCAAGGCGACCGTCGACTGCCTTATCGATGAAATTAAGTTGAGTAACCAAGAACTGGAAGGGAAGCTTGGACCAACGTTGATTGCTGTCGCGGCCGGGTAACACTGCAAAGCAATGTTTCATCTGACTGCTCTTCTTGCACTCTCCCAAATGGGTAGCTCCCCTTCGGCCCAAGGATTGGCGTCGATCGTCTCGCCAAACGTTGCAGAAGTCGTCAGCTGGTTGCCGCCCGATTGCGAGGCGATGACCGTCGTGCAGGAGCCGGGGGCGATCCACCCTCTCGCTGACCACTACAGCATCCGCGACGGGATCAGTTTGTTAGCGTTCCTGGAACTGCCCGATCCGGAACATCCCTTAACCTTCAAGTACGACTTCGTCGTAGAAGGGTCGCGCAATTCGCGCATGCCAAAGGATCTCGGACTGATGCCTTTTGATGGTTGCTTTGTTGCCGCCATGCGGCAGGATCAGCTCAAAGGTGTCGAAGCTGCTGTGAAGAAGCTGGCCAATCACACTGGCATGGTCGGCGGACGAAACACGTATGTGGTCCAGGCGAAGGTGATGCAAGATTCGTGGACCTGGTATGTGTCGTTCGATCACGAATACATGTATTCTTCTACGAGCAAGGACTTTTATTTGCAGGTGCTCGGCCGTGAAGGAAAACCGCACGCAGACCGTGCTCTTCCTGATTCACTTGAGCAATGGAAGTACATCGAACCAGGAGCGCCATACTTTTCCGTTCGTCAACTTCCTCCAATGATCGCGCAACGAGACCGAGCTATTGGTTACGCTGCGTGGCTACAGCGCGACAAGAAAAGATTTGACCTCCTGTTTATCTCAGATGATAAAGGACGTGCAAAACAATTCGCTTCAGGGTGGAAGGATCTGCTGAAACAGGAAGGTTGGGATCATGCCGATCAGCCGAACGATGTTGACGCTCGTATCAGCACATTGTCGCTGGATGCACAGGCAGATGGCGGCGAGAAACCCATTTACTACATAGCAGCGATCATAGGACACGCAATAATTGTCTGATCTCCCAACTTATGCCCCACAATCAAATCACTTGGCCCCCAGAACTCGACGCGATGATCGCCGCGCCAGATCATCATCAGTTACTTCTCGAAAACGAATCCGTCCGGGTGATCGATACTCGCATCGGACCTGGCGAAATCGTCCCGATTCACACGCACCAATGGCCCGCGACCTACTATGTCGTCGCATGGAGCGACATCGTCCGATACGATCCGCAAGGGAATGTGGAGAATGACACTCGCGGCAAGCCAAGTCCTCAACCCGGTCAAGCGATTTGGGCGAACGCGCTACCGCCGCACTCAGTCGAGAATGTGGGAGGCGAACTGCTCCACATCGTAAGCATCGAAATCAAGAAGCTGTAGGATCTCTGCGAGCTTCCATTGCCAAGACCACGGCCGTTGCGACAATCACCACAGCAGCGCCAATCAACGAGCCAGGGGCAAGTTGTTCACGTCCGACCGTCACCCCCAAGATCACCGCGATGACTGGAACGATCACGGCAACAAAAGACGCATTACTGGTCTTCCACTTACCGATGAGCCACGCGAACAAAACAAATGCTCCAAGTGACCCGACGATCACAAGATAAAGAAGAGGTCCCCAATCTGCAATGGTTTGCGGAATCGGATGCGACTCGCGCAGTAAGAAACTCGCAGTGAGAACGATGGGCAATGCAATGATAAATCCGACGGCATTGGCACCGACGGGAGACTGAGACGGTCCTCGTTTCAAGAGAATCACGCCAAGAGTGCCAAGAGTTGCCGCGGCGAAGACAGCGAGAATTCCCAGGGGTGAAACACCAAATGCGATCTCGCGCCAGAAGATGATAGCGATGCCAACGAGCGCGGCAATTGCACCGCCAAGTCGGCGGAGATCGAGCTTCTCCATACCGAATGCGCTCTCCATCATCATCGTGAGGATCGGTGATGTTCCGTAAATCACAGCGGCGAGACCGGATGGCAACTTGGTTTCGCCCCAGTAGAGGAGCCCAAGGTTTCCGCCAAATTCACAAAGCCCGTACCAGACAACAACGCGTAGCGCCTCGCCGCGCGGAAACGGAATTCCGCGCACAAGCATGATGCCGCTCAAAAGAATTCCTGCGAAGAGCAGGCGCAAAGAAAGCGCCCACATCGGTGGCATGACTTTCTCGTTCAGCCCAATGAACAGAAACGTGCTGCCCCAAATGCAGCACACCGCACAGAATGCGAGATAGGGCAGAGCAGACTTCGACATTTCTTTCTAGAATGCGACCCGACGATCTTCGAACGCTGGTCGAATTAGGACTCGCATCGAATAGGACGAAGAAGGGAAGCAAGAAGGGGCATAAAATGTAGATATTCTTCTACTAATATGGTGCTACAGGTTCGCGTAACTCAAAGTCATAATTTGATTCGTGTCCGACACCCAATGGTCGATTCAGCTGTTCGGGGGACTTCGTGTAACGGGTCCCGGTGTCGACGTCTCTCGGTTTCCCACCAAGAGATCTGCGCTGATTCTCGCTCGGCTCGCGCTGTCCAGAAATGGGACCGCGAGCCGAGATGACCTGGCCGACATTCTTTGGCCAGACGATTTCCTGGACTCGACTCGTGTTCGGTTGCGCCAAGAACTGAACCGTCTCCGGGAAACCCTTGGTCCAGCCACGGAAATCATTGAAGCCGACCGCTCATGGATCAAGTTGGATTTCGAGAAGGTCGTCGTCGATGCGCGGGAATTCGAACGACTCCTATCGCGTGGCCAAGATCGTGAGCATTTAGCGCGGGCGGTTGCGAACTACGAAGGACCTCTGCTGCCAGAGCAAAGCGAGGAATGGGTTCTCTCCCAACGCCAGGAGTACCAAGGAAAATTTCTTACCGCGCTCAATTCTTTGACAGAAGAACTTCTGAATGAGGGAGAGCAGCGAGAGGCGCTGACGACAGCGATGCGAGCAATTCGCTCCGACCCCTATCACGAAGCCTCGCGCTTTCTGGCCCTTCGTACAATGCAGGCGATCGGCGACACTGCGGGTGCCCTACGTATTTACAGCGAGTACGAGAAGGCGATCTTAAAGGAATTCGGCACGAGCCCTTCGGACAGGATCAAGTCGCTTGCCAGCTCCATCCGTAAGGAAGCATCGAAAGAAAAAGGATCGGCCCCAGTCGAGCAGCAAACGCAACATCCAAGCGTTGAACCTTCTGCGCCGCTGCCAACCTATCTTGACTCCATCATCGGACGCGGATCCGAAATCGCCGCCTTGCAAGAGTGGTTAGTGGCTCCCAATGGCCCGCGTCTCATCACGATGAGCGGACCTGGTGGCGTGGGGAAAACACGTCTGGCGATAACTGCGGCATCCAGTGTTGCAAGTCATTACAAGGGCGATGTGTTTTTCATCGGACTCGCCGACATTGAATCCGGCCAGAGCGTCATCTCCAAAGTTCAGAAGGCATTCCATCCACAAGGCCCAACGTTCACCGATGATCCGATGCCGTCATGGGGCGATCGACCGTGTCTTCTGATTCTCGACAACGCGGAACATGTTTTAGATGAAGCTCGCGCAGCAGCGCAAAAAATATTGGTCGAGCATTCCCGCACCCATATTGTTATCACGTCCCGACAGAAACTGGGTTTGGGGGGCGAACAAGAATTGCCGGTTCTTCCGTTGAAAGGGCTCAACGTGTCAGGTGGCCGCCCGTCGTTGGAAGATTCACCCGCCGCGCAACTCTTCATTCAACGAGCACGTGCTGTCCGCCCGGGTTACCTCCTGCCCGATGACCAGATTGAAAACCTGGCGCTGCTGATCGAAAGGCTTGACGGCCTACCTCTTTCGATCGAATTGGCGGCGGCGAGGATCAGCGCGATGACCGCCACCAAGATGCTCGAGGAGATCGACGACCGATTTACTTTCCTAGTGAGTCGACGCTCGGACGTGAGCCCGCGCCAGAGGTCCTTGCGCGCCACTATCGAGTGGAGCTTTCAGGGACTGCGAGACGAGCTGAGGGACTTAATGGAAGTCCTCGCCATGTTTCGCAGCGGATGGACTCTGGAACTCGCGCAGAGTGCAAGCGGGAGGCAGGATGTTTACGAAGCGCTGCAGGACCTCATGGATTGCTCGCTCATCTTTAGCGATGAAGGCGAGGATTCCTTGCGTTTTGGCATGCTGGAAGCCATTCGGGACTATGTCATCTCTGAACTTCCAGAGGACAAAGCGAACGAACGCCGTGCAAAGCATGCAGAAGTAGTTTCCGCATTTATGGTTGAGCACGCTCAGTCGCTCAGAACTGCTGAACAAGATCGCCACTTCAATCAGATGGTTGCGGAGATGGATAACGCGACTGCGGCTGCGGAATGGTCGATCTGCAATCGCGTGGATTTGGTCGGTGAATTGGCCTCCTCGATGTGGCGTGTATGGTCAGCGCGAGGCAAACCATCGGACGGCGCAAAGCTGATGGATCGTATGTTTGAAGTGATGCCGAAGTCCCCGCCACGCGAATGGGCAGTAGCGTTAATCGGTCGTTCTGTCCTTGCATTCTTACTCGGAGACGATGAGGTCAGCACGCGCTGCTGTAAACAAGCAGCCGAGATATTTACGAAGCTGAAAGATAAGTACGGCGTGGTTTGGGCGAAGTATGCGTTAGGACGGGCCCTTCTTAAACAGGGAAGGACAAAGGAGGCTTTGGAAAATCTTCTGTTTGTTGTAAAGGACGACAAGGAGAAGCGCTACTACAACGCGAACCTCAAAATAGGAGAGGCTTACACACGCCTCGATGAAACCGAAAAAGCAATGGCGTACGCTGAGGAGGGCTTTGCGGCCGCGCTGTTACACCACGATCTCGCGAACGTTGCTGTGTCGTACGGCCAGCTCGCGGAGATCTATTTTGTTTGCGGAAGATACGAAGGCGTCCATGGACTATTCCTCGAGGGGTTAGAAAGAGTTCGCAAGTCCTTTGTTCAAGATTTTGAAATGTTTATTCTCCTTGGCCTTGCAAAGGAGGAGCTTCGCCAAGGGAATATGGATGCGTTTCGCGCCGCTGGCGAGCGAGCTCGCTTTCTTGCGGAAAACATTCGCGATCACTGCGCTCTCATCGCGCTTCAAAATATGCTCGCACGGGCCGAGCCCGATCGCAACAAATCGTTGGCGCATTTCGAGGAAGCTCTCAGGCTCGCATTGACGCAGGACGGTGGCACTCCGGTGCTGGATACGGCCCGACTCCTTGCGGGCGCCCTTGCCTCGGAGAATAGACCGGAGGATGCCCGTGAAATCCTCGCCATGGAAGCCAGCCTCCGCGAGCATCTAGGCACGGGGTTAAATCCTCTAGAGAAGCTACATCTAGACGAAGTTTTGGCGTCTCAGGCGCCACTTCCAGCTGTCGCTCTCGTTGAGACGACGAAGCTACTTGCCGCCAAAACCCTAGCTATTTTAAAGGGGATTCCACTTGTGGCCGCAGTGTAACGGTTTTGTAACCGCGCCCTTGAATCATGGGTTTAGAAGCGCACGAGGCGCACCGACCTATGCTTACCCCACGCCAGATCGAGCTTATTCAGGACAGTTTTGCCACCGCTACAAAGGCACCCGAAGAGGTGATCGAGAATCTCTTCTGGAGGCTTTTTGCTCTTGATCCCGGACTTCGCTATCTCTTTCCCGAAGACTTGACAGATTTGCACCGGCGGTTCGGATTCATGTTGGGCTTTCTGATTCACCGCCTGGATCGATGGGATGAGATCGCTCCGCGGCTCAGAAACTTGGGGGTACGGCACATCTCGTACGGCGTGCAAGCAAGGCACTATGAGACCTTCGGGCAAGCGCTGATGGAAACACTGAATGATGTTCTCTTGGATGCCGATTCAGAATGCATTGCTGCTTGGAACTTTTTGTACGAGCGCGTATCATCGACCATGATTGCGGCGGAGTGTGAGGAGTTTACGGTTGGCGCTTCTTCAGATCATATGCGCGCTCGATGAGTGTCCTCAGCGAAAACAGGTCCTTTTCGTTAATGGTGCTACACGTACTGTCTACGTATGATTCCCTAGCCAGCAAAGTATTGCCGCTATATTCCTCGATTGTGATTTTATCAGTCGTGGTGCAGTAGCCTTCCTTCACGTGTCGGTAGAAACTTAAGAGCTTGTCCAATCCCTTGATATCACTTGCGCTTAGCGTTTGCGTTGGAAAGCCAGCAATATCGAGCATAGGTTTCGGGCGACTATAAAATATGAAGTAGTTCGCGTTCTGCTCAAAGCACCCCCTCGTTTGCAAATCGATTTTCAGAATGTGGCCCCCCGGCAATTCTGAAAACTTATGGACGTGATTCGGCTGCTGCTTAAAACCTAACATGGCCAATGAGCAAGTGCCAAACACTAGTGCAGCTGCGCCCTTTGTCATCTATGGAGTGCTTTCCTTCGCCGCGTCGGAAATCCTATTGTAGAGCTCATTGAAAGTCAGAAGGTTCTTGTCCTCGTCCCAATTGCTGCATGTTCCGTCTTGATACGATTCGATCGCCAAGATCCTTGAGCCATGAAGCTCGGTGATCTTCACGGTGTCGAGGGTCGTGCAAGCGCCGCCCTTCACTGCCCGATAGTATTTAAGAGCGCATCGAGTTTCTTGAGATCATCAGCTGTCAGGGAAAGCCGAGGGAAACTCCTTGGCGCTCTCTCATCATCCTTCTCGACTAAGTCCACGCTTGCCACACCCGTCCTTCGAAAGGTGAAGTCGTAATCATCCTGGTTGAAACATCCGCTCGAATGGAAGTGAATTTGCAGCACGTTCCCGCGGGGCAGCTCCGAGAACGAGTGAACTCGAGCATCTCCCTT
>Ga0068865_100001082_pt1 | contig 15723 bp, 14 predicted proteins | sample KBSMisM12_FD_75293 | JGI IMG/M metagenome (GOLD analysis project Ga0068865, IMG submission 75293) | Miscanthus rhizosphere microbial communities from Kellogg Biological Station, Michigan, USA - KBS Miscanthus M1-2 | ecosystem: Host-associated > Plants > Roots > Rhizosphere > Soil ...
CTCCGCGATCACGCAAAACGTCTGCCGTCCTGCGACTTGGGAAGCGTCTGCTTCGCATCGCATCTCATAGTTTCGCGCCGCGAGTTCGGCCCGCTCCGCAAGCGCCTGCAGACCTTCTGCCTCGTTCTCGCATTCAAAAACGACGCGCTGGTCAGGCAGATACATAAAGCTCTTCTTGCCGCTGTCTAAATACGTGATGCCCTGCTCGCCGAGTGGTGCGAGGACTTGGCGGAACTGGTCGCCCATCGCCTTCTGCTCGAGCTTCAGTTGCTGGAATGCAGAGTTCGCATCACCCATCTTCGTGATGATCGCTCGCACGTTCACCGAGTGCGCAGCCTGCATGCTCTTCAGGAGCAACTCGTCCGGCGCGAACATCGTGATCCGGATGCGCTTGGACTTGTCGATCGCGCGCTGCTTCTCGCGGACCGCGCGTTGTTTTGCCGCCGCCGCTTGCTTGAGCGCGGACGTTGCGTCGTCATTCACCGAGGCAACCGCGAGGGGCGCCAAAACGGCGAGGCATGCGATCAGTTGGATTTTCTTATCTGCCGTCATAGCTGGTTTGAGTAATCAACGTGGAGTCGAAGAACGGATCGGAACCGGCCAAAGTCTGATCCCTTTGCAACTCGCGCGCCATGACCCTGTCAGCTCGAGGCTCGGCTGAGATGGCTTGCACTGAATGCACATGGTTGATGACCAAGAGCGTGGTTGCCGCCGTGATCAAAGCAACGCCTGAGACAAAGGACCAAGACTCCATCCATCGAGCGGTCTCCGTTTTCTTCGGAGCGAAGATCGCGCTGCAGAGTCGTTCCTCAAAGTCCGACGGCGGCTCCACTGCGGGAGTGCTCGTCAGGAAATCTTTGAGCATGAGCAACTCCGTCTCTTCTTGACGGCAGCACTCACACGATTCGAGATGCTTCTGAACGCGCAGCATCTCGTTGCCCGAAAGCTCCGCATCCAGATAGGCGGAAAGAATGTTCTGGACGGACTTACAGTTCACTCGCAACCCTCCGAATGGCCTGTGGGCAGTGTTGGACGAGAAATCTTTTGAGTTGCTTGCGTCCGCGGTGAATGCGGGACCGCACGGTTCCGACGGATGTCTTCATGACTTCTGCGATCTCTTCGTACGCCATCCCTTCTACGTCTGCCAGCAGCACCGCGGTTCGGAACTCAGGAGTCATCGAAGTGAGCGCGAGTTGGACCGGCTCGTCGAGCGCCTCTTCCATCATCGCCTTGTCGGGGGACGAGTCGACATCGGGAACGTCCCAGGTGCCCGCGCCCTCAGGTCCCATCTGATCGAGACTCGTAAGTCTCAATCGGCCCTTTCGTCGGACCGAGTCGATGTGGGCGTTGGTCATGATCCGGTAGAGCCAGCTCGTGAACGGCAACCCGGCGTCGTACTTGTGGAAGAAGCGGAAGGCCCTAAGATAGGTTTCTTGAACCAGATCTTCTGCTTCCGAAGCGTTGCCCGTGAGCCTGTAAGCAAGGCTGTAAGCCTGGCGATGCGTACAACGCATCAGGCTTTCGAACCTGGCTCGATGCTCTCGAGTTGAAATCCTGTCCTGAGCGACGACGCCAATCATATTTTTCCCGGGGATCCCTGCTATCAGGGGCTAGCTTCGGTTGTACTACGGATTCGAGTCAGATGGTGGTTCCTGGTGGAAAAAACCTACGGTTTTTCGTTGGCCAGCTTGATTTGAACCTGTTTTCCACTGGGCCTTCTGGCATTTAGCTCGGCAGCCCAACCATTCACGGGATGGCCAGTTCCTAACGCTGCCTACACTCGGAGTCCCGCTCCGAACTTGGAATCTACGTGTGGAGGCAAATTTCCTGCGTTCAGATCAGCCCCTTCACCCAATGGAGCGTCTGATCCCAAGGCTTCTCCCATAATCCCATAGGGATTTGGTAGTAGAGGCAAGGCTGAGTAAGACTGGAGCGAAGCGAAAGTCTGAAGCGCCCCTGGGAAAGGCCACGTAAACCGATTCAACCCCAACGGGTTGCGATTAAGCTGAAATACTTCATTTGCTCTGCCTTTCGCAGCCGACCACCCAGGGTGTCTCTTCGACGAAGTATCGAAATCCAGTTCTTTGCTAATATCCTCCGCGTTCGAGATCAAAATGGAGCCGCTCGCTAATGCGCTTAGAACGGATCGGAATTCAAAAATTTAGAAACATCGGTGACAGGGGCGTCGAAATCGACTTCACACGCCAAATCACCGTGGCACTTGGCCCTAACAATGCTGGCAAATCAAACGTATTGGCAGCGACTCGTCTCGCTTTAGACCTTGGCGCCGGGGTTGGCCGAAATCCTTCTGCCTTGAATCAATACCGGAGGCAACCACTACATCCGCCAACATTCACCCTTTTCTTCCGGGGCGACAAGAAGATCGATGGCATCGTTAACAGTTCGGGAAGCGAAACATTTTGGTTCAAGTTCCAAAATGGCGGCACAGGAGGAGCCCGGGTTATCTCCGACTACTGGCTAATGGCGGAAAAAAATCTGCATCGCCTCCGCGAACTCACGCACAACGTATTTAATCGCGAATTCTCTTATGCAACCCCTAGCGAATTTCACCGCTTCTTTGCGACGCAGGCTTTAGCTCTGTTTGATAAGAATTTCGGATCTTGTATCCCCCCTCATTACATGATCCCCGAGTTTAGGCAGATCCGAAATGGGGAGTACACGGACGATGGAGCGGGCCTAATTGCCCTACTAGACAAGTATCAGCACCCGGATATCGGAAAGGATTTGGACAGGGAGAAGTTCGACAAGATACAGGATTGTGTTCGGCAACTGCTACATGACTCCGACGCTACTCTTGAGGTGTCCTCAACGGACAAAACGCTGATAATCAACGCGGACGGCATCCGACTACCATTGTCGTCAAAGGGGACTGGGGTCCACCAACTCGTGATAATGCTAACCGCGGTATTGAGTCATGAGAACTCAGTTATTTGCATTGAAGAACCGGAAATACACCTGCATCCTCGACTTCAGCGGGAATTCATTTCTTTTATAGCTAAAAACACCTTAAATAGCTATCTGATCAGTTCGCACTCCCACGCTCTCATTGATCTGATTGGAGAAGTTGAGATACTTCCTATCAGATTCGAAAATGGAGACGCTTGGGGCAGACCAGTGGAGGACGACACGCACGTCTTAGCTGCTCTCCACGATCTTGGAGTTCAAGCGAGTGATTTACTGCAATCGAACTGCATAATTTGGGTGGAAGGACCGAGCGATCGGGTTTACCTCCGAAGGTGGATATCACTTCTAAGGCCCTCGTTGCTTGAAGGAGTGCACTATTCAATCATGTACTACGGAGGTTCGTTGTTGGCTCACGCCTCCATTGATCGCGAATACGCAGTCGAAGAACTCGCCAAACTCCTAAGAATCAATCAACACGCCGCCGTAATAATGGACAGCGACAAATCTTCTCCAAAAAGTCAAGTGGCTGCATATAAGCGAAGAATTGTTACGGAGTGCTCCGCGACTGGGTCCACTTCGTGGCTGACGAAAAGAAGAGAGATAGAAAACTATATTCCTCCGGCCGTTATCGCATCAGGGCTTGCCAGCCTCCAACGTCCCGCACTTTCGGTCGTGCTCGGCGAATATGAAGTCTTCGAGGACCACATCGATCAAGAGTTGAAGGCTCAAGGCGCGAAGCCAATCTTCTATGGCAGGAAAAAGGCGCAACTCAGCCGCGTGTTTGCAGACGCATTTACACGAAACGACATAACACCCCAACTCCATCGTGAACTGATCCCGATCATTGAACGAATCGAAGAATGGAACGCCTAGTCGTTTCCAATCCGGCTCTCAGCTGATTCAAAATTGCCACCACCTTCGCAATTTCACCCGTCATACGTCTACTATATCTGCCGCATAATAAAAAACAGGCAAACCCGCGAACGGCCACTTGACCGCGCTTCTCACTGACGAAGAGTGCATCGCCGACGATGGGTCCGCCCAACCCGATCGCACCACGATCAAAGGAGTTTTTATGACTGAAAGTAAGCGCAAATCGAAAGAGATTTTCAAACTCGCCGAGCTTCTCCCCGGATACGACCAGTACATGACCGCCAAGATCCAGGGCCTCTGTCGCGACGGCTTCGAGGTCTCGACTCCGAACATCATCGCCATCGCAAAAGGAGAAAAGGAAGACGCTTCCCCCGCCGTGCAAGTCCGAGCCCACGCCAATCTCGGCAAGGTCGCACTCGGCAACAACAAGGTCATCGTCCTCGAAAATCGCCAGTGGCTCCCCATCATCATGAAAGTCACCGCTAGCGTCGTAGACGATCGTGAGAAATACGAATTCTGGCTATCTCGCGTCTTCGCTGCCCTCGAATTGCATCCCCATCCGGACAACGCTTAAGGAACGCAGAATTCATTCTGCTCCCTCCGTCGATTTGCCATTCAACGACTCACTACTAAGAGAATGTTTAACGCTCAACGCTCCGCACTCAACGCTCCCCTGCCCGGTTGGGTCAACACCTACTACCGATATCACAAGGGAAAGAAACTCGGACCGTATCACGTTCGCCGTTGGAAAGTGGGACCACGACTTTTCAAGCAATACATAAAGCCAATCGATCTCGAAAAAATCAAATCCGCATGCGAAGGCTATCGTGAAAAACGAAAACGCCAATCCGCATTCGCCCGCGAATACACGTTGCAAGAAAGCAATCTCAACTATCTACTTCGCCTCTGCAAACGATTGCGCCGAGGCGCTCTCAGACAAGAAGATTACGCATTCGCCTTAGAGATCGAAAAGAACGGCTACTCCATCCCCGGCCGCCCAAAACTCAGAGCTTCCCAAACTTTTATGGTCCCCAATTTTACTAATTGCAGAGACGTCCTCCCCTCCCTTGACGGGAGGGGCAGGGGGGTGGGTGAACAAGAGTTACTTAACATGAAAAAATACACGCCAACATCGAAGCCGATCGCATCTTCCGGCCCGATACCCAATACCCAGCACTCAAAACCTGAACTGATTTCATTCCTCAAATCCGAGTCCGAAAAGATCCTCCGCTCACTCGAAACCACCGAGCAAAAACTCGACCGCTGGCGCGGCGAGATCAACTCGATGGGATTCACAACTCAACGCATTCCCGTCCCCGAATGGATCACAGAAAAAGAAATGGAATCGAGCCTCGAAGGTCTTGTCTTCCCGACCTACAATCACCGGCCCACTGACGACGAGTTTCGCCTTCCAATGCGACGATACGATTAGTCGCACTTAATCAAAAACGAAGGGCGACGACGCGCCCCTCGCATGCACATTGACAACTAGTTCTCGCTCACCGCACCCACCAGGCGGTGCCCGAGCAAGAAGTAACTCCGCCCCCGCAGCGCCCCTTCGGGGACCTAGCAAAATCACCTGATCGTTCGATGCCTATGCAACTATTCGACCCTCATCGAAGTATAGTGAGTTGTGGATGAAGCTCTGAAGGCTTTGCAGGCGCTTGCGGACCCAACGAGGTTGGCGGTGTTTCAATGTATCCGGTGTTGCGGCGACGCGGGCCGTTACACAACCGAGGGATGTCAATGCGGCACCGATTGCGGGTGCTGCTGTTGCCTCAGCGAAGTGCGGTCGCAAGTCGCATGTGCGCCGAGCACGCTGACTCATCACTTGAACGCTTTGCGCGAAGCGGGATTGATTGAAACAGAAAGAAAGGGACGCGAAGTTTTTGTTCGCGTTGCGCCGAATGGTCTGAAGATGTTGGTGCGATTTCTCGAGGACACACCGACGTCTTGCGATCCGAATCTCATCCGTAAGGAGGAAATCACAAATGGCAAATCCTGAATGCAACTGTTGCTGCGGAAGCAACTGCAACTGTGGACCTGACTGTTCTTGTTGCGGCGGAAAATGACTCTTTGATGTGGGATGTGTGATTTGAGATTTGAGATTTGAGATACGGAAGGCAGTCGTCGTCCCATATCCCATATCCCACATCCCACATCAACCACCAACCACCAACCACCAACGGAGATCAAATGATGTATACGGCAATCGCGTGGATCGCACTCGCTCAAGAAAAGGGCGAACCACAAAAACAGGAACCGGCGAAACAAAGCGAAGCACACTGTCCGCTTTGAGTGGCGGGTGGATATGGAGCCAGTTCGGCTTCATCAAAATACAAGTGGCTTCTCGATACGGTTTACGCACCCGGTTCAATCACTACCGACGAAACTTTTCTTTGGTACAACGTCTCTCCGCGTCTGACTTTAGGAACAGCGTTTCTCTACAAACAGGGAGCGTTTCGCGCACTCGGATCTTATTTGGTGTCGCCCGAATCAGCGACGAGACCGAGCACTCACATCAGTGCCGGAGTTCAAGGAATTGGAACCGGAAATCCGGGTTATTCCGCAACCGCGGAGAAGAATTGGATGGTCCATGACGCAACGTTTAACGCGTTCGTTGGAGTTGGATATCGAACGAATAGACAGCTAACGACAGTGGTCGGAGGATTCAAATATTCGCAGGGTGATTGGGCAGTCGGATTGCAGAACGACGGCTTGGTCAACGATCCGTTTCTGACGTACAGTCACGATAGATTTACAAGCGGTGTGTATCTGATCGATATGAAACGCCCAGCGTATTTGTTGGGATTGAGATTTTGATTGATGTGAGAGGTGAGCAACGCCCACATCCCACATCGGAGACCTTATCGTCGACCGCGAAGGTCGTTCGGGTTCTGTACTGGATAGACCACACCTGATTGGTCCGTGCTCATGTTTGCGTTGGACATCTGCGCCGTCTCAGCAACGTTGTTGATCTGATTCACTACGCGTGGAACCTCTTGATCGGCACGGTCCAATGTGCGACGCCATCGCTCTTCCATCGGCTTGATTCCGCCGCCACCGATCGCAACGATTCCCACGCCAACGACGAGAGCAAGCATCGCATACCAAAGACCAACGATGATCTGCGGTGCGATATTCAACTGAGTCAGCGCCATAAACGCGCCAAGCATAAGAATCCCAACATACGCGACGGTCGAAATCGTTCTGCCATAACTCAAACCGCCAATCGCAGCACGGATCAAATCCCGCACGATCGATCCAATCGCAAACGCGGCAATGACCATCACAAGCGCAACGAGAATGTTCGGGAAGAACGCGATGAAGCGACTAAACATGTCGCTGACCGGGTTCGGCCCAAAGACACTCAACGCAAACGCGATGACAAAAATCATCAACGTGTAGAAGATGCCCTTGCTGACGAGACGGGCGGGATCGTATCCCGACTCCATCATGGTTTGGCGAATTCCGCCGCGCTCCATGATTCCGTCAAATCCGATGCGAAGGAGCAGACGATCCAAAAGTTTGGAGACCAACCCTGCGAGGAAATATCCAACCGCAAAGATGATGATCGCGCCAAGAAGTTTCAGTCCAAAGGTTGCTGCTTGGCCCGCGAGGTAACCCCAGTCCCAGGCAGCCGGATTGTAAGACGTTGGTGTCATACGATGCTGACCGCGAACGGTTGACGCAGGTTCAAAAAAGTCGTGTGGGTGTTTTGGGAGAGTGGCGGCTATAGAATGCTGGATGTGAGATTGTTGGGGATCGATGTTGGGACGTCTGGGTGCAAGGTCCTCGTGATCGATGGAACAGGTTGTGTGCTCGCACAGGCGGCCGAGAAATATCCGATCTCGCATCCGCAGCCGACGTGGTCTGAGCAGAACCCGGAAGATTGGTGGCAGGCAGTGCAGAAGTGCCTCTTGGCAATCAAGGGCGAGCTTTGGAAACTAGACAAAAACTCGGAGCCAACGTCTCAATACTCGACACTCAATACTTCCCTGACCGCAATCGGCCTCACCGGGCAAATGCACGGCGCAGTGTTCCTCGATGAGAACGATCTCATCATTCGCCCCGCAATTCTTTGGAACGATCAACGAACGACCGAAGAGTGTGCAGAGATCGAGCGCATCATCGGCGCGGACCGAGTGCGAGAAATCACCGGCAATCCGCCGCTCACCGGTTTTCAATTGCCGAAGATTCTGTGGCTTCGCAAGCACGAGCCAGAAAACTTCGCTCGCGTGCGAAAGGTGCTGTTGCCAAAGGATTACATCCGGTTTCGATTGACTGGCGAATACGCGACCGAGGTGAGCGACGCCAGCGGCACCGGCATCTTCGATGTGAAGCGGCGCGGCTGGTCGACTGAGATGATGGCCCAGTTGGATTTGGATCGCAGCCTCTTTCCGACGTGCGTTGAGTCTTGTGACCAGACCGGATTCGCTACTCCGTCGATTCACCACTCACTATTCACGTTTCACGATTCATCGCCCGATGACCGATCACCGATCACTGGTCACCGAATCCCCGTCTTCGGCGGCGCGGGCGATCAGGCGGCCGGTGCGGTGGGGACGGGCGCGGTCAGAGAAGGGGTCACCTCGATCAGCCTCGGGACGAGCGGGGTGGTGTTTTCCTCTTGCGATTCAGCGAAGGTCGACCCGGACGGGGCGCTCCACGCCTTCTGCCATGCGAACGGCCAATGGCACTTGATGGGGGTGATGCTCTCTTGCGGAGGGGCGCTGAGCTGGTACGGAGCAAACATCCGGCACCTTTCGGCGGAGGAAGTTTTGACCGAGGCGGCAACGGCCACTCCCGGGTGCGGGGGGCTGACCTTCCTTCCCTATTTATGTGGTGAACGCTCGCCCCACAACGATCCGGAGGCTCGGGCGAGCTTCTCGGGCTTGAACCTAACCCACACGTCGGCGGACATGAGCCGGGCGGTGGTGGAGGGGGTGACGTTCGGGTTATTCGAGATATTTGAGAAGCTCGGAGCTAGAATCTCGGATCTCGGATCTCGGATCGCGGATCTGGGGAATCCAAGCTTGACCCGCGAAGCTCCAAGCGCGGAATCGGCGACACTTCACCGATCGGACGACAGATCCCAGATCCGCGATCCGAGATCTGAGATCCTGGTGACCGGCGGCGGCGCCAGGAGCGAATTCTGGGTGCAGATGATTGCGGACGTTTTCGGGGTTCCCTGCTCCACTTTAGAGAGCGACGAGGGCCCGGCATTTGGAGCTGCGCTGATCGCGGGAGTGGGCGCGGGGGTGTGGAAAACCCTGGTCGAAGCCTGCGAGGTTTGCGTGCGCCGGAAGGCGACCTATTCGCCCTCGGAAATCGACTACTCTGAGGCCTATAACCGCTACGTTCAGTTGTATCCACATTTGAAGGGCTGGAAATGAGCCTTTTCGACCCTATCAACTATTGCGCTCATCTGGTACGATTAGCCCACCCCAACGAGAGAGATATTAGAGTTTGCATATGACAACCGACGAGACCTTGACGCCGACGGCTCCTGAAGAGACCGTAGCGTCGGCAGAAAATGCCGGCCAGGCGTCCGACAATTCCGCGATGAATTCATCGCACGACGTTCACGAAACTGCCGCGGCAACCACCGCGCCCGACCCCGCTCCAGCCCCTAAAGCTGCAGCAAAACCCGCTCCGAAGATGGATGATTCCAGCCTTTTCGAAGCCGCTATGAGAGAGATGGACGGCACCGGCGAAGGCCAGGATGACGGCACCTTCAAGAAACTTTCAAAAGGTGATAGGGTTGAGGCGACCGTTATTCAGGTTGACAAGGATCGGGTCTTCGTGGACCTCGGAACGAAGTCGGAAGGCATCGTCCCCCTTAGCGAACTTTCAGAAGACAATTTAGAGACCGCACACGGTCACCTTGCCATTGGCGACAAGATCAACGTCGTCGTCCTTCGCCCCGAAGGCGGAGACGGCAACCCGATCGTTTCTAAGAAGCGAGCGGACTTCGAAGAGGCTTGGGATCGCATCGAGCGAGCACACAAGAGCGGTGAGATGATCACCGCGCAAGTCGTGGACCGAGTCAAGGGCGGCCTCGTCGTAGACGTGGGTGTTCGTGGATTCGTCCCGGCGACGCACGTCGGCAGCGGCAAGCTTCGCAACATCGAGAAGTTCGTCGGCAATCCGATCCAGCTCAAAGTCATCGAGATCGATCGCGAGCGCAAGAAGGTCGTGCTTTCGAACCGCGAGGCAGAAGAGCAACGACGCTCGCGCGCTAAAGAAGAGATTTTCCAGACCGTCTCGCCCGGCGAGATCGTGGAAGGCACGGTTCGACGACTTACCGATTACGGTGCGTTCGTCGATCTGGGCGGCGTGGATGGATTGCTGCACATCTCTGAGATGAGCTGGGCACGCATCAATCATCCGAAGGAAATGTTCAAAGAGGGCCAGAAGATCAAGGTCATGGTGCTGAGACTCGATCCAGCCAATGGCAAGATTTCACTAGGCCACCGACAGGTTCTTCCTGATCCGTGGAAGCTCATTCGAGAGAACTACAAGGTTCAGCAGACCCTCAAGGTCACGGTTGGCCGCATCGTTCAGAGCGGCGCGTTCATCCGATTGCCAGAGGGCGCAGAAGCGTTCCTTCCGGTCAGCGAGATGTCCAACCGACGCATTAAGCGACCTCAGGAGGTCGTGGAAGAGAACCAGGAAGTCGAAGTGCAGATCATCGATCTGCGGCCTGACGAGCGCCGAATGGTGCTCAGCATGAGAGCCCTGGGTGGCGGCGGAGATGCCGGTGGGTATCAGCGACGCGACGCCGGTGGCCCTTCGGGCGGCGGCTACGAGCAGGACTTCCGAGACGCTGGCGCTGGCGGTGGAGATCGCGGCCGAGGCGGCCCCGGAGCCAAGGGCAAGAAGGGCGGCAAGAAGGGCGGCGGCGGTGGACGCGGTCGCGAATACGAAGATGATTTCGAAGACGTAGGCGGTCGACGTGGCTTCGCCACGGGCGGCGCGACGATCGGCGAGCGCCTTGGCGCACTGCGCGGTCTGCTCGGACGTGATGACGAAGTCGAAGACGAAGTGATCGACGCCGACGCAACTGCCGATACTGAGGCAACTCCTGAAGAGGTCGCCGCAATCATCGAGAAGTCGGCTGAGAAGCCTGCCGAAGAAACGCCTTCCGAAGAGTAATCGCTTCGCGAGTGTTTAGTAAGAAGTGTTGAGTGTCGAGGCAGCGAAGCCTCAATACTCAACACTTCTTACTTTTTGTTATCCAAACAACTGGGCGGCAAAGTCCTTCGGCTTGAAGTCTTTGAGGTCATCCATCTTCTCACCGAGGCCGATCAACTTGATCGGGATCTTGAATTTGTCGTAGATGCCGATGAGGGCGCCCCCTCTTGCCGTGCCGTCGAGCTTGGTGAGGATCAGGCCGGTCACGCCAACCGCCTTCGTAAATTCTTCCGCCTGCCGAATCGCGTTCTGACCCGTATTTGCATCAAGGACTAGAAGGATTTCGTCGGGCTTTCGTCCGAGTGCTTTCTCGGTGACACGCACTACTTTCTCAAGCTCTTTCATCAAGTGAGCTTTGCTATGTTGGCGGCCAGCGGTGTCGGCGAGAACGACGTCGATGTTTCTCGCCCTCGCGGCTTGGATCGCATCGAAGATGACGGCGCTTGCATCGGAGCCGGGTTGACTACGCACGATCTCGGCGCCCGCGCGCGCTGCCCACGTCTCAAGCTGTTCGATAGCGGCGGCGCGGAACGTGTCACCAGCCGCCATGAGGACGGAAAGACCACTCCGTCGCAACAGGCTGGCGACCTTGGCGATACTCGTCGTCTTGCCGACGCCATTCACCCCAACAAAGAGGAAAACGCTCGGCCCCTCCACCCCTTCCGGAGCGAGTAGCAGTCCGGCTGCTTCTTGCTGTCCGAAATGGTGGGCGATGGCGGTCTTAAGCCGCTCCTTCATCGCGGGCGCTTCCGTGATCTTTTCTTCCCGAACCGCTTTGCGAAGCTCTGTCAGGATTTGTTGGGTGATGGAGACGCTCGTATCGGCTTGGAGGAGCGCCTCTTCGAGCTCTTCGTAAAATTCGTCGTCGATGACTCCGCGCCCCAGCATTCGGTCGACGCGCTCCATCAAGCCTTTGAACATCCCTCAGAGCATGGATGGTGGAGGGGGTGAAAGGCAAGCCTGGACCTATTTAGCGTAGGATAAGGAATGCCTTGGCCGCTTGCTTTCTCGATTTTGTTGGTTTCTCAGGCTCGCGGCGCGGTGGTGAAGCCCAGCGCTGAAGTCGCGCAGCTTTTGAAGAAGATGCGGGTCGCCTATTCCACGTTAAAGAGCGCGCACGTGACTTTCCAATCGCATCACTTTGGAAACGGGACGACGATCACAAGCACATCGGAGTGTTGGTATCAGGCGCCCAACCTCGTGCGGGTTGAGACGAAGGGCATTCCGGGGCTTACGAAGCCGCTCTATACGTTGGTATCTGACGGCACGCAAATCCATATCAAAGGATTGCCTGGAAGACCGATGACGCTGATGTACTCGATCGACCAGATGGCGACGAACTCTCCACAGATGAATTTGGAAGTGTTGTGCCTGTGGGATTGGAAGCGTCAGCTTTCTACCGAGGTAGGGGGGAACATGCGTTTAAGCACGTTTGGCATTCACAGCGATACATGGAACGGCAAGAAGTGGACAGTCTTACGCGAAACAGCGCGCTCCGCAAATGCGGTGGTGGATTACTACATCGATCCGGCGACCTTCCTGATGTCACGAACGATCTCGTCGTCGATCAATCCTCGTCAGCCGACGATCGATGTGCAAGTGAAGAAGTGGGCGATCAACGTGCCGGTTGATCCTTCGTTGTTTAAGCTCGCGGCGAAGTGATCTTGTCGGGCCGGATATGGCAATCCGGCCCGTAAGCTGCGATTACAAGTCGTTCAGGTTCAGACCTGAATCTGCTTTCTTCCATGCCGACTTGAATGCTTCTTCGGCGGCGTCGACATCGAGGAGATTTCCGGCGACTACCTGTGCTCTCCAGAGGCCAAAGATTGCGCGCCCGTTATTCGGGTGGCGGTGGAGTTCTTCCTTGAACACGGCAACCGCTTCGTCAAATCGATTATTTCGCAAGAGCGCAAAACCAAGCGATTCGCGAACGGGATAATAGAAGTCGGCGGGTTCGTCGTAGCCGATTTGATCGTAACCCGCCACTGCTTTCTTCAACAGCTCGATTTCCGCGCTTTGATTTCCTTTCGCCTTCATGATCCGCGCAGCGAGAAGATCGTTGTCGACATCGAGAACCGGAGATGCCGGTCCGAGGCCCCAGTACATGTCGGGTGTCACCTTGTTCTTTTGCTCCGTGAACGCGTTCATCTCCGCCTGCGCGTCGTCAGCCTTACCTAACGATGCGAAGGAGATGCCTCTGGCGTAGTGGTAGACCGCTTGGACAAATGGCGATTGCGATGCAGGGGCGGGCGTTTGGAGCACGTCGTTCCACTTGTAGAAGCGAAGCATTTCAAAAAACGGGACGACAGCAAATGGCTCGCCCATCGGTCCCATCGTCGAGGCTTTCTCAGCGACGTTTCTAGCGCCCCAAATCGCGTCCTTGTAATTTCCCGCCATGTCGGCGCACGCGCGGAACATGTCGAAGTTATGGATGTAATACATCGGATAGACGCCCGGATCCGGCGTTTTCTCGAGGAACTTTCTGTCGACGACAAGCGCGGCGTCATTGCTCTTCACGCCGTTGTCCCACATGCCCATGCGCAAATAGATGTGCGAAGGCATGTGGACGAGGTGTCCCGATTCAGGAGCTAGTTTTCCTAATCGCTTGGCGGATTCCAGGCCGAGTTCAGGTTGGGGACCCGCCTCTACTGCGTGGATGAGAAAGTGGTTTGCGCCGATATGCTTCGGGTCTTTCTTCAAGACCTCTTGCAGAGTTCTCACCACGGTTTCCGTTCCCGCAATCGGCTGTCCATCGATCGTATAGAGCTTCCACGGATGGAGGTCCATGATGCTTTCGGCGTAGAGCGTTTTGCCATCAAGATCGTCGGGATATTTCCTGGAGTACTCCGCCATCGCATTTGAGTAGGCAGTGTTTAGCTTTTCAAAATCCGGGTTGTCGTCATTGCTGTACCTCGTGGCCAAAGCATCGATGAGGTCTTTCTCTTGTTGGGTTGCGTGGTCTTTCAGGGCGACCGCCTTTTGTACTTCTTCATAGGCGGCTTTGTTCGTTGGCGCGTCGATGGGCAGGTTAATGTTCATTCCCATCGCATAGGCTTTGCCCCAGTGGGCCATGGCGAGAGTTGGATCCAGCTTCGCCGCTTCTTCAAAGCACGCAATGGACGCGTGATGGTTAAATCCGTAGGAGAGCGCGAGCCCTTGGTCGAAGAACTTCTGGGCCATCTTGTTCTTCGTGTTGACCTTGTGGTGGACGTTGCCCAACCCATCGCGGAGGGTTGGGGCGGGGTTCATCTGCATGGCCCCGTGGTCCATCTGCATCTGAGCGGGGGCGAGGACGAAGGCAAGAGCTAGAGTTGCGATCATGGGTATCTCCAAATTGTATTGTAAATCGTGAGTTGTAATTCGTAAATCCCAACTTCGGTTCCCAACAAATGGCAGAAAGTTCACTCGTGGATCGAGAGTTCTTCGGGCCGGATGGGGGAGCTTAGCGGGGTGAAGAAATCTCCATTCTTAGCCAGAAGGCGGCCGAGTCCCGCAGGAGTGCCGTTCGCAGCTCCGGTCAGCGTGTAGGCGACCCAACCATCTTTGGTGAATGGAACGATCGTGACCAACACTTGGAGGGTCTTGGCGTCAATAATCCTAACGTTGACTGATTTTGTAGCGACCGCCAACAGATTTCCGTCGGGGGAAATGGCCATGGAACCTCGCATAGCGCTCAACACTGGGAGGCTGGATACTTGTCTCAAGGTGGCGGTACGATATCGCTGAACGCCTTGCGAACCGCTCACGAAGAGCGATTCACCGTCGGGCGTAAAGCGGGCCGTTTGTACAACGCCCTGAATCTCGACTTCTCGAACTACCTTTCCACTTACGGTATCGAGTAACGCGAGATAGAATTGCTCTTTGGCATGGGGCCGTCGACGCAAAGCTGCGGCTGCCAGCAGTTTCTCATCCGGAGAAAATGCAAGGCCAACAGACACATCGTAATCGTGAATGGCCCACAATTTTTTGCCGGTTATTGTGTCTTGCATCCCGACATTTAATTGCCCTGCTTGCGAATAGACGGCTAAAGCTTGTTTCGAACCGTCCTGGCTATAGAGGACGTTATCAAAACCCCTGCTCGGAACCTCGCCAATTTTCTTTCCTGAATGAATGTCCCACAAGATCGAGCGCGTCGCACTATTTTCGCTTGTTACTGCCGTCTTTCCATCGGGAAGGAGTTGGATTGTGTTGAAGTGAGGAGGATCAATGCCTTTGGGGAGATCCGCGTCTCGATCGTAATTCACGACGGGTCCTTTTCGGGTTACTCCATGGGCGAAATCCTTCGAAAACAGTTTTAGGCTTGCCCTTGTGTTCAAAGCAAGTTCGCCGGTTGAAAGGAAACGGACATCGCGATAGTTTCCGCCACCGGGCCCCTTGAGTCGCGCTTTCATGGTGCCCTTCGCCAAATCCCAAACAAACGCTTCGTCCGCTTTCTCGTTGCCGCCGAACGATAGGTACTTGCCGTCGGTCGAAAACCCAAGCGCGGCATCCACGGAAGCCTTCGCAGGCAATTTCAAATATCGCGGCCGAAAGGGTTGACTCGGTTTGGAACCGATCTCGACACCTTCTTCATCGGGCTGTGAAGAGATTTCGACATGCTGAACTCGCCGTCCCGTGATGATGTCGTAGACGTCGCCATAGCTTGGAATGGCAACACGACGAGCCGACAAAAACGTTACTTCGCCACTGCCGGAGTACGATTCGAAACCTGGAATCAACCTGGTGCGC
>Ga0068865_100001086_pt1 | contig 15675 bp, 13 predicted proteins | sample KBSMisM12_FD_75293 | JGI IMG/M metagenome (GOLD analysis project Ga0068865, IMG submission 75293) | Miscanthus rhizosphere microbial communities from Kellogg Biological Station, Michigan, USA - KBS Miscanthus M1-2 | ecosystem: Host-associated > Plants > Roots > Rhizosphere > Soil ...
GATGATTTTCCGACGCGCCGCTCTGTTGATGCCGCCGATAATGGCAACCGGTGTGGCGAGAATCAAAGGACACGGTGTTGCCACAACCAGCACGGACAACACGGTCGTCCAGCTCCCGGTCACCGCAAAAGTGACCCCACAGACTACGAGCGTTGCCGGAGTAAACCACACAGCGTAGCGGTCCGCGAGACGCTGGAGTGGCGACTTGGTCGCCTGGGCTTCCCGTACCAGCTCGACGATCTTCGAGTACTGGCTCTCCGCTGCTCTCGCCGACGCTCGTATGCTGAGAACGCCATGCGCGTTTAGCGATCCGCTCATGACCCGCGTGCCCTCGTGCGCTGGAACCGGGATCGCTTCTCCCGTCAGCTGCGATGCGTCTATCTCTGAAATTCCGCTGAGCACGGTCCCGTCGCAGGGAATCAGCTCTCCCGGGCGAACCAGGAACACGTCGCCGATGTTGAGCGCGCCGACTGGTACATCGACGAGGCCCCGCGTGGCGCTGATCAAGTGCGCGATTCGGGGTGCCGCTTGCTCCAGCTCACGGACAGCAGCAGATGCGCGCCGCTCGGCATATCGCTCAAGCGCTTCACCACCTGTCTGCATCAGCACGATGACGAGTCCAGCCAATGGCTGTCCGATGATTGCGGCCGTGACTATGGAAAGCGACGCGATGAGATCGGTTGCGTAGTTACCGTGGCGCGCGGCCACCAGAGTACGCCACACGACCGGGAACCCGGCGCCAATCAGAGCGATCGTCCAGAGTCCGTGGGCGAACAGCGGCATCCCGAACACCCACTGTTCGAGACCGCCGATGAGGATCCCGGCGACGGCAAAAATCGGTGACGACGGGAGGATCGTCCGCCTTCTGTTCGCGGGACTTCCTCGCGATTCCAGCGCAGCCGTCGCCGTGACGGGCGCGCGCCGCGTCGAGACGAGGTCGCGAAGAAGTCGCGACATTCTAGCCCGTCTCCTTGCCGGCCTCGAGCAGAAGCAGCGTCTGGCCGTCGTCGCTGACAATGGAGAGCGCGCCGTCAGCGCCGACCTTGGGGTCGGATAGAACCTCGACGGATTTTACGTTGGAGATCCCGCGCACCAGATGCGGCTCTGTCCCCTGCAGACTGCCGAACATCAATTGTGCGCGCCTGGTGGGGATGTCGTACGTCGCGCCGAGAAACTGGTACCCGGACATCTCGACTTGTGCGCCGAGTGCGGGATCATCTATCTCGAGCTCGGCGCGACGTCCTGCGTTTCGAGTCGAGAAATGATTGAGCTTCTGCACCCAATCGATCTCGTCCTTCGCGTCTCTCTCTGGTGTGGTCCGCTCGAATCTCTGGAAGCCGGCTCCACGGGGAAATACGAGTACCGAGCACCGCGCGCCCCGTATCAGCTTCGAAAGGGTTTCTCCACCGAGCAATCGCCCGAAGAAACTGCGACCATGTGTTCCGGCAACAATGAGATCCGCGTTCAGCTCTTCGGCGCAAGCGAGCAGAACGGGGCCGGGCCTGCCGTAGAGAATCTTCTGGTGAATTCGAGCAGCGGTGTCGTGATCGAGCCAGCCACTCACGCGTTTGAGCTGGCCGGCGATGTGGCTCTCATGCTCCCTGAACCACTGCTCCGGAACGTATTCCTTTCGCTCCCACGGTACCACGTGCACCAATGTCATTGTCGCTCCGGGCGCGGCTATCTCCAGGGCGAGCCGAGCCGCTTCGACGCTGTGTTCACTGAAATCCATCGCCACAAGGATTCTGCTCGGCAATGCGCGAGTCTTCGCGTCCACTGCGAGGACGGGTGTCTGGCTGATACGCGCGAGACGCAAGGCTGTCTCATTCCCGAAAACCCTGGCAGCCGGCCCGTGCCCTCCCAGCCCAACGATGACCAAACGGACTCGCGATTCTTTCGCCTCACCGGCGATGACGGCAGCCGGATCGCCAGTTTGCGCTTCCACATGCCAGCCTGAATCACCGAGCCGCCGTATCTGGGCGCTGGCTTTCTCCTTCGCTTCCCGCAGTGTCCCGCGTTTGTAATCAAGAACGAGCGAGCGGTCGACCGCCCCCCAGGGGATGGGCGTATCGTCCACCACGGTCAGCACCTTGAACTGCCTCCCGTTACTCGACGGAAGGAGACGGGCGATAGTAATTGCCGCGTCGGACTGAGACGTGCCATCGGTCGCGATCAGGATCGCGGTAGGAATTGCGATGGAGTTACCTTGGCCTGATGACGTTTTTTCGGTCCGTTCGAACATTGCGTTCGTCACCGTTCCTCCTGTGTATTCAGTTCGCGATCGCCTGCACGCGCTCGGCTCTTGACGATGCGTAGTCTGTCGATAACCCCGCGCGAGCCTTCCAGCCGCCGGACGCGACGGAGGACGTCGTTCCGGACAGCGTCAGAGGCAACAGCTCCTTCGAGACGTAGCCATCCGTTCTCCACCACGACCTTGATGCCGAGGCTAGCGAGGCTCGGGGCGAGGAGTAGCTGGTCGTGTGCGGCGCGAGCGAGCTCGGCGGGCAAGGACTCCTTCCTGGATGGGAATTCAGTCTCCAGCTCCTGAACAAGCGCGTCCACCGCAGGGACTCCAAGCAGCGCAGCCTCGATCTCCTGCTTATCGCGCGCGTTCTCGACCGTCCCGCTCAGTACCAGCACGCCATCGAAGGCCTCGAGATTGATGTTGGAAGCGTCGGCAATCTCGAGCTCCGTCACTGCCATTTTTGCGTCGGCGAGCAGCCTGGCGTCAGCGTCCGGCTGGGCCGTCTCGAGGATGGCAGCCGGTTTTGCCCCGGCCGACATAGTTCCGCCGGACGGCTGCGAGGATCTGCCGGACACATCCGCGGCTTTAATGCGGAACAGCTGGTCGCGATATGGAATCGGGTCCGCAGTGGTAAGGGCGGCAGGAGTCAGCTGCCGGATCGCCGACAACGCAGTCTGATAGACGCTGCGCGGGCGCTGCGTTGCGTCAGGCTGAATGAGATAAAGCGGCCCGCGCACGATGACACTGCGCCATTCGAATACATCGGAGTGCTCGTCGACTTCGAAGGCAATTCGGCGGTTGCGGAGAATGTCGCGCAGTTTTCTCGCCGATGATGTCCGACCGAAAACCCAGCCGTCCCTGTACACGTAATTGATGGGCACGATGTTCACCCGGTCGTGCAACGCGAAAGCGATTCTTCCGACGTTGTTGCGCGAAAGAACCGCCTCGCATTCTGCAGGGAGCATGGTTTGGAACAGCGGGACGTCCGGCGAGCTTTGTGGATCCCTGAACCCGGTCCTTGTCGCCAACATTTGGAGCACCTCAAGCCAACCGGCTCATAGAGGAAAACTGTGTGGGGGCGCGGCAAACAAGCCGCGCCCCCACACAGTTCGGTCAGAAGGCAACAACGCCTTCGAACATGTATCCCTGGAACTTCCCGCCGTTGCGAATGTCTGTGGTCGGGAAATCGAGGTACTTCTGCGTCACGTACTCGGCTTTCATCAGAATGTTGGGAGTGAGGAACCATCCACCACCTGCCTGACTGCGGTTCACTGTGACCTTGGGTGCGCCGACGGCGAGGTTGCCATTGACGGTGTTGTACCGGGCGGCCACGAAGAGGCGCTGATCGGCGAGGAAGCGATACACGACCTCACCCACGTTCTGTCTCCAGACTCGGTTGTCGGTTTCGCCCTGCGCGCGACCCTTTGCTCTCTCGAAGTTGCCGAAGAATTCCAGCCCGCCCACCTGAAGGAACGGGTTCACAACGATCGAGTGGATACTGTTCTTCAGTCCAGGCTGGATCGAGCCGGACCATGCCTGCGCTGTCTCGGTGGACGAGGTGTTCTCCATCACGTCGTAGTAGCGCGAGCCCGCGCGATCGCCGCTGAACAGCGTGTTGCTGACGGAGCTGGAAGTGGCGTACTCGGAACCGGTGAGGCGGAAGCGCAGCTTGCCGAAATTCTTGTCGAATCCTGCCTTCAGCAGATAGCTCGGCTCCCTTCTCTCCGGCTGGGTGATCATCCCACGGCTTTCACCGCCGGTCATGCCGCCCATCAGCATGAATCCGTTCGCTCTCACGTAGATCTCACTGCCGACTTCGGTGGTGAAAGCGTCCATGATGTAGTTGCCGATGAGGGGGTTGCGGATGCCGTTGCCGTTGTCCGTGCGACGGAAGTGGGCATCACCGTAGTTGATCTCGAAATGACCAGCCTTGACGGTGACGTACTTCATGAGGCTGTTGGTCGGCTCCCAATCGAACGGCAAAGCGTCGACGAGCAGGTAGCCGTCCTTGACCCACGTCTCCTGGTGGTGCCGGGCTGAAGAGTACGTGGTCATCGCGACCCGAATCCCGCGCGCCAGCTGTGCGTTCAGGTAAATATTGGCGACTGCGTTGTTGGGCCCGTGACCGATCCGAATCAGCTGGTTGGCATTTGTAGTCACACCATTCGTGGTGACCGGACGTGGTGCGGCAGTGTTGCTGTGATCCAGACCTTGCAGCTGCTGCGTGAATGCGGCGCCGAACTGGAGCTTGAACCCGTCGTAAGGGATCGAGTCATCTTTTGGTGACTCGAAGACATTGACTCCTCGCTTGTCCTCGGGACGGTAGTTCTGGATCTCGACCTGCGGCCCCATAGCGGCAAAAGCCACGGTCGGTGCCTTCTTCACTTTCTTCGATGTGTCTACAGGCGCCACTGATTCAGCGACCGCCGGTTGCGGCGTGGCGACAGCGACTTTCGTGACCTCCTGTGCGCTCGAGCGCGGGGCAACTGCAAACAGCGCGAACGCGGCAGTCAGGACGGTATATGTGGTCTTCATGGTCAGCTCCTTTTGCATGGATGGGTTGTGGCCTTTTTAGTCGTTGGAGGATTTCTATTGGCCCCCGCCTTGGCCCGCGCCGTGAATCGCGGCATCGAGCTGAGCGAGCAGTTCAGGACCAGCTTTCAGTGTGAACTTCACCTTTATCTCGTTTCCTACTTTGAGCGAGCCGAACATGAAGCTCGGCGGCTTGATTCCGAAGTCGGTCAGGAGGAGAGTTTTCTCGCCCTGCGCGATGGCTTTGCCATCCGACCCGCGCTCGGCGCTGATCTTCATCTCGATCGGCTTGGTTTGGCCGGCAATGGTCAATGAGCCGTTCGTGCTGGCCGCGAACGACGTCGGTGAGGCACTGCCGTTCAGAATGTCGTAAGCGGACAGCGTGTACTTGATCATCTGGTTTTCGTCCGCTTTCAGCGTGCTGTACATGTTGCGGTCCATTTGAGAATTGCCGCAGGTGAGCGTTTTGACGACGATGTTCACGCTCACCGCGGCGATCGGACGCGCGACTTTGGTGAGATCCTTGGTGTAGCCGGGATCGACATCCACGTAGGCGTTGATCTTGTCGGTCTTGCAGTGCCAGTCGTGCATCGACGAAGTACCCTGGACGGTCACCTCGCTGGTGGGATCCAGGCGGAGTCGAACGGCATTTGCGCCCTGTGCGCCCGCCGTCGCGGCTGCAGTGATCAAAACAGAAACAGTCAACAGGGTCTTTCTCATTTTCGTATCCTCAGTTCATGTGTGCGTCGCTTGGTACGCACCCAGGATACGATTCCCCGCACCCCCAAACTGTCGGACTTCACCTCAAGTTTTGCGGGAATGTGTCTGAACTTTCGGCGCAAATTCCTGAGCGTTCGCTACGGGAATCCCCTACAGGATCCAGCTGCTCAGCGTCGACTAGGATTCTCGCGGGCTGTGCGGCGCTGCCAAGCCGAATGCGCGGGTCTTTGAGGGGGTTTGTCGCACAGGGTGTAGCCGATTCCCCCAGCGATGTTCCGCTCCGCGCCGACAGACTATTTCAGGCAAACAACGCAAGTTGCGCCCGAACGCGAAGATTCACTTCAAGAAGCGGGGCGACAAATGATCAACAGGCTTGCTGTCGCGGGTCCGAATTCACGTTTCGAGGTAATCGGTGCGCTGCCTGCTGGTTTCTGGGCGGGATTCTGGCATGGGGTGATTGCCCCGATCGCTTTCGTCGTCAGTCTGTTTCAGCCAGGTGTTCGGATGTACGAGGCGAAAAATGCTGGCTGGAAATACGATCTTGGATTCCTGCTCGGCGTCCTGATCGTGCTGGGCGGCGGCGGAGCGCAATCCTCAGCCTGCACTTACTAACAAATTCAAGCGACCACGTAAGTGCGGGTGCTTAGCCTGTGATCAGCAACGGCTTTTGCCACATCCGACGTCGATACTATTCCCAACAGCACGCCGTCCGCCATAACCAGCACTCGGTGAATCTGTTTCTTACCCATCAGGACGGCAGCCTCTTCCACGGTACAATCAGGTCCTACTGATTCAACGTGGCGCGTCATCAGGTCATCCACCGTTGCATCCTCGAGCGGAGTAGCGCGTCCACGTCGCCGCCTGAAGCTCAGTGACGGCGTGGTGTCACTGAGATCGGCGAGATGACTGAGGAGATCACTTGCCGAGAAAATCCCCACAACCTTGCCGCCGTCGAGAACGGGAGCTCCGCTCACGTGTCGTGTAGACAACATCTCCATCGCATCGCGCAATGTAGTGTCCGGAGTCGCGGTAATTACATCGCGAGTCATGATATCCTTAATCCTCAGCATTGCTCCTCCATGTAGGACAAATCGATTCGTGCTCGCGGTTGCACCTTTCGGTAAGCGCGCGAGCCACCGCCCTACCGACCTGCGGGCGGAGTAACGAGCATCGACCACGTACCCTCTCTCGTCAGTTTCCTTGTCACGCTACCGACCAGGAGACGCGTGACCAGGTTATGGCGCTGACTGGCGATCGCGATCAGGTCCGGCGAAATAATTTTCGCCGCCGCCATCAGCTCCGTGCCCGCGTCGCCGTTACGGGTAACGGTTTCCACTTTGATCGACTTGCCCACGCTGATTTCTTCGCGCAGATGCGCGAACGCGTGTTCGATTCCTTCCCGCTGGATCAGCGCCTCGCCTTCGTCACCATCTTCTACTACCGGCGACGGAATGGTCGCGTGGACGAGGATGACGGTGCCATTCGGATCAGCCAGGTTGGCCGCGATGTGCGAAGCTTCCCGGCTCGCATTCCCGAAGTCGGTCGCGACCATGATTCGCCGCGGCAGCCCCGAGCACTCGCTGCGAACGCCAAACACCGGCATCGACGCTCGAAACATCACGCGCGTCGCGGTGTTCTCTCCAATCGCCTGCTCGAGCGCACCGTGCCGATGGATTCCCATCACTATCAAATCGACCTTCCGCGCCTCGGCTTCGTCAACGATGGACAGAGCAGCATTTCCTACGAGGCTGGTGATCGGCCAATCCTGATCCTTGCCTGTTGTTTTGGAGATCAGGGTGGACAAGGAGCGACGGCGTTGATCGTGGAAATCTTCACCGAGTGCCGCTTCAGCGTAGAAAACCATCGAGTTCGGAGTATCCGGAGTGGGAATCATGATTTCGGCAGCGCTGATCACCCTGGGGACGGCCCCGCGCGCCGTCAACGCGTCAGCAACAGATATTGCCGGCCGGGCGTTGTCGTCGTTTTCGATGGCGAGCAGTAGACCGAAAGAGCCGCCGGGCCGGAACAATTGGCGAAACGTCCCCGGTTTGGTCAGCGTTTCTTGTCGAGCCGGCGCGGTGCTCATCGTCTGGGTTGTCATGGCTTTCTTCTCCTGCTTCGCGTTCCTGGTTGGCGGTAAAGCCTGGACTGAAGGCGTGGAAGTGGCGGTAGCATCGGCGTGCACCGGGGCGGAGACGTTGCCGTGCAGCGCTTCCAGGGCCTCGTCTTCAGCGAGGTCGGCCGGAGTCCGGTGTGCGTGACGTGGCGGGTGATCTTCCTGGAATCCCATGGCGGGAATGTCGTCAATCCAGGAGACCCTGTTTGTAAGCGTTGCGCTGAATTCTTGTGAGAGTTTTCACCACGTAAGGCTTTCCACCACGAAGTCGCGGGCCATTTACTCAAGACTTCACGGTGCTTCCCGATATTGCGACGGCCCAGTCGGCCCCATTTTGGGAGATGACGTCGTCCTCCGTTCTCGCGCACCCCTACAACCGACTCACCTCACTGTATCGGTGGGTTGGAAGGATTATCCTGCTCGTGCCTACCGCCCTCGCATTCGCGAGCGTCTGCGCCGGCAGGAGTATGCCGGTGGACAGCACCGCGCTCCCGTTCGCGATCGGGGAAAGAATTACTTATCAAGTGACGCTCGCCAGTGGCAGCAAAGTGGGAACGGCGACGATGTGGATCGAAGGCCCTGTCGATGTCCGCGGTGCCAGCACACTACTTCTGCGGTTCGATTCGCAGCTGCGGTTCCTTCTTCTTCCAGCGGTGAGTCGGAGCTCGTCGTGGTTCGATCCCATACGCCGCGCATCGGTCCGGTTCTCCAAGCGCGAACGGAATCCGCTCTCTCATCTGGACGAGCTGGTCGAGCTCTATCCGGATGAGAAACGATGGAAGTCGGTTGACGGCGAAACCGGGACGAGCCCTACCAGCTCACCGCTCGATGAGCTGTCGTTCATCTACTTCATTCGTACGCTGACGATGACGCCAGGAGCGAGGTATAGCTTCGACCGCCATTTCGACCTGCGACGGAACCCTGTCACCGTGACGGTGATCCGGCGAGAAGTCATTCCCACTCCGATGGGAGAGATGCACGTGTTTCGATTGGAAATGCGGGTGCGGGATCCGCAACACTACGAAGGAGAAGGAGTCATCCGAATTCATCTCAGCGATGACGAGTGCCGTCTACCCGTGCGGATAGAGAGTACGATGCCAGTGGTCGGAACGGCGATCCTCACGATGACCTCCGAACAAAGCCGCTGTCAGCCGCGCTGAGGGGATGCAAACGCGCCTGGGCCTTGCTGGAGGTCGTCATCTCCGGTCGTATCACCAAAACGGGTGAGCCCTTAATCGGAGCTCACCCGTGGCGCATCGGCGCAGAATCGGCGTTTTCTATTTCTCGTTGATCTTGATCGAGCGCCGTCTGCCCTGCTCTTCCGCTGCTTTGGGAAGCAGAATCGTCAGCACACCGTTCTTGAAATCAGCGGTGATCTTGTCTTCCGCGATGCCGCCGGGGAACGGGAACGAACGCTGGAAGCTGCCGGAGCGACGCTCCCAGATGTGATACCTGGTGCCGTCCTCCTTTCCTGTGCGCTCTTCGGTCTTGTCGCCCTGCAGGGTCAAGACCCCGTCGGTGAAATCGACCTTCACATCTTTCTCAGAGAGCCCTGGCAGCTCCGCAGTAACGGTGAAAGCCGTCGGATTCTCGCTCACGTTGACCACCGGGAAAAGTCCGGACTGAGCGAGCTCACCTACTTCCGGAAACTCTGGAAAGAGCGACAATGCGCTCTCCATCAACTGTGCGACGTCCGGCAGGCGCGCTGACGTGAAGATCTGCGGCAGCGGCATCGGGCGGCGTCGAGCAAGCCTTGTGGTTGGTGACATCTTTGCCTCCTTGGTTAGTGGCGACTAAACATTTCGCCACAACGTACATCTGCCACGCGTACAAATCTGTCGGGCCGCGGACGGTCAAACGTCAGGCACCTGCAGTCTGAGAATCTGACGTCCCCTTACACAGATTCAGCGCTTGCCCGATTGACCGACCCGTCGCGCAACCTTCGATCTCTGCTAGATAAGGGAGGGAAGTACGCCGAACAGGGGAAAAGCCGACAAACAATCAGTCATACTCCGACTGAGTTATGTGTCCGAGGCCAGAGATTGGAGAGCGCGGGTTCAGCCGCGTTCAACCACGAGCTGCAGATAACGGGAGGTTCGTATGTACAGGAATATCATGGTCCCGACCGACGGCTCGGGATTCGACCGCGAGGCGATACGAGTCGCGCTGAGACTTGCGGAACGGAGCGAAGCAAAGATCAGGCTGGTCCGGGTGTTGTCACAGGGCTCGTTGTTCGGCGTAGCGGCAGCCGCAGAGGGGACTTCCGTCGCAGCCGATGTGGTACGCAGCGAACGTGAAAAGGCACTGAGCGAACTGTATGCGTTGGCGGCTGAATGCCGGTCGACGGCCGACGCGGACATCGGCGTCGATCTGCACGCAGGGCCCGTGACCGATGTTCTGGAGGGATACGCGAAACGGCACGCATTCGACCTGATCGTAATGAGTACTCACGGCCGTACGGGTCTTTCTCACCTTGCCTGGGGAAGCGTGACTGAATCGCTCATCCGTCATACCGGTATTCCGGTGCTCGTCGTGAAGCCGCCGGCTAGCTACCTGAACCCGCGTGTTACGGCGATGTTCAAACGGATCCTCGTACCTCTCGATGGATCCGCTCTCGCCGAACAGGCACTCCCGCGCGCTGTCGAGCTCGCGAAGCTGGACGACGCCGAAATCATCCTGCTGCGTGTTCTTACGCCCCAGGCATATCCGGCAAAAGCAACTGTCGATTATCGTCCCTCCTGGTTGGACAGGCAGATCTCACACGCGGAGCACTACCTCTTCGACGTGGCGGAAAGGATTCGAGCTCGGAACATTCCGACCATGACGGACATCGTCATCAGTGAAGACGTGAGCGCGGCTATCGTCGACTTCGCCGGCAGGCAGGGAGCGGAGGTCATCACGCTTGCAACGCATGGCCGCGGGGGTGTTGCACGGGTGTTGTACGGAAGCGTAGCTGAAGCGGTGATGCGTTCAGCGAACGCTTGCATACTCGTCCAACGGCCCCAACTCTCCGAAGCGAGCTCGGACGCAATCGCGCTACCACAAACTCGGCTCGCCTAGCGGCGGTTCGGCTGGGGAACGCGGACTTTGCGTTCCCCAGCCTGTGTGGATTCCATCGGTATCCACCGCAGTCCCACAAGGGAAACGCTGACAAAAAATCAGAGATAAGCTGATGGGCCTCGAGTGCATGGAATACGAGATTCAACGCACGAGCTGAAACTCCGGCCTCGCAGCCGAAACTTCAGGAGGCAATATGTACAAGAACATTATGGTCCCGACCGACGGGTCAGGCTTCGACCGCGAAGCTATTCTGGTTGCACTCCAAGTCGCAGAACGCTGCGAAGCTCACATCCGGCTGGTGAGAGTGCTGGGCAGCGGCGCGTACCTCGGCATGCCCGGGTCGCCCGATGGCATGGTCGGCACTGAAGAAGTGATGCGCGCTGAAGTGGAGGCGGCCGAGAGGGAGCTCTACGCGCTGGCGGCCGAGTGCCGCAACGTGAGCACCGCGCCAGTCACCGTAGATCTGGAACAAGGCCCCATAGCCGACAAGCTCGGGGCATTTGCCAGACGCAATAACGTGGACCTGATAGTTATCAGCAGTCACGGAAGGCGTGGCGTGGCTCGGCTGGCACTCGGGAGTGTCACTGACCTGTTGATCAGCCAGACGACAATCCCGGTGCTGGTGGTAAAGCCCAAAGCGAGCTACCTGACCCCGGAAGCGACCAAGGAATTTCACAGAATCGTAGTCCCGCTCGATGGATCCAGTCTGGCGGAACAGATACTCGCGCCCGTGGTCTCACTGGCGAAACTCGAAGAGGCCGAGATCACGCTGCTTTATGTGTTGGCCCGCGAGGAAATGGGCGAGAATCCAGACCCTGCATCCGCGCCGTGGTGGGAGAAAAAGGTCGCCGGAGCCCGCGCCTACCTCACCCGCCGGGCGAACGAGGTCCGCGCCCAGGGAGTAACGGCCAGAATCGATGTCGTGATCGGTGACAATGTTTCCGAAGCGATCGCCCACTTCGCGCGCAGAGAACAAGCCGACCTGGTTGCGATTGCGACCCACGGTCGCCGCGGCCTCGCAAGAGTGGTGCGAGGGAGCGTCGCCGATGGTGTTATTAAAGATGCTATGAGCTCCATTCTGGTCTTCCATCCCAATCACAAGGCGGAGAAACAGCTTTCACGGGACGAAACCGAAATCGCGCTCGAGGAAGCGGCCTCGATCCGCTGACGCACGGTCTACTTCACGAGTGACACCTTCCAGGTTCCTGCATTGGAGCATGGAACAACTCACGGCTCAGCGTGGTGTAGGCCCCTTCCATCAATATCCATTCGCTCTAGAGGCGCGCGTGCGTCTAGAGCTCCGACCGACATTCATTTAACAGCAAAGAAGGTTTTATCCTGGCTCCGCTCCGCGCGTTCTTTGATCCCGCGAAGCATCCCTCGCTCCATGATGAGGTGGGCCGGCTCATAGACGAGAAGTCTGAACGGCCGCGTGATAACCGCGCCCAGATCTGGTTGGCCTTCGAGACGGGTCCGGACGAACATTCGCGTGGTGCTGTCGCTCGTCGGCACCAGCACGAACGCACCCCAGCCCTCCAGTACAAGAGCCCGACCCGGGATTACTTCCAGCACTCTGCACCCAATCCTGCCGAACCTGCCGCCCAGATAACCAGCGGGTACGGTCGGAACCAGCTCTCCGACCGATCTCGTTTGCCACTGCGGCACAATACGATCGGCATTCGTCATCTCCGCGCCGACAGCGTTCTCCAGCCTGGTGTAGCTGTAGAACCCGCCGCGATCCTGACCTATCTGAATCAGCCACGGCCACACGCTGTCCGCCGGCGCATTGATGGTGATGCCATGATCAATGCGGTAATGCGCGACTGGAACGACATGGTCACCCGGCAACTGGGCGGCACGATCAGCGGCTGTTGTGCCCCACTGCACATTCCACTGACGCAACGCGACGACGATGGCGACGTAAATGATCAGCAACCATGACACGGTGATTCCAAGCAGGCGTGTCACTCGGTGCGATCGGAGCGTGCCGTGCGCTGCTTTGACTGGAGCCGGCTGCGAGTAGGCCACCAGCGCCAACGCCGTGATGTCGATACCCACACCGAAGAGAAACGCAGAGTGCGGCGAAGCGAGAAAAAGCATAATCGAAGCAGTCGCGGCGACGAGAATAAACCCCCGCCACGACTTGCGCAGGCCCTGTACACCGATCGCTCCCAGGCCGCCGGCGATGAATCCCACCATCGCCAGCTCCCACAGCGAGGCTACGATCCACCAGCGTCCGGTTTCGGCAGCCCAGACTCCGACGGCGGCGTGCGCCAGCCCGTGAAGAACAAGAAAGGAGCCAAGGACTTTCTGTTGAATTGAAGAAAGGGGGAAGCTGACTCTCGCAATTTCCTCCCGGCCCGAGACGACAACAGGCAGCGCGGTCACGAGGAACCTCAGGGTTGTGATCCAGGCGGAATGTGCGCTGGACATTGCGCGCGTACTATCGGGCAAAGCTCGCGAATCTTGTAGGCATCACTCCTACGTCGCGGCAGAGACCGGCCGCGCCCCCCGGCCGATGCAGAGATGAGAGTTTTCCTTACTGCGACAACGGTCCTTTACCGATAGATATTCGGTGACCCTGAGACGATGTTACTGCCAGCGCGTGCAATCGGCGCAAGCGCAGTCTCGCGGAGAGCGCAATGACAACGATTGGAATCGCACCAGTCCGCAGCCACACAGAGGCGATGCGCGGCGAGAGCCGAAGCGTCGTACTAAGCCTGTTCCTCTGGTTCGGCGTTCTGTCTTCACTCCTTTATGTCGCCACCGATTTGCTGGGCGGCATGCGATACGGTGGGTACAGCTTTACTTCCCAGGCGGTCAGCGAGCTGATGGCGAAGGGCGCGCCCTCGGAAACCTTCGTCGATCCGCTGTTAATCATTTATGGCGTGCTCGTGCTTGCCTTCGGTGTCGGGGTGTTTCGGGAAGGAGCCGATCGAAGCAGGGCCTTGCGGATCACGGGAGCCCTGCTGATGGGATACGCGGCAGTTGGCTTCACGGGGCCCACGTTCTTCGAGATGCACCAACGCGGCGCTCAGAGCTTGGGGAGCGACGTCCCGCACATCGTTCTTACCGGCGTAATCTCATTGCTTATGGTCCTGGCCATTGGCTGCGGCGGGTTTGCGCTTGGCAGGCAATTCCGCGTCTATTCGTTCGCGACACTGCTTACGGTCATCGCATTCGGCGCGCTGACAGCGCCATACGCGGCGCGACTCGCCGCGGGCCAGCCTACTCCAGGGATGGGGATCCTGGAGCGCATCGACATCTACTCCGCTTTGTTGTGGATAGCAGTCCTCGCGATCGCGATCCTGCGGCGACCCAATTGCACGCGGGGAATCGCTGCCATGACAACCACTGTTCGCATCGAGGGCCTGGTTGCTCCGGGCTTTGAAGAAGTGCGCGCAGAATTCGAGCGGAACTTCGCCGAGCGCGGCGAGATCGGAGCCGCCGTCGCCGCATACTGGCGAGGTGAGAAGGTCGTCGATCTGTGGGGCGGTCGCCGCACACCCAACGGTGATGCGCCGTGGAACGAGGACACTATGGTCGTAGTGATGTCCACGACTAAGGGACTGGCTGCGATGACGCTGGCGGTGGCGAACGCGCGGGGCTGGCTGGACTACGACGCGCCGGTCGCGCGCTACTGGCCGGAGTTCGCGCAGAATGGAAAGGCTGCGATCACCGTGCGCCAACTCCTCGGCCACGAAGCGGGGCTCGTCCTGCTGGACGAAAAGCTCCCCTTCGAGAAGTTGCGCGACCTGGATTACGTCGCCGGTGTGCTGGCCCGACAGAAGCCAGCCTGGCCACCCGGGACGCGACACGGATATCACACGCTCACGATCGGGCTTTACATGCAGGAGCTCATTCGCCGCGCAGATCCGGCGCATCGCACGCTCGGTCGTTTTTTCCATGAGGAGATCGCGGTGCCGCTGGGTCTCGATTTCTTCATCGGGCTCCCACCGGCGATTCCCGCCGAACGCATTGCAACCATGAAGTTGCTGTCGATGTGGCGCGGAGTACTGGCCCTGCGTTACACCCCGCCTGCCATAACCCTGAAGATGATCACGCCAGGCTCGCTGCTACGACGCACGTTCCTGGGTGCGAATCCAGATTGGCGTGATAGGCGCTGGCTGGAGCTGGAGATGCCAGCTGGCAACGGCGTTGGCACCGCGCGAGCCATCGCGCGCGCATACTCGGCCCTGGCTGAAGGGGGCGCGGAAATCGGCATCACGCCTCAGACGTTCGCCCGTATCACCGCGCCGCCCGTTGTCGCGAGTCCGAAGGACGAAGTGATGGGTGTGCCGTCTTACTTCTCGCTCGGATTCATGCGGCCCGGACCAGACGTATGGTTCGGCTCGAGCCAGCGCGCTCTCGGCGCGCCAGGCGCTGGCGGTTCATTCGCGTTTGCCGACCCCGACAGCCGCGTCGGCTACGCGTACGTGATGAACAAGATGGATTTCTACCTGGTCGACGATCCGCGCGAAAAGCCGCTGCGCGACGCGGTCTATCGCTCCATCGCGCGACTCACTGAGCGGCGGGAGAGCTTGCGATCGGTGCCAGCGCAGGAACCCGAAGACTCAATGGCGGTTACACGTTGATCAGAGCTCAGGCCAGAGGCGTGTCAGAGAAACCCTGACATTCGTCTCGTGTTCCCCTGAGCAGAATCCGCCTTTCGCCGACTAAGAAAACATCGGCTCCGAAGCATTTTTCCTCATGTAGGGAAAGACAACCAGAATCGGAGATAGAAATGCGTATTCGTGGAATGATATTACCGTCGGTCATTGGCCTGGCGCTTGTCACCGGCTCACTGACCTTGACCGCAGCCCGCCGTGACGGGCGGATAGAGCGCGTCGATTTCGACAAAGTGGTTCGCGCCACCAGCCCTGCTTACGACGCCCGGGTAGCTCCCGTGTCCGACGCAGGAATCAAGGAATTTCGGATACCGATCAAGGACGCCACGCTCGAGATAGCGAAGGGCGTGACCTACCAGGGCTGGACCTTCGGC
>Ga0068865_100001098_pt1 | contig 15613 bp, 18 predicted proteins | sample KBSMisM12_FD_75293 | JGI IMG/M metagenome (GOLD analysis project Ga0068865, IMG submission 75293) | Miscanthus rhizosphere microbial communities from Kellogg Biological Station, Michigan, USA - KBS Miscanthus M1-2 | ecosystem: Host-associated > Plants > Roots > Rhizosphere > Soil ...
CCATCGCGGTGACGCCGAACAACGGCTCGGACTTCACCACGCTCAAGATGATCGAGGGCTTCCTCGAGCCGCAGCATGTGAAGCGCACCAACGCCGGCTCGATGCTGAAGCGGCTGGAGGCGGTGCGCGACGGCAAGGTGGCGGCGGCGAGCCTGATGGAGCCGTGGATCAGCGTGGCGCAGAAGTGGGGCCTGCGCATCCTGATCGAGTCGCATTCGACGCGCGCCGAGGCCGCGGGCGAGGACCTCGACGGCAGGATGCTGAGAAAGATGTTCAACGCCCAGGCGCGCGCGGTCGAGGCGATCGAGAAGAACCCGCAGAAATACGCCCACTATCTCGCGCGCGAGACCGGCGGGCTCCTCAAGCCCGACGAGCTGCAGACCTGGCGCCTGCTGCACGCCGCACCACAGCCCTATACGCGCGAGCGCTTCGACGATACGTACCGGTGGACGGTGAAGTGGAACATGACCGTCCCGAACGCGACCTACGAGAACACCGTCGACAACCGCGCCTGGGAATAGGGGAAGCGCATGGCTGCCAACCTGAAGAAAGTCAAGGCTTCGATGATGAACGCGATCCACGACCTGCCGCTGCTCGTGGCGCGAGACGAGGGCTTCTTCCGCGACCAGGGGCTCGACGTGGAGATCGTGCGCACGCCCGGCTCGGGCCAGAGCGACTCCGACCACCAGGCGCTGCGCTCGAATATCTTCGAGCGCACCATGGAGGCGCTCTACGACCAGGGAGCGTGCGACCAGTTCCGCATGTGCGAGTGGGGCGTGATGAAGCGCGCGGTCGAGTCGCAGGGCCAGGCCGGCCACCGTCCCGCCAAGATCGTCGCCCTGGGCTCGGCGATGTCGAGCTTCGCGCTCGTCGCCGACCCGAAATCGGGCATCTTCGAGCCCGAGCAGCTGAAGGGCAAGCCGATCGGCGTGAGCCCCTTCAACGGTTCGCACTTCACGACGCTCAAGCTCCTCGAGGGCTTCCTCAAGCGCGAGCAGATCAAGACCACCTTCGCCGGCACCATGCGCGAGCGCATCGACGCTTTGCGGCGCGGCGAGGTCGCCGCCGTCAGCCTGATGGAGCCCTGGATCAGCTACGCCGAGAAGCTCGGCCTGCGCGTGATCATGGAGTCGCACTCCACGCGCAGCGAAGCCGCGGGCGAGGAGCTCGACGGCGCGACGCTGCGCAAGATGTTCGACGCGGAGGCCGAGGCCGCGAAGGCGATCGAGAAGGACCCGTCGAAGCACGCGCGCTACCTGGTCGAAGAAGCCGGCGGCATGATCGAGCTGAAGGATCTCAAGCTCGCCCGCATCCTCAACGCCGCGCCCGAGCCCTACACTCGCGAGCGCTTCCAGCACACCTACGAATGGACCCGCGACTGGGGCCTGGTTCCGCCCGGCGCGACCTACGAGAACACCGTCGACAACCGCGCCTGGCAGTAAGGGAGATCCAGATGTCCGTCACCGTCGGCGCAAACCGACAGAGCGTAGTGCACAAGTCGAGTTATCAGGGATCGAGCGTCGCGGCATTTCCGGACGTCTGCAAGACACCGTCGCCGGGAGGCCCGGTTCCGATTCCCTACCCGAATCTAGGTAATCCCGGCCAGCAACAAGCCGGGGGCTCCAAAGCTACGGCGGGCAAGACTTTGGCGACTGGCGGCACCTTATCGAGTAGCAGGGGGAATGAGCCAGGAACCCTCAAGGAAGTAGTGAGCATGAGCACGGGCGACAAGATGGCCCGCAGTCAGTTCCTGCGGAATCAAATGCACGGCTTGCATGGACAGCTCTGGAGCCTTCCCGGCGGCAATCCAAATCAGTGGCACAAGCTGCTCGACCAGTACGTAATCCTCACGGCAGAGCTCTACAAGACGCTCTCGGAGTAAATCAGCGGCACAGCGCAAGACCTGGACGCTCCTGGGCGCTGACGGAAGGCCGCACGCGAGCCCGCGGCGGGGGACGCTTGGGGGCCACCGCGGCACGCGGATCTTTGGGCGCCTGGACTGTCCTGCCGCGCTGCGCGCTATCGCGCGCGGCGGCTATGTCATGCAGCGCGTGTTTTTCCTCGACGAGCGCACGGCGCGCGCGGCGGGCTACCGGCCGTGCGCGATCTGCATGCCGGAGAAATATCGGGCATGGAAAATCCGCGCCGTTCGCAAGAACCGGAGTGCGCGGCGGGCGCGAAGCAAATAGAGTCGCGGCATGGACCGACAAATTCTGTTTTCCACCGGCGAAAGCGTTCTCGGCGCCGTGTTGGTCGCGCGCAGCGACCTCGGCGTGTGCGCCATCCTGCTCGGAGACGACCCATCCGAGCTGGAGCGCGATCTGCGGCAGCGGTTTCCGCACGATGACGTGCAGGATGCGTACGTCGGACTCGAGCCCCTGCTTTCGGAAGTAACGCGCTTCCTGGCCGCGCCTCACACCGGCCTGCGGCTGCCGCTCGACCTGCACGGGTCGGAGCTGGAACAGCGCGTGTGGAACGCGCTGCGCGAGATCCCGCCGGGAACCACCGAGACCTACTCCGACGTGGCGCGGCGCCTTGGCGGCGCGGCGAACGCAAAGGAGGTAGGCGAGGCGTGCGCGGCGAACCCGCTCGCGGTCGCGGTTCCCTGCCACCGGGTGCTGCGCAAGGACGGCAGCCTGGGCGGCTACCGCTGGGGCCTGCGGCGCAAGCGCGCGCTGCTCGAGCGCGAACGGGCGGCTTGATCGCGATCGACTGGGACCGCGTCGGCGCCGAGCTCGACGCCCGCGGCAGCGCGGTGATCGGCCAGCTCGTCTCGGAAGCGGACTGCGACGCGCTCGCCGCCCTGTACGCATCCGACGCGCATTTCCGCAGCCGCGTGGTGATGGCGCGGCACGGTTTCGGCCGCGGCGAGTACAAGTATTTCCGCTATCCGCTGCCGCCCCTCGTGGCCCGGCTTCGGGCGGCGCTATACGGCCCGCTTGCCGGCATCGCCAACCGCTGGAACGCCGCGCTCGGCACCGATACGCGCTATCCCGGCGAGCACTCGGCGTTCATCCGGCGCTGCCACCGCGCCGGGCAACGCCGGCCAACACCCCTGCTCCTGCAATACGGCGCGGACGACTACAACTGCCTGCACCAGGATCTGTACGGCGAGCACGTGTTTCCGCTCCAGCTCACGATCCTCCTCTCCGCGCCGGGGCGCGACTTCACCGGCGGCGAGTTCGTCCTCACGGAGCAGCGTCCGCGCATGCAGTCGCGCGCCGAAGTCGTGCCGATGGTGAAGGCGGACGCGGTGGTGTTCGCGGTCAACGAGCGGCCGGTGCGCGGCGCGCGCGGCGTCTATCGCGTCAAGCTGCGCCACGGCGTGAGCCGCGTGCGCTCAGGGCGCCGGCACACCGCCGGCATCATCTTTCACGACGCCGCATGAACCGCGCCGCCATCAGGACGACGGCGCAAAGCAAGAGCACCTTCGCGAGCAGCGCGCCGCCGCCGAGCATGACCAGCGCCACTGCGCCTAGCGCGACGCAGAGCGCCGCCCACGCCGGCAGCCAAAGCACCATGCAAGCGGTGAGCGCGAGGCCGAAGAGCGCCGCGAGGATTGCCGAGAGGGAGACCATGCGGGTTGGCCTCCATGGTCGCGCTGCGTCGTTACGGTTCGAGCGCCGCGAGGCGGGCGGCGCCATAGCCCATCCGGGTAAATCGGGGCGGCACGCCTCCGTACCCTCGTACTGTCCCCAATTGACATCCGTGTAGTGCAAGGCGCAACCTGCCGCCGTCGGATTCACCTTTCGGGGGGAAGGTTTGTCGGACGTGCATGTGCGCACGCTGATGCGTGCCGCGGAGATTGCCGGAGGCGAGCAGGAGCTGGCCTTCAGGTTGAAGGTGACGCCTAGCCACTTGTCGCTCTGGATGGGCGGGCTCGAGCCCTGCCCCAGCCACATTTTCCTCAAAGCCGTCGACCTGGTGCTCGGAACCGACCTCACCGAGCACGGCCGCGCGCCCTAGCCCACGCCCTCCAGAAACTCGAGCACCCGCGCGGGGGCGCTCGCCTCGGTCTGCTGCTCGGGCGCCACGTCCCAGTACTGCGCGCCCGGCAGGCATTCCTCGAGATAGCGCGCCGCCGAGGTGGCATGCGAGGCGTCCTTGCCCGGGATGACGAGCACCGGGATATCGAGGCGCATCAGGTCCTCGGGCTCGGCGCCGGGCGCCGTGTCGCGGTCGTAGAGCGCGCGGCTGGTGTCGGACACGATCCCCATGTACTTCTGCCGGTCGAGCGCGGCGAAAGCCTCGGCGAAGGCCGGGTCGCGCCGCAGCACGGAAGCCCACGGGCCGCCGCGCGGGTCCTCGCCGAACGTCTTGCCGCTCGAGGCGGCGAGCGCGGACACGTCGGCGAGGCTGTGGCGCTCCGCGTAGTCGATGTGGTTGGCGAAGCGCTGATGGTTGTTGATGCGGTACTTCGCTCCGCCCACGGGCCAGTAAAGCACCATGCTCTCGACCATCTCCGGGTGTTCGACCGCGAACGCCACCACCGGGCACACGCCCATGCAGGCGCCCATGAGATGCGCGCGCGCGATGCCGAGGTGCTCGAGCAATCCCTTGCCCTGCGCGACGTAGCGCTGCCAGGTGAGCACCTCGACCCGGCCGCCCGACTGCCCGGTTTCGCGCCGGTCGAACACGATGCAGCGGTACTTCTTCGGCAGGTGCTCGAGCAGCCTGATGCGCGCGTACACGCCCTGGGTGCTCCACTTCTCCACGGTGCCGTCGAATCCGCCGGGCGAGTACATGAGGAGAGGCGGCCCGTCGCCGAACACCTCGTAGCGCGTGGCGATGCCGTCGATCAGCGCGCTAGACAGGAGGCTGTCCTTTCAGGTGGCGCGCCGCGCGCACGTCCTCCGCGTACGCCGTGATCGCCTCGAGGCTCACTCGGGCGACATTGGCATAGCTCTCCGTCTTGGAATCGAGCTGCGAGGCGGCGTAGCCGATCGCCGCGTGCGCCATGCGCATGCGGCCGTCGAGCCACGGGCCGCCGCCGAGGCCGCCGAGGACCGGGATCGACACCGCGCGCACCACCGCGGAACCGGCATCAGGACCGGAATGGCGGAAGTCGAGCAGCGCCGCGCCGGCCTGTTCCAGGCTCTTGGCCTCTTCAACCAGTTCGGAGGTATTGCGGCCTCCATGGAACTCCGCGAAGACCGCGACTCCGGCGTCGGCGAGCGACTTGACGACGGAGGCGGAGGCTTCGACCTTGATCAGCTGCGCGCCGCCCTCCTCGACCAGCCGGCGCGCATTCTGCGCCGTGGCGAAGCGCGGCGGCAGGTCGCAGGAGAGGAGCGCATGCTTCACGCCGCGGCGCACCGCCTTGCACACCACGAGCATCTCCTCGAGCGTGATCTCGCCTTCCTTCTCACCCCAGAGGTTGACCCCGACCGAGTCGCCGACCGAGACCAGCTCGACGCCGGCGCGGTCGACGATCTGGGCCATCTGGTAGTCCCAGACCACCACGCCGACGATCTTCTTGCCTGCGCGCTTCATGCCGCGCAGCGCCGCCAGGTCCATCAGACCTTGTAGCCCTTTTCGCGCAGCGCCTTGTCGACCCAGCTGCGATCGACCGTGCCGGCCGTGATCTGCTTCATCGCGGCGGTCTCCTTCTCGAGGATCGCCTTAGCCGAGGCAAGGATGCGCTCGGCCTGCTCCTGCGGCACGGCCACGAGGCCGTCGGCATCGCCCACGATGATGTCGCCCGGCATCACCGCGATGCCCGCGATCGAGATCGGCACGTTGATCTCGCCGGGCCCGTTCTTGTAGGGCCCGCGGTGCGTGACCGCGCACGCGAACACCGGGTAGTCGCCGGCGCCGATCTCGGCCGAGTCGCGGATCGCGCCCCAGATGACGATGCCCGCGACGCCGCGCTGGCGCGCGCGCGACATCATCAGCTCGCCGATGATGGCGTGGTCGCCGAAGCCGCCGGCGTCGACCACGATCACGTCGCCCGGCTTCGCCGTGTCGAGTGCCCGGTGCACCAGCAGGTTGTCGCCAGGCGCGGTCTTCACCGTGAACGCCGGTCCGGCGAGCTTTCCGGCCTTGTGCATCGGGCGAAGCTGCGGCCCGCTCGCATAGAGACGCTCCATGCTGTCGGAAATGTGCGGCGTGACCATCTTGCCGAGCTCCGCGACCAGGCGCGGCTCGGGCCGCCGGGGAATGTCCAGGATGCGCATGGCAGCGCTCATCGTTGCTCCTTCCGTTTCTTCAGCAATTTGTCGAGCCTCGGATAGACCCGCCGCGCGTTGCCCTCGAAGACCTTGTAGCGATCCTGCTCGCTCAGGTCCTTGAGCTGGTCGACGTAGCGCTTGGTGTCGTCGTAGTAGTGGCCGGTGGCCGGGTCGATGCCCTTCACGGCGCCGACCATCTCCGAGGCGAAGAGGATGTTGTCGACCGGGATCACCTTGGCGAGGAGCTCGATTCCGGGCAGGTGGTAGACGCAGGTGTCGAAGAACACGTTCTTCATGACGTGCTCGGAGAGCGGCGGCCGGCCCATGTCCTGCGCGAGCCCGCGGTACCTTCCCCAGTGGTACGGCGCCGCGCCGCCGCCATGCGGGATCACGAAGCGCAGCGTCGGGAAATCCTTGAAGAGATTGCCCTGGATGAGCTGCATGAAGGCGGTGGTGTCGCCGTTGATGTAGTGCGCGCCGGTGTGGTGGAAGTTCGGGTTGCAGGAGGAGGACACGTGGATCATCGCCGGCAAGTCGAGCTCGCACAGCTTCTCGTAGATCGGGTACCAGTGCCGGTCGATGAGCGGCGGATCGGTCCACATGCCACCCGAGGGATCGGGGTTCAGGTTCACGCCGACGAAGCCGAGCTCGTTCACGAGGCGCTCGAGCTCGGGGATGCAGTTCTTCGGCGACACGCCCGGGAACTGCGGCAGCTGGCCGACGGCGACGAAATTGTCGGGCAGCAGCCGGCAGATGCGGTGGATGAGGTCGTTGCAGATGCGCGACCACTCGATGCTGATTTTCTCCGTGCCGACGTGGTGCGCCATGCCGCCCGCGCGCGGCGAGAACAGCGTCAGGTCGCCGCCGCGCTCGGTCTGGAACTTGAGCTGCGGCTGCACGCTCTTCACCAGCGTCTCGTCGCTGATGCCGAGGTCGGTGGAGGAAGGCTTGCGCGCGGAGTCGGCGAGGCCCGCGAGCTGCTTGTCGCGGAACGCGTGCAGCGCCGGCGGCTCGGTGGTGTAGTGCCCGTGGATGTCAATGATCATTGCCGAGCCTTGTCGCCTTCCATTGCGCAGGTTGGGAACCCTTCGTCTCGCCGCTCATCGCATTGCCGTTGACGCGCCCGACGTACTGCGTGTCGCCGACAGTGAAGCTGATCTCCTCGCCCTTCACGCGGGCGTCGCTGATCGGGGTCTTGTTCAGGGTGCCGGAAAGCATCTGGAAGTTCTGCTCGAAGCGCAGCGTGCCCTGCCCCAGGCGCCAGCTGCCGCCGACCCTGGCCGGCGCGTAATAGAGGTGCGACGTGCACCAGTTGCCGCAGTCGCCGCTCGCCTGCTCGGTGGCGTCGGGCGCCCACTCCGGGATCGGAAAGCCGTTCATCACCAGGCGCGTGCCGGGCTTGAGCTGGCTCTGGAACTTCGGCGTGAGGCGGCGCAGGTTGTCCGGCAGGAGGAAGAGGGCGAGCACCGTAGCCTGCGAGATGTCGGCCTCGAACATGTCGCCCTGGACGAAGCGCGCTTTGTCGCCGACCCCTTCCTTGGCGGCGTTGCGCCTCGAGAGCGCCACCATCTCGGGGTTGTACTCGACCCCGAGCGCCTTAGCGCCGCGCTTCGCAGCCATGATCACGTTGCGCCCGTCGCCCGAGCCGAGATCCATCACGTAGTCCTGGGGCGTGACCTGCGCCATGTCGAGCATCTTCTCGATCAGCGCGTACGGCGTGGGCACCCAGACCACGTCCTTGCCGGGCTGGCCCGACGACGGCTGGTAGGTCTCGCCGGCGCCGGTCTGGGCAGGGACGCCGCCGGATGCGAGCAGCGCAACGCAAAGCAGGAACACGCGAACCAAGGCAGCCTCCTCGTCGATCGGCGGGACGCGGTAATTATAATAAGTCGATGTTGCGCCGATCGACGATGCAGCGAGAGTGGCCCGCCGAGGGCGTCACCCGCGTCCCGTACTGGGTCTATCAGGACGAGGACCTCTACAAGGAGGAGCAGGATCGGATCTGGCGCGGCGCGGCCTGGAGCTACCTGTGCCTCGAGGCCGAGCTCCCCGAGCCGCAGAGCTTCGTCACCACCTTCGTCGGCGACATGCCAGTGGTGGTGACGCGCGACGCCAAGGGCGCGCTTCACGCCTGGGAGAACCGCTGCGCGCACCGCGGCGCGCTGGTGTGCATGCAGGCGCGCGGCAAGGCCGAGCGCTTCGCCTGCATCTACCACAACTGGGTCTACGACCACGAGGGCAACCTCGTCACGGTCGCGTTCCGCCGCGGCATCGCCGGCAAAGGCGGCCTGCCCGCCGACTCCAAACCGGAGACGCAGGCGCCGAAGAAGCTGCGGGTCGCTTCGCTTCACGGGCTGGTTTTCGGCACGCTTTCGGCCGGTGCTCCGTCGCTCGAAGACTACATCGGCCCGGACATCGTCCCGCGCATCCAGCGCGTGATGAAGAAGCCGCTGAAGGTGCTCGGCACGTACACCCAGGTGCTGCCGAACAACTGGAAGCTCTACATGGACAACGTGAAGGACACGTACCATGCGAGCCTGCTGCACCTCTTCTTCACGCGATTCCGCATCAACCGCCTGACCCAGAAGGGCGGCGTGTTCGTGTCGAAGGACGGCGCGCACCACTGCACCTATACCGAGATGGTGGAAGACACGGGCGATGCCTACGAGAAGGACGGCATGCGCTCGGCCGGTTCTTCAAGCAGTCAATTCCAGCTGGAGGCGCCCGAGTTGCTGGAGCAGGTCGACGAGCTCGGCGACCGGGTGTCGATCCAGATCCTTTCGCTTTTCCCGGGCTTCGTCCTGCATCAGATCAGGAACTCGCTCGCCGCGCGCCAGGTGGTGCCGAAAGGCGTCGACCGCACCGAGCTCCACTGGACGCTGTTCGGCTTCGTCGACGACGACGCTGCGATGCAGCGCCGGCGCATCCTGCAGGCGAACCTGGTCGGGCCGGCGGGGTACATCTCGATGGAGGACGGCGCCGCGACCGGCTTCGTGCAGCGCGGCGTGGCGGGATCCGCCGACCGCGCCTCGGTCATCGAGATGGGCGGCTCGACGATCGGCTCGGGCGACTCGCGCGTCACCGAGACCGCGGTACGGGGCCTCTGGCAGACCTGGCGCCGTTATATGGATTTGTAGATGGAGCCGCAGCTCCAGCTCGTGGTCGAGCATCTGCACGCCCGCTATGCCCACGCCCTCGACGAGGACCGGCTCGAGGACTGGCCGCAGTTCTTCACCGAGAACGGCACCTACCGCATCACCACCGCCGAGAACGAGGAGCGCGGGCTGCCGCTGCCGGTGCTCTATGCTGAAGGGCGGGCGATGCTGCGCGACCGCGTCGCGTCGCTGCGCCACGCCAACATCTACGAGCCGCAGCGCTACCGCCACCTGGTGTCGTCGGTGCTGGTCGAACGCACGGGCGAGCACGCCGCGAGCTCTCGCGCCAATTTCCTCGTGGTGCGCATCATGCAGAACGGCCAAAGCCTGCTCTTCGCGAGCGGGCGGTACATCGACCGCATTGCGCTCGCGCCCGAGCCGCGCTACGAGGAGCGGGTCGTCATCTGCGACAGCCGCGCCTTCGACACGCTGCTCGCGATCCCGCTCTAGGACGTTTCAGTCCCAGACTCGCCGCAGCGTGAGCGAAGTCTCGGTGCGGCGGTATTCGTTGAGCGGGGTATTGGAGTTGTGCGTGGTGTGCAGCACCTGCGGGCGAAGCACCCAGCCGTTCGCGAACTCCCATCCCACGCCGAGCACCGCGTCGTATTGCCGGTCGCGCCGCGTCACGCCGAAATCCGGATTCGGCGCCTGGTAGTCCGAATCGAGAATCGACAGGCGCACGTAGACCTCGGCGCGCTCCATCAGCCGGCGCTGCAGGCCCACGCTGCCGCCGAGAAGCCGCCGGTCGCCGTCGACGCGCCCGGCCACCGCCTGGTCGTTGCCGAGATAGAGCGACCCGCTCGCCGCGGTCAGCGTGGCGGGCTGGAGCAGATAGGTCACTCCGGCGCTCGCGGCATAGAGGTCCGAGCTGCTCGCGCTGGTCGCTTCCGTGCGGTAGCGGATGCGGTGCGCCTCGCCGCCGATGGCTACCCGCGTGCGCGAGCCGAAGCGACGGTTCCACTGCGCCACCAGCGACGCGGTATCGCGGTAGGGCGCATTGTCCAGGTCGTACGCGCTGAAGCGCCCGCTGTATTGCATGGAGCTCGTCTCGCCGAGCCGGTGGACCAGCGCGGCCTGGACCTCCGCTCCGCGCGAATCGAAGGTGTCGGCCTCGGAATACCAGCGCTGGCGCACGTCGGCGCTCGCCGTGAGCCCCACGTTGGCGCTCAACGCGTGCGTGTATTCCAGGCCGGCGCCGAGGCTCGCGAAATCGTCCGCCCTGGGCATCAGCGAGGCGTCGAGCGCGACCTCGTTGCCGAGTCCGGGCACGAACACCGAGCTCAGCGCCGCCGCGGCGTTGACGTTGCCGTCATGGCCGACGGTGACCTCGGCATAACCGCTCAGCACCGCGCCGCGGGCGGGCTGGGCTTCGCGCATGCGCGAGAGATACAGGCGGCTCAGCGTGGCGATCTCGGGCGGCGGCGCGCTAGACAGGATGACGTTGAATTCGCGCTCGGCGCGCTCGAAGTCGCGCAGGGCGTAGTACGCACGCGCCATCTCCAGCCGCGCGGCGAGGTGGCCGGGGTTCACGGTGAGCACGCGCTCGAAGACGAAGGTGGCGCGGTTCGCGCGCCCCGATTCGAGCGCCGCCACGCCGAGCATGTAGTCGAAATCCTGGCGTCCTGCGTACTGCCGCTCGAGCGGCGCGAGCAGGGCCCAGGCCTGCTCGGCCTCGCCGGAGCGCACCAGCTCCTCGGCCCGCGCGAGCAGCGCAGGGTCGAGCTCCTGGGCGACGGAGGGCCCGACGCGCACGGCAAGCGCAACGCACAGCGTGACCGCGGCGATCCAGCGCATCGGGGGACTACCCGCTTTCTTGTTGTTGTGGCCGCCGTTCCGGTAGCGGCGTTTTCACGGGATTATTTCATGCACCCCGGAATTCACTCCGCCAAATAAATCACTTCACCTTGATCGGCGGGCTGAGCTTGGGCAGCGGCAGCGTGTCGACGCTCTTCGGACTGGGTACCACGCTCTTCTTGAGCGGCGTGTCGGTGATCGCCTGCGCGGGGAGCACCGGCGCGGCGGCGGCCGTGCTTACGGCGGCCGGAGCGTCCACGCTCTTCTGCAGCCGCCGTTCGTCGCTCGAGCTCGGGCCGCGCAGCTTAGGCCCGGTGTTGCCGCGGCTCAGCGCGGCGACTTGCATGAAATCCGGCGTGTGCTCGAGGCGCACGGGCGCGAGGTTGCCGCGCCTGCTCGCGAACGCGATTTCCCCGGGCGCCACCTCGATCCGTCCGGCGGGAGCCTGGATGTACGTCCCGCCCATTGTCACGCGGCTGAACGTGCCGGCCTCATTCGCGTAGGTCTCGTGGTCGGTGCCCCGGATGCCGATCACGTGCATTTCGTTCCTGAGCTGGTAGCTGTCCTTGTTCGTGTGGCCGATCGCCCCGGTAACGGAGCGCAGGCCGCCCTTCAGGAGGTCGATGATGGCGCGCTCGGTGCCGTCCTCGACCCCGTGGTAGCTGTACTTGGTCAGCTTGACGCTCGACTCGGCGCGCACCGCGACCAGCGCCTCGTCGCTCATGACGAGCTGCGCGTGCGAGCCGGCGGCGGAGCGGATCACGTCGCCCTCGAACACCGCGTCGCCCTTGGCGAGCGGCTTGGCGACGCCGTCGCCGCCGACGCGCTCGACCTGGCCGAACGCCCACAGGATGTGCCCCGCGGCCTCCTGCGACCAGCCCAGGCGCGGCATGGCCAGCAGGCAGCCCGCAATCACCGCCGCAGCAATCCGTTGCTTCGACATGTTTCCCCCCTTGGTGAGGGCAGTTATGTCACGGCGCAGCGGGGGTACAAATACTCCCACTACAATGGCGGCATGGCTTCGTGGATTATTCCCGCCCTGAAAGCGGTACTACCGCACGTCAAGACAATCTATGACACCGCGGCTCCGGTGTTCACCAAGAAGAAGGTCGAAGGCGCGCCCGAGCCGGCGCAGCTGCTGCAGCAGCAGATCGCCGAGCTGCAGTCCGCGGCGGCGCAGAACACCGCGCACGTAAAGGAGCTCGCCGCGCAGCTGCAAAGCACCGTCGCGGCGCTGCAGGAGGCCGCGCAGCTCGCCGAGCACCGCATGCGGCGCGTCACCATCCTCGCGTCAGTCGCGGGTGCGCTCTCGCTTTGCGCCCTGGCGGTGGCGGCGCTCGCGATCCTGCGCTAGCGCACCGGCGCCGTCGGGTCAGTTCGCGGCGAAGCAGTAAAAGTAGCCGTTCCCGCCGGTGCCGTTCAGCGCCTCGAGGCTGCAGCCGCGCGACGGATGCGAAGAATTCCAGGACTTCGACGACGCGTCGTCGCGCAGCCCTTCGCGATCATGGTGGCCGACAAACGCCGACCCCTCGCCGCCGCTCGTCCAGTTCTTGCACGTCGTGTCGCCCTTGTCCGCCGGAAACGCCCGGCCGTCGGCCTGCGAGCCCGTGAGAATGTCGTGGTAGTTGGGCTTCAGGCGGCGGCTATTCACCTGCTCGCCCTTCGCCGTCAGCGCCGTGTCGAAATTGATGTTCGGATTGCCATGCAACTCTTCCACGTCCTTCGCCACCACGACGCCCTTCGCGTTTCGCCACGGTCCCTTGCCGATCCGATCGCGGGCATTGACCGACGCCTTCCCGTCCGCACCCGTAGTGCTGAGATACGCCCGCCACGTCTTCCCGCCCGCGTTCGCCTCCTTCGCGAGCGCCTGGCAACGCGCATCCGCCCCCGCCAGCCCTCCGAGATCCGCGCCCTTGCCGGGATTGGTCGCGAGAAAGAAAGTCATCCCGGACTCCTGCGCCTGCGCCGCACCGCCGATGGCCATTGCCGCAACGCACAGCGCGCCTAGAAGCTTGCGATTCATGGTGACGCTCCTCGATTGGATTGGGGACGCCGGTAAAACACCCCGCACCGCGCGAATAGTCCGCCTCGTTTTATCTTCTTCTCCGGTCACAAAGGAGGAAGTCGAGCCCAAACAACCGCTTGTCCCCAAAACGTCCGTACATCCCGGCCACCGCGGAGACAAGTGATTGATTCATTTGTCGACTCCGCGAACCCGCGCCATGATATCCGGCAATGTTTCGGACTATTCAACGTTAGAGCGCATGTCACGCACTCCGCTTATTCCACCGCACGAAGCCCCGCCCGTGGCCTGGGAGAGAGCCGACAGGTTCAACTGGAAGCTCGCGCTCCTTGGTGCCGCAGCTGGCGTTCTTGTCGGAATCATCGCTTTTCTGCTTGCGGCCCCACCGTGGTGGTGGTTCGCGATTGCAGTGGGGTTAGCAGTCGGGTTCATTAATTCCAAATCATTTAGGGCGCCGGTGTTATGGGGACGCAAGTAAGGGAACGCATGCGCTCTAACAGCGCGTTGGTGACCGACGCCTGCGCCGCGGCGCTGCGCGCCTTCTTCAGCGCGGCACAACGCGGACGTTAGGCAGCACTGACCATGGCACCGAGCAAAGCAGACATAGCTAGGGGGTGGATAGCATATTGGTCGAGGAGCGACAAAGATCGAAAGGCCACTGAAGCAGATGAGGTCTACGTGCTCAACGACCTTTCGCGCGAGCAGCCGGACCTCTGTTGGGAGGTAATTTTGGAAATTGTGCGGTCCATCGAGCCCGATCCCGCCACCACACCTTTTCAAGTGCTTGCCGCAGGCCCTTTGGAAGATCTGCTCACCCAACACGGCGATGCGTTTATCGACCGCATTGAAGCTCAGGCGAAACGCGATCCCCGTTTCAAACTGTTGCTCGGCGGCGTATGGCAAAACGCAATGTCTGGCACCATTTGGGCGCGCGTTCAGAAATGCCGAAATCCTGCATGGTGAAAGTGCTGCCTAACAACCGGTTGTTGACCGACGCCTTTCGCTCGCTGCGCTGCGCATGCGGCGCGGCAAAACCGGGACGTTAGGCGCCATGGCGAGCATCTTGCGAGGCTTAGCTCTCATATCGTTCTTGACCGCTCTAACCGCTAGCGCAGCGTCTGGCGTCTCTCCTAAGGAAGGCTTAGTCCCCGATGCGGAGACAGCAGTCAGCATTGCCGTGGCAGTATTCAAGCCCATATTTGGTGAACAGAAGATCAAAAGCCAGCAACCGTTCAAGGCGGAGCTAAAGGGGGAAATTTGGCATGTGTACGGGTCGTTGCCACAGGGTTGGTTGGGTGGCACAGCCGAAGCGCACATTTCTCGCAAAGACGGCCGTGTTATCCGCGTTTGGCATGGGCGGTAAGGCGCCTAACAGCGCGTTGGTGACCGACGCCTGCGTCGCGGCGCTGCGCGCCTTCTGCAGCGCGGCACAACGCGGACGTTAGGGCGCCCGGCGTAGGTCCTCGCATATGGAAGCGAAGAACGTATTTGCGCACATCGAGGCGACGATCCGGAGCGGAGTTGGGCCGATCGACGGCATGCAACTGGTCCTGCGTTATTGCGAGACTCATGCTCCTAAGGCGGATTGGCACCGGATTCGTGTACTGCCGCTCGAGCAAGATCTTCTTCGACTCGAGGCATGGCTTGCCGAAGTGCTAACGAACGAGCCGCCTCCGCAGACCATCGACGGCTTGTGGTTCGGTTTGTTTGAGCCCGTGCGAGACGATGGCAGCGAATCCTTAGATATGTATGTTTGCGGCTCAGACCATTACGATCCTACCGAAGAGTGGCACGATTGGGCTGTTAATCCGGTTTACTGGCCTGACGGACGGTACGCGACTTCCGAGGTACTTCACGGAATCAAGGCCGCAACGAATCTGAAACCCGAGCTTCCGTCTAATCTCTCTGATTACGCCCTGAGCCTCGCATACTCCGGACTCTTCGTTTCGTCCTTTGCGCGGCGCAATGCCAGAATCTTGCTCGGTAAAGCGGCGTCACGCGGGCTCGTGGTCGGTCACGACTCCGGTGACTCCATCAAGATTGGAGTGGTTGACGGCAATGGGTTCCGGTCCTATCTACAGTGAGTGCAGTTTGAGCATGGTAGGTCGGCACCCTAACTGCGCGTTGGTGACCGACGCCTGCGAGCGGCGCTCCCGCGCCTTCTTCAGCGCGGCAAAACGCGGACGTTAGTTGGCATGCACGTAAAGCGCGCGAAGGTGCTCGGTTACGCGGCTGCAGGGTTTGCCGCTGGTTCTATAGCGCTGTTACTCGCTGGGCTCATTGGCGGCAGGGCGCAGTATGGCCTCGCCGGAATCCTGGCGATTTGCGCGCTCGCCTTGGGTTTTGCCGCCTACGGTGTGTTTAGGCAGGAGGAACCTGGCGCAGGTGAAACCATTGTTAGTATTGGTGCAGATGTCGGTCGCGGTGACGGGGGTGATGGTGGCGGTGGCTAACCTGCCAACTAACAGCGC
>Ga0068865_100001102_pt1 | contig 15595 bp, 11 predicted proteins | sample KBSMisM12_FD_75293 | JGI IMG/M metagenome (GOLD analysis project Ga0068865, IMG submission 75293) | Miscanthus rhizosphere microbial communities from Kellogg Biological Station, Michigan, USA - KBS Miscanthus M1-2 | ecosystem: Host-associated > Plants > Roots > Rhizosphere > Soil ...
AGCACGCTCGAGTGCTGCACCCGGTAGCCGGGGAAGACGACGCGCGAGCCGTCGTCGAGCTTGATCGGGCACGAGACGATGATCGACCGCTCCGGGTGGCGGAGCCTCTCCGCGATCCCCGGGTCGACTTCCGCGTACGGAACGGCCTGGTCGAACTGCGCGATCGCCGTGCGGTAGAGCGGCGTGTCGTACTCGAGGTGAGCGAACGATGGGACGTGCTCTGTGCTCGCCATGGCGGCGTGAGTCTAGCCCGAGGGGTCTGGCGTCAGGGCTCTGGGTCAGGGGTCTGGCACCTCAGGTGCCTGACCCCTGTGGGCGCTCCGCCGATGCCGGGGCTGGGAGTCGAACCCAGATGTCCCGGAGGACAGCCGGTTTTAAGCCGGCCGCGTCTGACCAGTTCCGCCACCCCGGCGTGGACACGAGGCTAGCTGGGTAGCGGAAGCGTCACCGGGGTCAGGCACCTCCGGTGCCAGACCCCGAGCTAGCTGCGACCGGGCAGGAGCGAGTCCGGCGGGAACCGCTCGGGGCCCTGGAACTGGTAGGCGGAGAAGAAGGCGGAGAACGCGGCCTCGTCGAACGCGGTGCACTTCGCGAGGTACGCCGTTCCCTCGTCCGGCTTGGACGGGTCGGGGACGACCCACGCTCCGAGGGCGATCTTGTCACCGAGCGCGGGATACGGCGCGAGCACGGTCCCGCGCGTGTGGTCCTGCGTGAAGCCCTTGAGCTCGTCGATCGTGGCCTGCGGGACGTCCTCGCCGTACTGCACGGCGATCGCACCGTGCTCGAGGTTGTGGACGAGCTGGGCCTGGTACACCGGCTCGTCGTAGATCCCGTAGACCACCGGGATCTCGTAGTGGGGGCCGGACGTCGGCGGGACGGTGTTCCACTTCGGCGAGGTGCCCGAGGGCGTCGTGACCGTATGCACGCCGGCGAGGGACGGAGTCGCGTTCAGGGTGCAGCCCGCCTGCTCGAGCGCCGCCCGAGCATCCCCGCTCCCCCCGCTGCCGCCGCCGACGGTGAACGCGAGCGCGACGAGGGCCACCGCCACGACCGCGATCCCTCCGAGGCCGAACAGGAGGAGATTCCGGCGGTCATCGCCCTTCGAGGGCGGCGTCTTGCGCGTTCCCTGCGAGCGCGGCTTCGGCGGCATGAACGCGGAAGGATAGCTGCGGCGGTCGCAGGCTCCGTCCGGACGGCGCGCTACGTTGCTTGGTCCTCATGACGATCGTCGCATTGCTCATCGGTCTGGTCGCCGGGCTCGCGCTGGGAGTGACAGGCGTTCTCTTCGCTCTCCGCGAGCGGATGCAATCCGGGACCGGCGCGCTCGCTCGGACGAGCGAGCTCGAGGTCGAGGCTCGGGGCTTCGAGCGGCGGGCGATCGAGGCGGAGGCGCAGCTCGCCGCGGAGCGTGGGTCGCTCGACGAGCGCGTCGCCGGCGCGGTGCGGGCAGCCTCGACCGCGGCCATGAAGGAGAGCTCGGGCGCCTTCCTCGATCTCGCTCAGACGAAGCTCGACGCGTACGTTGCGCCGCTCCGCGAGTCGCTCGGGAAGGTGGAGACGCAGGTGAACGCCCTGGAGAGCGCGCGGAAGGAGGCCTACGGCTCGCTCACCGAGGCCGTCCGGAGCCTTCGCGAGGACCAGCTGCGTCTCCGGAGCGAGACGAACAACCTCGTCACCGCCCTCCGTGCGCCGCACGTTCGCGGGCGGTGGGGCGAGATCCAGCTCCGACGGGTGGTGGAGCTCGCGGGGATGGTCCAACACTGCGATTTCGTCGAGCAGCCGACGACGGACGACGGCGAGGGGCGCGTGCTCCGCCCCGACGTCCTCGTGAATCTCCCGGGCGGCAAGTGCATCGTCGTCGACTCGAAGGCGCCTCTCGCCGCGTATCTGGACGCGTTCGCGACCGACGTGACGGACGAGGCACGACAGGCGGCGTTGCGCGACCACGCGCGTCAAGTGCGCGAGCACATCGTCAAGCTCGGCCAGAAGGCGTACTGGCGCCAGTTCGACGCGACCCCCGAGTTCGTCGTGATGTTCCTCCCGGACGAGTCGTTCCTTCGCGCCGCGCTGGAGCACGACCCGACGCTCGTCGAGTTCGCCGCGGACAACCATGTCATCACGGCGTCGCCGACGAACCTGATCGGCCTGCTGCGTGCGGTCCACTACGGGTGGCAGCAGGAGACGATCGCCGAGGGCGCGCGGCAGATATCGGATCTCGGTCGCGAGCTCTACAAGCGCCTCTCGACGATGGGCACGCACTTCTCGAAGCTCGGACGGTCGCTGGACACCGCCGTACGGTCTTTCAACGAGACGGTCGGGTCACTGGAGCGCCAGGTGCTGCCACAGGCGCGCCGTTTCGAACAGCACGGCATCACGGGCATCGCCCCGCCCGAGCTCACACCGATCGAGAGGCAGACGCGGGTCATCTCTGCGCCCGAGCTCGTGGGCGAGGGCGAGCAGGCGGAGCTCCTCCCCGGCGAGGCGCACGCGGCCTGATCGTGGAACACCCGGAGCCCCCGTTTCGTTCGTACAGTTGAGGGGAATCCGACGGGAGGAGCAGTGCGGAAGGTGACGGACGTTCGGAATGTGATCGTGATCGGCGGTGGCCCCGCCGGCTACACGGCGGCGCTGTACGCAGCCCGCGCGAACCTCGAGCCACTCGTGATCGAGGGGTTCAACTGGGGCGGCCAGCTGATGATCACGTCGGACGTCGAGAACTACCCGGGCTACGCCGACGGCGTGATGGGCCCTGCGATGATGCAGGACTTCCGTCGGCAGGCGGAGCGGTTCGGCGCAGAGTTCGTCACCGACGACGTCACGCGCGTCGACTTCTCGGAGCGGCCGTTCCGCGTCTGGGTCGGCGATGACGAATACCGGGCCGACTCCGTGATCGTCGCGACCGGCGCAAGCGCGCGTCAGCTGGGGCTCGACTCGGAGCGTGTGCTCCAGGGCCGCGGCGTCTCGTACTGCGCGACCTGTGACGCCGCCTTCTTCCGCGACAAGGTCGTGGCCGTCGTCGGCGGCGGCGACTCGGCGATGGAGGAGGCGCTGTTCATCTCGCGTTTCGCGCGCAAGGTGATCCTCGTCCATCGCCGCGAGGAGTTTCGCGCCTCGCCGATCATGGTCGACCGGGCGCGATCGAGCCAGAAGATCGAGTTCCTGGTCAACAAGGTCGTCGAGGAGGTGCTCGGCGACGGCAAGGTGACGGGCATCCGCGTGACGGACACCGTGACCGGCGAGGAGTCCGTCGTCGAGACGGACGGCGTCTTCGTCGCAATCGGCCACGACCCGAACACCGCCCTCTTCCTCGACCAGCTCGACCACGAGCCCGACAATGGCTACCTCGTGACGCGCGGGAAGTCGACGGAGACGAACGTCCCCGGCGTGTTCGCTGCGGGAGACGTGCAGGACCACGTCTACCGCCAGGCGGTCACCGCCGCGGGCTCGGGCTGCGCAGCCGCGCTCGACGCCGAGCGCTGGCTCAGCGAGCAGCGGCACGCGGCGTTGTCCGCCGTCGGGTCGTAGCCCGGCGCGGCCGTACCGGCCGACACGATCGCTAGCGTCGCACTGCGGTGGGGACGCACTGGACCGACCTCGTCGACCCGAGCCGCGAGGAGATCCTCGAGGCGGTGGCGGGTGACATCGACCTCGAGTCGATCGAACTGCTCGCACGGCCTGCGGGCGACGGCCGCGACGTCCGCCCGCTGCTCGAGGGTCACGGGGGCTACGTGCTCGCGGTCCTCGCTCATCCCGTCGCACCTCCCGGCGAAGGGCACGTGGAGTACCTGGAGCTCGACGTGGTCGCCACTCCCACGGCCGTCGTGACGGTGCGCAAGACCGGCCCGAGAGGCAACGTCGCGCCCGTCGACGGCATCACCGCGCGGATCGAGGCCGGATCGCCCTGCGGCGGTGTCTTCCACGGTGCGGTCGACGACGTGGCCGACGCCTTCCTCGATCTCGTCGACGGCGTCTACGAGTCGATCGACGATCTCGAGGGCGACATCGAGCATCTCTCCGGCCCGCACGTCCGACGACGGATCGCCGTGCTGCGGAACGAGCTCCTCCTCGCTCGGCGAGCGGCGAGCGGCACGCGGGGGATCGCGCGGCGGATCGTCGACGGGAGAGTCGACATCGGAAAGTCGGAGCTGTTCCCGGCGGAGGTCGAGGCACGCTTCGTCGACACGTACGAGACGCTGGTCCGCGTCACGGAGGAGCTCGACGTCGCTCGCGACCTGCTCGGAGGCGTCCGTGACTACTACCAGGCCAAGATCGCCGAACAGCAGAACGAGGTCGCCAAGAAGCTCACGGTGATCGCGTCGCTGGTGCTCGTCCCGAGCTTCATCGTCGGCTTCTACGGGCAGAACTTCGCCGGGGAGTTCCGCGCGTGGTACTGGGGGCTCGGCATCTCCGTCGGGTTGATCCTCGCGACGACGATCGTGCAGCTCGCCCTCTTCCGTTGGCGTCGCTGGCTCTGAGCGACGGCCGGCGTGCTGGCTCAGTTGCCGGCCGCGAGCTCGGCGAGCCGTGCCTCGAGGCGCCGCTCGGCGTCAACGTCCCCCTCCCGCGCGGCCGCGCGCGCGGCCGCCTCGAGCAGCTCGGCCGCGTGCCTGGGGTCCCCAGGGCTCGCGGCCGCGGCCCGCTCGAGGTACGCCACGGCCCGGTCGAGCCTGTTGCTGCGAATGTAGTACTGCGCGAGCCGCTCGGCCTCCTGCGGCGCTCGCTCGCCGAGGAGCTCCTCGAGCATGTCGGCGACCCTCGTCGTCAGCTCCCGATGCCGCGCGATCGTGAGCGTCGACAGCGCCGCTTCGTGGAGTAACCCGTGTGCGAAGCCGCACACGAGCTCGGGGTACCGCCGCAGCTCCTGCACGATCCCGGCCCGAACGAGATCGAGCAGCTCCCCGGCGACGTCGTCCGTGTCCGCGACGCGCTCGAGCAGTGACACCTCGAACGTCCGGCCGATCACCGCGGCGAGCTGGGCGAGCGTGCGTGCGCCCTCGGGCAGCGCATCCACGCGTGCGACGAGCAGGTTCTCGAGGCGCGCCGGAAGCGTCACCTGGCCGACCGTGAGCGTCCAGGTTCGGTTGCGCTCGACGGCCGCCTCCTCGAGCAGGAGCCGCACGAGCTCCTCGAGATAGAGCGGGTTGCCCTCTGCGCGGCCTACCACCCACGACGTCGTCGCCTCGTCGAGGCTGCCCGTGGCGAGCGCCTCGACGAGCTCGGTGGCATCACCCTCGTCGAGCGGCGCGAGCCCGAGCTCGGTCGTGCGGTGGGCGTAGCTCCCGAGCGCGTGCAGCCTGAAGCCCCACCCCTGCGAGCCCGGCTCGGCCCGAAGGGTGGCGACAACCATGACGGCGGAGCGGTCGGTGAGCTCGAGGATCGCCTCTCCCATCTCGCGCGCCTGCGGCGCCGCCCAGTGCATGTCCTCGACCGCAATCACGACCGGCTGGTTCGCCGCGAGAGCCTCGACCCAGTCGCCGAACGCCCGTCGCACCGCCGCCGGCGTCGCCTCGTTCGCCGATTCCGGCTTGGAATCAGGGTCGAGATCGATGCGCAGCAAGCCGCCGAACGGTGCGAGCACATGTCCCAGACCAGCACCGAGCAAGGCTCCGAGGCGCGCCCGAGCGCGCGTCCGTGCCGCGATCTCCGGCTCCGCCTCGCCGATCGCGAGCCACCCGCGGAGTATCTCCTCGAACGGCCAGACGGGAAGACCACCGTAGGACAGGCACTGCCCCTCCAGCCACGTGGCCCGCTCGCCGACGATCCCCCGCAATTCCTCGAGCAGACGCGTCTTGCCGATCCCGGCCTCGCCGACGAGGAGCACGACCTGCCCCTTGCCGTCTGCGAGACCGTCCGCAGCCGCGTGGAGGCGGTCCAGCTCGACTTTCCGGCCCACGAGCGGCGCCGAGTGAGGGCGACCGTCATTCGCAAGCAGAGGCCCGGCGAGCTCTCGGGCAGTCACAGGCCCCTCACGGCCGCGCACGGAGAGCTCGCCGAGCGCCTCGAGGCGGAAGCGATGCGCGAGGCGGCGGGCGGACTCCTCGCCCACGGCGATCGTCCCGGGAGCAGCGACTGTCTGCAGGCGCGCTGCGACGTTGGTCGTATCGCCGAACGCGACGGTCTGGTGATCCACGGCGCCCACGACGCCGACCGCGGCCGGGCCGGTATTGATGCCGACGCGGACGTCGAATCGCTCGATCCCCCATGCTTGCTCGACCTCCCGTGCGTACTCCCGCACGACATCCACGATCCGCAACGCCGCGCGGGCGGCTCTTTCGGGGTCGTCCTCGTGGGCGGTCGGGACGCCGAAGTACGCGCAGATGCCGTCGCCCATGTACGCCTGCACCGTCCCGCCGTACTCGTGCACCGCGCGGCTCATCTGGTTGACGCATTCACCGATCAACGCCTTCGCCTCCTCGGGAGGCAGCTTCTCCGCGAGCGCCGTCGATCCGACGACGTCGGCGAAGAGCACCGTCACGGGGCGTACCTCGTCGTGACCCGTCACGCGCAGCGACCGCGCGTCAGGCAGGTCCGGAACGACCCCTCGCGCCCGAGCATGCGGTCCAGTCTAGACGGGCACCTCCGAATGCGGCATGCTGGCGCGGGAAGACGGCGGCTCACCGTGCCGTCAGGACCATTGTGAGCATGAGCGAGGCTACGCGCATCGGCGCGGTGCTGGCCGGGTACCGGGTCGAATCGCTGCTCGGCCGCGGCGGCATGAGCGTCGTCTACCTCGCCGAGCACGTCAGCCTCGGGCGCAAGGTCGCGCTCAAAGTGCTCGCGTCGCCGCTGGCGCACGACCCGAGCTTCCGCGAGCGGTTCACGCGCGAGTCGCAGCGTGCAGCCGGGCTCGACCATCCGAACGTGATTCCGATCTACGACGCCGGCGAGGTCGACGGAGGCGACGCCGACGGTCTGCTCTACATCGCGATGCGGTACGTCGACGGGCCCGACCTGCGCTCCCTCCTTCGACGGGAGGGGCACCTGGGCGTCGGGCGCACGCTCTACATGCTCGAGCAGGTCGCGAGCGCACTGGACGCCGCCCACGACAGCGACCTGATCCACCGCGACGTCAAGCCGTCGAACATCCTGATCGCGGAGCCCTCCGAGCACGTCTATCTGACGGACTTCGGCGTCGCGAAGCAGTCGACGGCGCCCGATCTCACGCGGACCGGGATCTTCGTGGGCACCATCGAGTACGCCGCGCCCGAGCAGATCGAGGGGCTGACGCTCGACCGTCGCACCGACGTCTACGCGCTCGGCTGCGTGCTCTACGAATGCCTCGCCGGCCGGCCGCCCTTCGAACGGGACGCCGAGGTCGCGGTGATGCACGCCCACCTGACGAGCCCGCCGCCGAGACTGACGGAGGTCCGGCCCGACCTGCCAAAGGAGCTCGACCGGATCGTCGCCCGGGCGATGGCGAAGTCGCGGGACGAGCGCTACGCGACTGCGCCGGAGCTGGTGGACGCCGTCCATGGGGTTCTGCGACGCAGTCCGACTGCGTCGCACCCGGTCGCCGAACGATACGAGGAGCCCCTTGCGACGATCTCCGTCGACGGCTCCGGCGAGCTCGACGTTCCGGTCGCCGCGACTCCTCCGCCCCCGTCGCCGGCGGCGTCGCACGTCGAAGCGCCGCTTGCAGAGCCCGCGGAATCGCCTGCGGCGTCCACGCCGCCGCCGGGGACGCCCAGCGGACGCCGAACGCCGAGCATGCCGCGGTGGGGGCTCACAGCGATCCTCGTCGCGCTTGCGGCCATCATCTCCGCGACCGCGGCGTATCTCGTCGCCCGCGACGACGGCGGGAGCGCGGCCGCATCCCCGACGGTGACGGGCACCGTCGAGACGGTTCCCGAAGCGCCCCTTTCGCTGGCTGCGCTCGTTCCGGGAACGCTCTGGAAGAACTGCGCGGTCCAGAACGCGCCGGCGACGGGCGCCGCCGAGAGCGCAGTGTGCCTGCAGCCCGCGGAGGTCACCGGCCAGAATCCGCCCGACCGCTGGGAGATCTCGATCTTCCCGGACTCGACCGCGCTCAGGGCGGCGTACGATGCTGCCCGCGCCGCGGCGCCCAAGGTCGCGAACGGCGGCAGGTGCGACGGAACGTTCTGGGGCGGAGCAGGCCCGTGGGTGCACGAGGGAACGCCGCCCAAGCCCGGAGGACAGAGGTTCTGCTACTTCGACGGCGACGACGCGGTCATCGTCTGGACGCACGAGCGGCTTGGCCAGGCGAACCACCGCGACATCCTCGCGGTCGCCCGCGAGGGGGACACCGACCACGCGGCGCTGTTCGGCTGGTGGCGCTTCTGGCACCACCGGATCGGCAAGGTCGCGAGCTAACAGTCGCTCAACGAGACGCCGCGCGCAGCAGGTGCGCGAACGCGGTGCCGGTGCGTGGACGCTCGTCCGGCTGCTTCGCCATCGCGCCGTCGACCACCTCGGCGAGCGCCCGCGGCACGTCCGGGCGCAGCTCCGAGAGGTCGGGCGGCGTTCCCTCGAGGTGCGCGTTCACGACGGCGAGGACGTGCCTGTCGCCGAAGGGCGGCGCCCCGGAAAGGCACTCGTACACCATGCAGCCCAGCGCGTAGACGTCCGCCGGCGGCCCGGATTCCTCACCGCGGATCAGCTCGGGCGCGATGTAGTCGAGCGTGCCCATCACCTGTCCGGGGATGGTCAGAACCGTGTAGGCAGGACCCTTGGCGAGCCCGAAGTCGGTCACCGCGGCGTTTCCGAGGGCGTCGAGCATGACGTTGGACGGCTTGACGTCGCGGTGAACGATTCCCTGGGCGTGCAGCGCGTCGATCGCGGATCCCACCTGGGCCGCGAGCTCGATCGCCGCGTCGAGCGCGAGAGGCCCCTCGGCGTCGAGGCGCTCACGGAGCGAGCCGCCGTCGATGTACGTGACCGCCAGGAAGTGGTAGCCGCGCGCCTCGCCCAGGTCGAGGATCGGAACGAGGTGCCGGTGTCGGACGACGCTGGCGATCCGCGCCTCGCGGGCGAAGCGCCTGCGGTAGACCTCGTCCCTCGAGAGCTCCTTCCGGAGGATCTTCAGAGCGACCACGGACCCGTCGTCGGCGGCCGCGCGGAAGACGACCCCAATAGCCCCTTCGCCGAGCACGGTGTCGAGGACGTACGGTCCGAGCCTGTCGCCGCGCCCGAGGCCGGGGATGCCCGTCGACTGCGCCATCGGCCCAGGCTACGCGAGGCGGGCCGCCGAGCGCCCCTCGCGGGTGAGCAAGCACCTCCGACGCCGCCGCTACCCTCGGTTCGGGTGAGCGCTCCGGCCCACACCCCGTCGCCGACCGGCGAGCCTGTTGCCGTGGACGCACGTGCAGCGGTCGTTCTCGACCGCGTGCTGCCGTACCTCGGGCCCGGTCTCGCGCTCGTGCTCGGCCTCGCCGCACTCGGTCACCGTTCCCTCGACACGGACGAGGCAGTGACGGTGATCGCCGCTCGAGGCTCCTTCTCCGACGTCGTCGAGCATGCGCTGTCGGACGACCCCGCCCGCGCGGGATACATGACGCTGCTCCGTCCCGTCGTGGCGTGGAACGACGCCGAGCTGTGGGTGCGGCTGCCGTCGGTGATCGCCGCCGTGATCGCCGCGATAGCGACCTATCGCCTGGGCCGCCGCCTCGCCGGCCGCTACGCGGGTGCGGCCGCATCCCTCGTGCTCGCGTCCTCGCTCGGAGCCGTGTTGCTCTCGCGAACGGTCGGGCCGCTCGCGCTGGCGCTCGCCGCGATGCTCCTCTCGACGGCGCTCTTCGCGCGCGCGGTCGACCGCGGCAACGTGGTGTGGTGGGTGGTGTACGCCGTCAGTGCCGCGCTCCTGCCGCTGACCCATCCGATTGCGGCGAGCGCGCTGGCCGCACAGATCGTCGCGCTCGTGATCGCGCGCCGCGAGGTCGAGCTTCGACTCGCGATCCCGGCGGTGGCGGTCGCGACCCTGGAGTCGCTCTTCTTCCTCACGGCCGCAGTGGTCGATCGCGCCGATGCCTCCGACGGGGCCGGCCCGCTCTCCCTGCACGACATCGGCCTCGGCGTCGGCCGTGCGCTCGGCTGGAGCCCCGTCGTCGTCGCGCTCGCCGTATGGGGCGTGATCGTGCTCGTGCGGCAATCGCACGCTTCCAGGACGGGGCTCTGGCAGCCGGTACTGGTCGCCGGTCTCGCCCTGATGCCGCTCCTCTCCGTGCTCGTCGCAGGTGTCGCGCTACCCGTCTTCCCGCGAACGGCGCTCACCGTCGCCGCCGGCGGCGTCGCGCTCGCAGCCGGCGTCGGGCTGGTGTCGATCCCCGATCGCGGGCTCCGGCTCGCCAGCGGCGCCGCGGTTGCCGTGGTCGCGATCGCCGCGCTTGCCACCGCCGCCGCGGAGGGCCCGAAGGAAGACTGGCGCGCGGCAGCGCGGGACGTGCGCGCGAAGACGACGGCCCGCGACACCGTCGTGCTCCTGCCCGAGAGATCGGCGGCCGCGCTCGCCTACTACGCCCCCGACGTTCGCACGAGCCGGGTCGGCCGTGGCCAGGGCGTGACGGTCGTCGTCGTAGGCGCTCCCGATCTCGCGGTCGCGAGAGCCCGGCCGGTGGTCTCCCCCCCGCGCTACGCCCTGCTCTCCCAGCAGGAAGCGGGGTCGGCGCTCGTCGTCCAGCGCTGGGTCAGGCCCTAGAAGTACACCCGCGCCGCCGGGCACAAGTCCGCCAGGACGCAGTCCTCGCAGAGGGGCCGGCGCGCGTCGCAGATGCGGCGACCGTGCCAGATGAGCAGGTGCGGGAACCGCGCCCAGTCCGCGCGCGGTACGACCCGCTGAAGGTCGCGCTCGATCTTCACCGGATCCTCGTTCCGCGTCAGGCCGAGACGCTGGGACAGCCGGCGGACGTGGGTGTCGACGACGACGCCCTGCGCGTGGCCGAGCTCGGCTGCGACGACGTTGGCGGTCTTCCGCGCGACGCCGGGGAGGCGCAGCAGTTCGTCGAGTCGCCGCGGCACCTTCCCGTCGAACTCCTCGATCAGCATCCGCATCGCACCGCGGATCGACTTCGTCTTCTGCCGGTAGAAGCCCGTCGCATACACGTCGCGCTCGAGCTCCTCGACGGGGACCGCGAGGTAATCCTCGGGCCTTCGGTACTTGCGGAAGAGCTGCTCGGTGACGCGGTTCACGTTGACGTCCGTCGTCTGTGCAGACAACATGACCGAGATCAAGAGCTCGACGTCGCTTTCGAAACGGAGTGCGATGGTGGCATCCGCGTGCTCGCGGGCCAGCCGCTCGACGATCGGGCCGATCCGCTCGCGCCGCGTTCCGAGCCCGCGCCGCGTCGCCTCGCCGACGTAGCTACGCGCCACGGCGCCGGCGCTCGAACTCGTCGGTCGCCTCGGCCGCGGTGATCCGCCCGAGCAGGGGTGGCTCGAGCCACTGCTCGATCAGCTGAAATCCGACGGACGTCGGCGTCGCGTGGCAGAAGAGCACAACGCCGAGCCCCGAGACCTCGAGCTCGACCGTCGAGGGCCACCGCTCGACGCGGGCGAGGCGCTCCGGCCCGAGGCGCTCGCTGCACCAGCGGGCTGCGTCGACGAGGTCGCCGTCCTCGTCGAGCTCGCACACCTCTCTGTCGCCGTTGCCGCTGAGGAAGCGGACGCGTCCGTCCGCCTCGAGCAGGTCGAGGCACTCGGCCGGAAGTGGCCCCATCACGAGGTCGCCGCCCGAGACGATCACCTCCGCATCGGCGAGGCGCTGATCGGACAGCGCCGCCGCGAGCGCCGGGAGGTTGCCGTGCACGTCGTAGAGCGCCGCGACGGTCATCCAGACGCACGCTACAGGGGTCAGATGTCCACGAGCGCGAGGCCCGGGCCCGCGCACACGCGGTCGAGCGCCGGGCACCCCGCGCAGGCGAACGCGCTCGGCGTCGGGCGAAAGTCTCCCTCCCGGATACGAGCGATGACGGCCCCGAGCTCCCGTTCGAGCCGCTCGACGTCCGGTCGGGAGAAGCGTTCCGACACGATCTCCTCGGGGGACTCGAGGAACTGGTAGACGACCTCCACGTCTTCGGCCCCGGCGCGGAAGCAGGCGAGGGCGTAGACGACGCGCTGCAGGCGGTACTCGTCCTCCACGACCGCCGCGGGAGCCCGGCCGTCCATGGCGTTCGTCTTGTAGTCGAGAACGAGCGCCTCAACACCGGAGCGCCAGAGCACGTCCAGCCTGCCGTTCAGGAGCACGTCGTCGACCTCGAAGGCGAACGGCCGCTCGACGCGCACGCCCTCGAGCCCGGCGATGCGCGCGGCGAGGGTCGAGTCGCAGTACGCGTGGACATGCCGCTCGATGATCTCGAGCTCGCTCCCGCTCACCTCGGGGTACCAGGCCCGGACGAGGTCGCGCAGGTCTGCGGGAACGGCTGGACGGGCCAGGTCGACGCGCTCGAGCAGCCGGTGGACGGCGTCACCCAGCTCGGTGGCATGCAGCCTGAGCCCGCTGCCGTTCCCGTCGGACCGCTCCCACGGCGCCGGCCGCATGCCGACGACCCGCTCCGCGTAGTAGCGGTACGAGCAGCGCTCGAAGAGCGAGATTGCGCTGTAGGAGAGCCGGGCAACGCGGTGGAGCGGCGGCTCGGGAGCGACGGCGAGCTCGTGAAGGCGAGGCGCAGGCGCCGGGATCGCCTCGCCCGAGCCTTCGAACAGGGCCAGCTGGCCGTTCGCGGCGATCGCCGACGGAACGGTCTCGGGCACCACCGGCGGCGGCGGGTCAAGCTGCCCCCGGTCGACACGGAGCAGCACCGTGGCGGCGCCGCGCTCGACCTCGACCGGGCCGTTCGCAGCGCCGCCACGGGCGTCGTCCCGCAGGCCCAGGCGGTCGAGCACCCATCCGATCGGCGTCTCGCTGTTCGCGTCCACGGCGTCGCCCACGGAGCCCGAGACGATGAGCCGTTCCTTCGCACGGGTCATCGCCACGTAGTAGAGACGGAGGCGCTCGGCCCGCTCCGCGTGCTCCCGTTCCGCCTTGACGTCCTGGTAGGAGATGGTGCTGACCCGGGTCCCCGTCGCCGGATGCGCGACCTTGAAGCCGAAGCGCCCGTCCGAGAGGGCAAGGATGTCGGAGACGGGCGGGCGGCTTCGGCCCGCGTCCGCGACCACGACGACCTCGAACTCGAGGCCCTTGGCCGCGTGGATCGTGAGTAGGCGGACGGCGTCCGAGCCTTCCTCTTCGGACACCGCATCCGACTCCTTCGCCCCGACCGCCTCCTGACCCTCGACAAAGCGGACGAAGCCTTCGAGGTCGGCGCCGCGGAGCTCCTCGTAGGAGCGCGCGAGCCGCGCGAGCTTCCGGAGGTTGGCGTACCGGCGTCGGCCGTCCGGGAGGGCAAGGATCGCGAGGTCGTAGTCGTGCTCGGCGAGGATGCGCTCGCACAGGAGCTCGAGGGGCGCCTGTGCGGCTACGTCGAGCAAGCGCTCGTAGCGCTGCCGAAAGGCGAGCAGGAGCCGGTGGTCGCCCTCCGCGAGGTCTCCCGGCAGCGGACGCTCGAGCGCGCGGAACACCGGCTGCCGCTGTGCCTCCGCCCTGATCAGGACGAGCGCGTCGTTCGACACGCCGACGAACGGCGACGCGAGCACCCCGAGGAGCGCCTCGTCGTCGTAGCGGTTGTGGAGGAGCCGGAGATACGAGAGGAGGTCTGCGACCTGCTGCTGCCCGAAGTAGTTGCGCCCCGCGGCGCGGTAGGTCGGCAGGCCGACAGCCCGCAGCTCCTCCTCGAACCACTCCGCGTCGGTGCCGGCGGCGAAGAGCACGACGATCTCGCCCGGCGAGGCCACCCCCGCGTCGACGAGCTCGCGCACACGCCGGGCGACGTGTCTCGCCTCCGAGCGGCGCCAGTGGACGCCGGCCTCCGCGGTCGCCGCCTTGTCGGTGACGAGCAGCTCGAACGCGTTCCGCAGCGCGGGAGCGTCTGCACCCTCCGCGGGCTCGAGCCGCTGGAACTCGTCGCCGAACTCCCCGCCGAAGAGCTCGTTCACCGCCGCGAGCACCTCGGGCCGCGAGCGATGGTTTCGCGTCAGGGGGAGCACGGTCGGAGCGGCGCTCCGCCGCTCGCGGAACACTGCGACATCGGCATGCCGAAAGCCGTAGATCGACTGGAACTCGTCGCCGACGACGAAGAGATCGGCGTCCGATCCCTCGCACAGGAGGTCGAGCAGCTCCGTCTGCAGCCGGTTCGTGTCCTGGAACTCGTCGACCATGATCGAGCGGAACCGCTCCCGCTCGCGAGCGCGGATCGCCGGATCGTCGCGAAGCAGATCACGCGCCCTCAGCTGCAGATCCTCGAAGTCGACCGCCGACTCCGCGTTCTTGGCCTCGGCGTACGCCTCGCCGAATGTCGTCAGGAGCTCTTGCAGGAGCTCGCGGTCGCGCGCGGCGAGCTCCTCGAGCGCGGCTGCGACCAGCACGTCGCGCGCCTCGGCAAAGACGGAGGCGCGCGGCCCGCGCGTCTTCATGTCCGCGAGGGCGAGCAGGCGCCCGGGAAGGGACGTCGCCTCGACGAGCTCCAGCGCCCCGGCGGCGGCCGCCTGCTGCTGCTCCGTGGCGCCCGCGTCGTCGCGCAGTCCCGTGGCAGCATCGCGCAGCGTCTCGATCCGCTCCTGCAACGGCGCGCGCGCGCCCGACTCGAGCACGAGCTCGCGCCCGGCCGAGCGAAGCGTCGCGTAGACCTCCACGAGCATGTGGCGAAGACCGACAGCGCCGTAGGTCGCGAGGAGCCGCCAGCGCTCGGGCTCGTCGGCCGCGCAGAATCGCTCGAGCGCTGCCGAGAAGGCCTCGGCCTGGAGGACCAGAGCCTGCGGCTCGTCCAGCACGCGGAACGAGGGGTCGACGCCTGCGGCCAGCGGATAGGTGCCGAGCACGCGCCGGCAGAAGCCGTGGATCGTGGAGATCCACGCGCCGTCGAGCTCGAGCGTGAGATCGGCGCGGCCCCGCTCGAGCAGAGCCGCGCGGATGCGGGCGCGCAGCTCGCCGGTGGCCCGCTCCGTGTACGTGATCACGAGGACGGAGTCGACGTCGAGCCCGTCGTCCACGACGGCCCGGACGAATCTCTCGACCAGCACGGCGGTCTTGCCCGTGCCCGCCCCCGCCGCGACGAACACGTTCCCGTGCGCGTCGATCGCCGCGCGCTGCTGGTCGTTGGGAAACGCCGTCACGGCCGGGGCTTCCTGCAGATCGGCCACAGGTCGCACCAGTGCGGGCAGTCGCCGCCCTGTGGGTCGTGCCGGACGTCCCCGCTGCGGATGCGCTCCACGAGACCGACGGCGGTCCGCCGGGCTTCCTCGACAGCCTCGTCGAAGTCGTCGGGCTCGAGGTAGTCGCGACGGCTGAAGCCTGGCACCTGGTCGTTCCCTGCGCGGAGCATGCCGCGGGGCCTCCGGCCGCCTCCGACGGGGACATAGATGCCCCCAACCGGCTCGAGCCCGAGCTGCCGGCGCAGGACGAGCATGTAGAGCGGCAGCTGGAGCAGGTCGCGGTCGCGGATGTCGGCGGCCGAGGACGCCGCGCCCGACTTGTAGTCGATCACGATGCCCTGCGCGCCCATCGGCTCTCCGTCGACGCGGTCGATCTTGCCGTTCACCGCGACTCCGG
>Ga0068865_100001108_pt1 | contig 15574 bp, 12 predicted proteins | sample KBSMisM12_FD_75293 | JGI IMG/M metagenome (GOLD analysis project Ga0068865, IMG submission 75293) | Miscanthus rhizosphere microbial communities from Kellogg Biological Station, Michigan, USA - KBS Miscanthus M1-2 | ecosystem: Host-associated > Plants > Roots > Rhizosphere > Soil ...
TCGTGGCGCTTCTCGATCATCATCGGACGGCTGATCTCCACCGCCTGCACGAGAAGCCCGTTCAGATCGAGGCGCTGCTTCTGGAGTTGAACCTTGCCCTGGCTCACGCGCGATACATCCAGCAGGTCGTCGAGCAAGCGCTTCATGTGCTTCGCCTGCCGTGCGATGACGTCGCGATATTCGGCCGCCGTTGCCTGGTCGCCGGCTTCGAGATGGTCGAGGACCTGCACCGCGCTCAGGATGGGCGCCAGCGGGTTGCGCAGCTCGTGCGAGAGCATGGCCAGGAACTCGTCCTTGCGGCGGTCGACCTCCCGCAGCTCATTCAGCGCGCGCTCGCGCTCTTGCTCCAGATGCCGGCTCTCGGTCACGTCGGTCAGCACCACGACGGAGCCGTCCGCGACGCCGGCTGCGTCCAGCGTGGGCGCCACGGCCGCATGGACCCAGCGATGCCCGCCGGCATACGGGATCTCCAGCACCGTCTGGATCGTCTCCCCCGCGAACACGCGCTCGGAGAGCTTGTCGACCACCCGGAACGCGGCCTCGCCGACGAGATCGGCGACGTGCGCACCGACCAGCTCCTCGGGCGTCTTGCCGAAGCGCGCGGCGTAGCTCTTGTTGGCCCAGACCACCCTTCGGTCACGGTCATAGCGGGCGATGAGGGCGGGCGTCGTGTCGGCGACGAGCTGCAGCTGCGCGCGGGCACGCTTGATCTCCATCTCGGCGAGGTTGCGCTCGGTGATGTCCTGGCAGGTTCCGAACGCGCGTATCGTCTTGCCGTCGGCCGCGGGCTCGAAGTTGAGCCAGCTGTGGAGCAGCCGCACGCTTCCATCGGGGCGCACGATCCGGTACTCCGACTGGAACGTTTCGCCGCGCACGAGATGGGGGCTGCGCTGGGCCTGCATCGCCGCGCGCTCGTCCGGGTGCACGCACGAGTAAAACAGGGCCAGGCTGACCGGGGTGCTGGGATCGATCCCGAAGATCCGGTACGTCTCGCTCGACCAGTAATAGCTCCCCGGCACCTCCGAGAGCTTCTCGTCGAACGTCACCTCCCAGCTGCCGGTCTGCGTGGCCGCCTGGGACTGCTGCAGCAGGCGCTCGCTTCGTTGCAGCGCGCGTTCGACGGCTTTCGCCTCGCCCTGGTCGGCGACGGTTTCTCGCGGTTGCACGGCAAGACTCTCTCTCGCCGGCGCCGAGGGCGCAAACGGCGACAGCTCAGCCGCGCAAGCCCGGAATCGCCCCGGTCACCTCGCCCAGCGTCGTGCTGCTGACCCCGACGGCGTTCATCGCGGTGATCAGGACGTTGGCGGGGTGCATGCCCGTGGCGGCGACGTGCAGGCCGCCCTTGAGGCCGCCCGCGCGGCCCGCGATCAGCGCGGCCATGTTCTCGGTCGAGTGCGTGCTGTTGGTCTTGCCCGTCGCCGTGTCCAGGCCGTGTCCGCCCTCGTGCAGGAACACCAGCGCGACGTTGTCGAGCAGGCTGCCCGCGCCCTCGCTGGTGTCGCGCAGCTTCGCCAGCAGGTAGGCGAAGTGCTTCATGTGCCAGGCGATCATCTTGCTGACCGCCAGCGTTCCCTTGCTGGCCGGATCGCCGTTGTGGCCGAGCTCGTGCAGGTCGCATTTCTGCCCGGTTAGCGCGTAAACGTTCATGTGCGACTGGAACATCGAGAACATCAGCGACGCCACCCGGGTCAGGTCGCAGGTCAGCGCCATGTGCACCAGGTCGCAGAAGACCTTCGCGCGCTGCTCCTCGCCGCTGTAACCGAGGTTGGTCGTGTACGTGTTGTTGCCGGCCGAGTCGACGCCCTGGTTTCCGCCCAGGGCGGGGTCCGCGCCGGGATCGGGCAGCTTCTGGCAGGTGGCGGTGCTGGTGGGCGGGATCGCGGAGATCTGCCGTTCCAGATCGCGGATCTCGTCGAAGTGGCGCGACAGGCGCTGCTGGTCGGCGGTGCCGAGCCGGGGATTCGCCGTCAGCTTCTGCAGGTTCGTGCCGACGAGATCCAGCACGCTCTTGCGGCTGCGCAGAAGGAAGTCCTGCTTGGCCGCGGCGGCCGCGTCATTCGGCGGCGTGAAGTTGTTGAACAGGGCGTCGAACGCCATCTTCGGGCTGACGACCGGCTGGATGATCAGCGGCTTGCCGCCCGACGGGTTCGCCTTGTACGAGATCGACTCGCGTCCGTAGGGCGCCGATACGCTCAGGTACCACTCGAGCTGCACGCGGTAGACGAGCGACTTGAACGGGGTATTGCCGGCGATGGCCGCGGCGACGATCTGATCCGACGTCGGCCCGGCCGACGACGTGTCCGACGGCGAGCGCATGCCCGACAGCAGCGGGCTCAGCGACGAGACGTGGAAGTCGTCGCGCCGGCCCGCCGACGGGACAGCGCCGCCGTTCGCCGTCGGGATCGAGATGCCCGACACGACGCTGACGTCGGCCTGCACGGGCGCCAGCGGGGCGAGCGCGGACTTGAGGTCGTAGTTCGCGCCGACGGTGTTCGGCACGTAGTCGTTGTGCAGCGGATCGCCGTCGCCGCCCAGCGACTGGCCGCCGAAGCAGACGACGTAGCGCTTCGGGATCGGCGTCGACTGCGCGTACGACGTCCCGTGGCGGTTGAACATGATGTCCAGCGCCGGCAACGTGATCGCGGCGCCGCCCGCGCCCCGCAACATCGCTCGCCTCGTGAAGGTGAATCGCTTCGCCATGGTGTCTCCTATGGCTCCAGCTGGCGGTGGATGAAGGCCGGATCGGCGATGACGTCGACGAGCAGCTTGTCGAACGCGCGCCCGTTCTGGCGGAAGCCGTCGGTCAGCGTGGTCAGCGTGGTCGCGTCGCCCGCGCTCTCGCGCCGCCCCAGCGCCATGCGATAGAGCTGCGTGACCAGGCAGCTCTCCAGGTTGCCGCTGCCGGCGATCAGATCCGCCAGCTCCGCCGGGCCGTTGAACGTGCCGAGGCCGGCCACCTCGCCGTCACCCGAGATCGTGCACTGCGGGTTGTCCTTGTCCGCCGTGCGATACGCGCCGGTGCGGTCGTAGTTCTCCAGGCCGAAGCCGATCGGATCGGTCTTGTTGTGGCACTCCGCGCAGCCGCCGCTGCGGTGGGCGGCGTAACGATCGACCTTGCAGGGACTGGAGGTCGCCGCCGGCGGCTGATCCACCGCCACCGTCGGCGGCGGCGGCGGGATGGTCTGGCACAGCAACCGGTTCCGCACGAACACGCCGCGCAGGGTGGGGCTGGTGTCGTCGAACTTCGCGCCCGCGGCCAGCAGCGTGCCGTGCGAGAGGATGCCCCGGCGCGGGCTGGTCCCGTACGGTACCCACGCGCCTGTCGTGCTGCCTGGCGCCGGCAGCCCGTAGTGCGTCGCGAGCATGTCGTTCACGAACGTCTCGGTCGCGTTGAAGAGGCCGAAGTAATCGCCGTGTCGTTCGAACACCACGCGCTCGACCAGCGCGTCGGATTCGGCGCGCATCGCCGTCGCCATGTCTGCCGCCACCGGCAACTGGTCGTACGCCAACCAGAACGCGTGGAACTGCTTGACGCGCGCGATGCCGCGCGGGTCCGCGAGCAGTTCGGCCGCGGCGGTGCGACGTCCCGACTCGTTCGCCAGCGCGCCCGCGGCTGCCATGTCCAGCAGGCGATCGGAGGGGGTCGAGCCCCACAGGAAATACGAAAGGCGCGCGCCGATCTCGTAATCGCCCAGCACGTAGAGGCCGGTCTTGCCCGGGACCGCCGTACCGGTCTCGACACGGTAGAGGAAGTTCGGATCCTGCAGGAAGGCGCGCAGCACCAGATCCACGCCGACCCAGAAGTCGTTGGCCTCGACGGCGAACGCGGACAGTCCGAGGTAGCCGGCGACCTCCTCGTCGGTGAGCGGCCGTCGGAACGCGCGGCGCCCGAACGAGCGCACGAAGCTCTCGAGGCACGTCTTGTCGCCGGCGCCCGTCGGCGTGCAACCGATCAGCTTGGCCCGTTTCGTCGTGTCGGCGAGCAGGCGCGCCGAGGCGCCGGCCGCCAGCGTCTCAGCCGCGGCGATCAGCGCGCCCGAGACCTGCTGCGTGGAGAAGTCGTTATCGAACGGATCGTTGACGTCCTCGGGAAGCGCCGCGAAACCCGGCCGCGTGTTGTCGCCCAGCAGATCGGCCAGGGTGTTGTCGTATTCGATGCGCGACAGCCGGTGCAGACCGGTCGGGCCGTACGCGACGGCGCCCACTGTCGTTCCGCCGATACCGCCACCGCCGCCGTTGTTGCTGATCTTCCCGTTGCAGGCGGCAACCGCCGTCGCGATCAGCAGGCACCCCCACCACACACGCAACTTGCCCCGCTGCTGCATGGGACCTCCGTTGCTGGAAAGACGTCAGTTACTTCAACGAACCGAGGGGACTTTCACGCTAACGCTCCCGCGGAAAATCCGGCAACGGTTTCACAGCACGCGCGCATTTAGCGACGCGACGCGCGTGGACGATGTGGGTGCGAAGCGGACCTCGCGTTCGAAACGTGTTCAAATCTGGATGCGGATGAAACCGTTCGCCGTTCTCGCGGTTGTGGCCGCGTGCGCGCTTTCGGCGCGACGGGCTCACGCCGAGACTGGCGGCGAGCTCTGGAACCGCAGTTCCGCCTTTTACGGCGTCGTCGGCTTTGCGACGCCGCTCGGTTTCGCGGGCATCGAAGGCGTGCATCGTTTCGGATCGGTTTTCGAGATGTCCGCCGGGCTCGGCGCGGGGTTGAGCGCGGCTCTCGCCCATTCGGGCTCGCCACTACAGTGGGCGGTCATGCCGCGGCTGCGCTTCGGAGAGAACGAAAGAAACACGCTCACGATGGGGGTCGGCGCGTCGGGCGGGAACATCGGTGACATCCCGCTGTTCTGCGACGAGTACTGCGATCAGCAACCCCCTTCTTACCCGACGCACTACTGGCTGTGGGCCAACTTCGAGGTCGGCGGCGAGCACTGGTGGCGCAATCACCTCGCCCTGCGGTACTTCGTGGGCTACGCCCAGGGGTGCCAGGCCGACGACTGTCGCTCGACGCTGGGAATGCCGTACTTCGGGTTCGGTTTCGGGCGCGCGTTCTGATCAACAGTGGAACCCTGAGAGGGTTCCACACCTCCCGCGATGGTACGCGGCCGGCAAAGCCGGCCGGCTCCCCACGCGATGGTCAGCCGAACGTCTCGCCGTTCCACCCCCACATCGTCCCGACGGCGTCGGCGAAGTCGATGTAGATGCGGTCGAACGGGACGTCGAGCGCGCGCGAGACACGCGCGCAGATCTCCTGCGACAGGGCGGTCGTGTCGTCGGGGCTCATCTTGCCGATGTTCTTCACCGCCACGAAGGCGGCGGGCGCGCGATCGCCGCCGAACGACATCGGCAGCCCGGGCACCAGGCAGGTCATCACCCAGCGTTCCGGCTTGCCGAAGCGGGCCGCGGCCAGCTTCGAGAGCTCACTCAGCAACGTCTTGGCCTCGTCCGCCGGCGTGCCGGCGGACGTGAAAACCTGGATCAGCGGCATCCGCTAGATCGACTGCAGGTACGTGATCAGGTCGGACAGCTCGTTCGACGAGAAGCCGGCGACATTGCCGTGCTTGCTGCCGCCGCCGCACGCCGTGTCGCTGAAGCGGTCAGCCAGCGTCTTGGCGCAGCCGTTGTGCATGAACGGACCGCGGCTGCCGATGCCGACCAGCGACGGCACCTGGAACGCGCCGCCGGTGCCGACGTCGACCGTGGCGTTGTTGGTCATCCGAGTGCCCGCGTGGCACGAGGAGCAGGCGGCGCGCGTCGCATCGTTGAACAGCGCCCGTCCGCGGTCGATCGCGGCCGTGTCGGTCGGCAGCGTGCGCGGCATGTGCGGCTGCGTGTCGATCCAGTTCGTGAGGCCGTTGATCTGCTCGGGCGCCAGTTGCGGGCCCGACATGCGGCCCTGGAACACGTCCGCCATGAGGCGGGTCATGTCGGTCTCCATGCCGTCCCAGTGGAAGGGCGCCGTACCCACCAGGCCGCCAGCCTGCAGCGACTGCGTCCGGCGGGCGCCCTGGCAGGTGAAGTTCCAGACGCGACCGTCGTCGTTGCCTTCCGCGTGGCACGAAGCGCATGCCAGGAAGCCGCCCGCGTTGGAGTGGAAGATCAGGTGGCCGGTGTCGGCGCGGCTGGTCGTCGACAAAACGATGTTGTTACCGGTGCCCGGCAGCGCCAGCATCGCGGGTTCGCGCGACTGGACGATGACCTGGCCCGAGCCGTCGAAGGCAACCGCGATCGGCTGGCCGACGACCTGGGGAACCGACGGATCGGGGACGCCGCAGGTGGCGCCGCCGCCCGTGCTGGTGCCGGCGATCGGCGGCATCACGCCACCCGCGAACCCCGGGTTGCAGGGGCCGTGCGTGCCGTCGGGCATGCAGCCAACGTGATCGTCGGTGACGCTGTCGGTGTCCGACACGAACACGCGCGTCAGGTCGGGCCCGCTGTCGCCCGGGATCTGGTTGGTGGAGTTACCGGCCGACACGAACGCCACGCGCTGTCCGTCCGGCGAGATGGCCATGTCGACCGCGAGCACCATGCCCGCCATCGCGGGGCCGCTGCGCGTGCTGCCGTCCGCGCCGACCATCGTGACGGCCGGATGCACGATGCCGCTGCAGGCGTCGGGACCACCGTATCCACCCACGACCGGCTGAACTTCCTCGTCGACGCCGCGCTGGTGCAGCATCATCACGCCGCTGCCGTCAGGCATTTCGGCCATGCGCCACGCGACAGAAGGGGTGTACCGCTGCCCGCCGCGAGCCGCGGTGGCACGGAACGTCGGCAGCTTCACGGTGCCCGAGACCGACCCGTCGGCGGCGACGGTCAGCACCTCCGCCGAGAGAAAGCGGCTGACGCGCAGGCGCGACCCATCGACGACCACGTCGCGAAGGTCCTGGGACAGGTTCAGGGTACGGATGGCGTTCCCGCCGGCCGCCGGGAGGCTGACCAACTCGCCGCCGGAGCACGCCACGTGGACCAGGTCGGTCGCCGGATCGTAGGCGGTCCCGCGGGGCGCGGCGCAGACGGCGCGTCGCGAGATGATCTCGCCGGTGACCGTGTCGATGCTGACCAAGGCGCCGCCGTGGCGGAGGGCGACGTGGGCGCGTCCGGCGGCGTCGGCGACGACGCGGCCGGGTTCGTCACCGGCGTTCAGCGCGACGGTCCGGACCGCCTTGGTCGTGAGGTTGACGATGTAGACCTGATCGCGGTCCGAGTCGGCGGCCACCGCGGTGTGCCCGTCGGCGAGGATGCGAAGCGTGCCGCCGCTGATCGCGGGCGGCGGAGTCGGCGCCGCCACGGTCGTTCCGTACTGCGGCGGGAACGGGGAGAAGGACCCGCCCGGTGTCGGGGCGCCGCCGGTGAAGCCGCCGCCAACGCCGGTGTTGGACGTCTGGCACAACGGGCTGGGCGTCACCGTACCGATGTCGCCGCCGGTTCCCGAGGGGAGCGGCGTCTGCTGGTCGGAGCAGCCGACCGCGATGACCGCGGCGAAAAGGCCGGCGCAAAAAGAAGCTGACAAGCGACCGAGGGGGGAAGTCGTCATGGTGGAATTTCTCCTCTGGGGATCTTCTGTCAGGAAGTGCCAACAGCGCTACGTAAATGGGTCACAAAACCGTTGAATACATTAGATAGTGTGACCGCCGCCGAACTTAGCAACGTCTGTGCCATGCATAAGTTCTCCCTCGGTGAAACAGATTCGCGAGGTTAGCCGCCGCAGCCCGTCACCTAGGTGCGCAAAGCCTGTCACGGATGTCCGGTCTCCGACGGACATCTCAGAAAAGCGAGGTTCCGCACCGTCGGTGAGTCACGTGACACCTCGGTGGCGGCGTGGAGGGTTCCCTTGGTGATGCGGGGCGCCTGTGTTACGAGGGGGCCCATGAAAAACCTGATCGCGGTGACGTTGATGCTGGGAGCGGTGGCCGGATGTGGGCGCTTCGGCGGCGCGCCGAAGACCGAGGAGGACAAGACGCTGTACGCCCTCGGCATGATCATCGGGAAGAACCTGCAGGACTTCAACCTGTCGCCGCGAGAGCTGGACATCGTGAAGGCGGGAATGACCGACACGATCCAGAAGAAGAAGACGGCCGTCGAGCTGGAGACCTACGGACCCAAGGTCGACAAGCTTCACGGGGACCGCCGGCAGGCCCGCAGCCAGCTCGAAAAGAAGCAGGGCGTGGCGGCCGTCGAGGCGGCGGCGCGCGAACCGGGCGCGATCAAGACGGCGTCGGGCGCGATCGTCCGCATCACCAAACCCGGCACGGGCGAGTCCCCGCAGCCGACGGACAAAGTACAGGTTCAGTACACGGGCAAGCTGCTCGACGGCACGGTGTTCGACACGTCCCGCAAGGCGGGCGGCCAGCCGGCGACGTTCCCGCTCAACGGCGTGATCAAGTGCTGGGGCGAGGGCGTGGCGCAGATGAAGGTCGGCGGTCAGGCCGTGCTCACCTGTCCCTCGGACACGGCCTACGGCGACGGCGGCTCGCGCGGAATTCCTCCCAGCGCGACGCTGATCTTCGACGTCGAGCTCGTGAAGATCGAAAAGTAAGTTCAGGCGCCCGTGTAGCGGGCGACCAGCAGCGTGACGTCGTCGTCGCGGCGCGCCGAGAACGCGGCGACGGCGGCCAGGATCGCGTCGCGCACGGCCGCGGGTGACGCGGCGCCGTGCTCTTCGACCAGCGCGATCAGGCGGTCGATCCCGAAGCGCGCGCCGCCGCCGTCGGCCGCCGCGGCTTCGGTCAAGCCGTCCGTGTAAAGCACCAGCAGGTCGCCGGACTCCAGGCGCGCGGTGCTGTCGACGGTGCCGGCGGTGATGTCGCGCTTGGCGCCGACCCACGCGCCCGGCGTCTCGACGCGGTCGCAACGGCCGGTAGCCACGCGGCGGATCAGCATGTCCTCGTGCGCGCCGGCGAATGTCAGGCTGCCGTCGCGGCGGTAGCGGATCAACGTCAGCGTCGCGTGTTCGTGCTGTCCGAGGCGCGTGCGCACGTTCTCGACCAGCATCGTGTTCAGCGCCAGCAGCAGATCGCGCGGCGCCGCGTCCGGCATCTTGCGCGCCAGGGCGCCGATCCCGCTCTGCATCATCAGCATCACCAGGCCGGTGCCGAGCCCGTGCCCCGCCACGTCACCGATTCCGAGCCAGCAGCCGTCGTCGACCGGCACGACGTCGTAGTAATCGCCGCCGACCTCGGTGGCGGCGTACATCGCCGCGGCGATCTCAAGGCCGGGGACGGACACGTCCTGGGGGAGGATCGAGGTCTGGATGCGGGCGGCGATCTCCATCTCTTTCTCGAGGCGCTGGCGCTCGGCGACCTGCCGGCGCGTGGCTTCCTCGACGAGACGGGTGACCAGGCGCGCCCCTTCCAGCGCGCTCGACACCTGCTCGGCCAGCGACTCGTAGACCATCCCCTCGCGGGGGCCCATCTCCAGCATCAGGATGCCCAGCGGCCGCTCGTGGAAGAACAGCGGCTCGACGATGATGGACGCGCGCCGCGCCAGCTTGTCGAACAGCGCGGGCAGCAGGTTGACCGCGGGCATGGTGGCGCCCGGCGCGGTCGCCGCGTCGGCGGCCGTGCCTCCGTCCAGCACCGGCTCGGCGTCGTAGGTCAGCACCACGCGAACGGCCGAATCGGCGGTGACGCCGGCAGAGTCGTCATACAACGTCATCCAGGCGCAGGGGATCGCGAGGCGCGGGAGCTGGTGGGCGATCGCGCCGGTCAGCGCGGTGACCTGCTGGGTGGCCAGCAGCGTGGCGCCGCTCTCGGTCAGCGCGTTGGCGAGCCGCTCGTTGTGCAGGCGATGCTGCGCCTGCGCGCGCTCGGCCAGGTCGCCGATCAGGATGCGGGCCTCGTGCCACAGGTCCTCGGCCTGAACCCAGCGAAGGTTCTCGTTGGGCAGCGCGGGCAGCAGCAGCTTGCGCAGCGCCGACACCGCACCCTGAAACGCGGCGACGTCGTCGCCCGCGAGGGCGACGCTGGTGATCAACCGGTCCAGCGTCGAGGCGAACAGGCCAGCGCCCGCGCCGCGAAGCTCCGCCTCGAACGCGTCGACCAGCTGGCGATCCCAGCCCTGCGCCAGCGACGTGTCGGCGCCGTGGACGGCGCGCGCGATCTGGCGGGCGACGTCGTCGCCGTGATCGACCAGCAGGCTCTCCAGCGGCGTCCGCGTCGGCGTGACGGTGCCGACGCGCCCGGGCCGCGTCAGCCCGGAGAGGCAACCGCATGACAGCCGCACCACCAGCTCCGTCGCGTCGGTCGTTTGCGGCGCGACCTCGGCGCCGTCCAGCTGCGCCAGCACCAGCTCCAGCGCGGCCTCGCCCTGCTGGTACAGCGGCTGGCGCACGGTGGTCAGCGGCGGCGTCGAGAAGCGGGCGTCCTCGATGTCGTCGAAGCCGACGACCGCCACGTCCGACGGAACCTGCAGGTCGCGCTCCTGCAGCGCGGGGATCGCGCCCAGGGCCATGTAGTCGTTCGCCGCCGCCAGCCCGTCGAACTGCACCTTGCGTTCGTCGACCAGTAATTCCACGGCGGTCTCGCCGGCCGCCTTCTCGAACGTCCCTTCGCAGACCAGGTTCGGATCGAATTCCAGTCCGCGTTCTTGCAGCACGGATCGGTAGATCTCGTAGCGGTGCTCGGCTTCGGCGTTCACCGCCGGTCCGCGGATGAAGGCGATGCGGCGGCAGCCATGGCGGACGATGAGGTGCTCGAGCGCCTGGCGCATGCCCGGCGTCTCGTCGACGAGCAGGCCGGGGACGCCGGGCGGCGCGATCGCGACGCTGGCGAGCGGCAGCGGCGCCAGCCGCGCGCACAGCTCGGCCACGGCCGCCGGTCCCAGAAAGTTGCCCAGCGCGCCGCCCAGGATGATGACGCCGTCCAGGCTGCGCTTGTCGCACAGGTCGAACACGAAGTTGCGGTTCAGACCGTCGCTGCGCGGCGCGCCCAGCACGCCACCCGCGAACACGACGACGTCGACGTCGCGGCGAAAAGCCACCTCCGAAATGCCCGCCAGCAGCGTGGTCTGGTACGTCTTGCGCAGCGAATCGACCAGGACCCCGATGCGGGGCCGCCGGCCCTGCCTCAGCCGCGCCGCCTCGCCCGGATCTGGCCGCGGTACGCGGGTGGGACCGCTCTGGTCGCGCCAGCGCATTCCAACATTCGTATCACGGGCGCGGGTTGGGCGGGACTTCGGTTATCCTCTTCGTCGGTGAAGTCCCTACCAGTCAAGCCCCGCTCCCGCCGGGCCATGGTCACCTGGTACGTGGCGCTGATTCTGCTCATCTTCGGAACCGGCGCGCTGGTCGCCTACCGCGCCAGCCGGGAGGCGCAGGCCGAGAAGGGGATGATCCTCGAAGGCGTCCGCCGCGTGTGCAAGCTGGCGACCGTCGAGGTGTCGCTGGCGGACTACGCGAAGAAGACGGTGCCGAAGTCGGTCGACCTGCCGTTCACGAAGGAGCCCGAGGCGTATCTGTTCTATGCGGGCATCGTGTCGGCGGGGTTCGACATCTGCGACGCGCAGTCCGGGATCGTCGTCAATCACGCCCAGCGCGAGGTCCGCATGACGCTGCCGCCGCCGCGCATCCTCTCGATCGACATCCAGCGCTTCGAGACCATCAACGAGCAATCAGGTTTCCTGAACGCGATCTCGGTCGAGGATCGGAATCGCTGGTACAGCGAGGCGCGGTCCGCGCTGGAGCACGGCGCGCTGGCGATGGGCGCGCTGGACCGCGCGCAGATCCACGCCGAGGAGCTGTTCGAGGCGTTCGTCGCCCGGCACGGTTACACCCTGGTGATCGGGAGCGGGCCGGTGCGGCGGCCGACCGCCGCCCGCGCTACGACAAACGCCGAGGAAGTGGTGGTGCCTAAATGACGAAGCAGATGTCTTGCGCCGCCCTGGCGGCGATTCTTTCCGTTTCGACGGCCGGGCACGTGCTGGCCCGCGCCAAGGGCAAGCCGGCCGCGGCCGCGGGAAAGAAGGACAAGCCCGCCACGCGCGAGCTGGAAGGATCCTGCACCGACAGCGACGGCGCGGCGCTGTGGTGGTCGCCGCTGGCGCCGGCGGTCGGTCACCCGATGAAGATCATGGCGGTGGGCGACGGCGCGGGCGATCTGACCGTGACCGACCCGCAGGGCGACGAGAAGGCGCTGACGACGGTCCGGCGCGACGGGCCGCCCACCAGCGTCACCGCGGAGTACACCGCGACGCGCGCCGGGGCCCATCAACTGATCTGGCGTCGCGGCGGCAAGCCGGTCGCGTGCCGCAAGATCCCGGTCGCCGCGAAGCCGAGCGAGCCGTCGAAGGCGCTGGGCGCGAACGTGTGGGCGTCGGCGCACGCCTGGGACCGCCGCTACGAGAACCTGTACTCGGCGTGGATCGCGACGCTGTTCGACGCGCCCATCGATCAGTCGCTGGACTTCCGTCCGCTGCACCAGGCGCTGCGCGATCCGGCGCGCAACTTCCTCTATGGCTACCTGGGCCTGCGCGAGGACGATCCGAAGAACAAGGCGGCGATCGCGGCGACGCCCGACTGCGCCGACCTGCCGTACTTCCTGCGCGCGTACTTCTCGTGGAAGCTGGGGCTGCCGTTCGGGTTCCGCGACTGCGATCGCGGGACCGAGTCGCGGCCGCCGCGCTGCACGACGTTCTACAGCAACGACGACGCGCCGAACGGGAAGGACGCGACGGCAGCGGTGAAGAGCTTCTTCCGGCAGCTCGCGAACCGCGTGCAGTCGGGCAGCGCGCGCACGGGCCTGGACGACGACGCCACCGACTACTACCCGGTGCCGCTGGAACGATCGGCGCTGCGGCCGGGAACGATCTATGCGGATCCGTACGGCCACGTGATGGTCGTCGTGAAGTGGGTCGACCAGACGGCCGACAAGGGCGGCCTGTTGCTCGCCGTCGACGGCCAGCCCGACACGTCGATCGGCCGCAAGCGCTTCTGGGAGGGAACGTTCCTGTTCGCGAACGACGTGAAGAGCGCCGGGCCCGGGTTCAAGGCGTTCCGGCCGCTGGCGCGCGGCGCGGACGGCAAGCTGGAGCCAATCGCGAACGCGGCCATCGGCGGCAAGGGCGATCCGGCGCACGCGAAGTATTCGGACGAGCAGAAGAAGGTGTCCGCCGACGGCTTCTACGCGCGCATGGGCAAGCTGATCAACCCGTCGGGGCTGGACGCCGAGAAGGCGTACCGCGAGACGCTGGACGCGCTGGTCGAGCAGATGACCGTGCGGGTCGGGTCGGTCGACAACGGCGAGAAGTACCAGAAGGAGAAGGGCGCGGGGCAGGTGATCCCGATGCCGGACGGCGCGAAGATCTTCGAGACCACCGGCCCGTGGGAGGACTACGCGACGCCGTCGCGCGACATGCGCCTGCTGATCGCGATGAACGTGCTGCTCTCGCTGCCCGAGCGGATCGTCAAGCATCCCGAGCTGTACAACCTGGGCGGCAAGAAGCCGGAGGCCGTGCGCGACGCTATCGCCAAGCTGCACGCCAGCCTGGTCGGGACGCGCGGGATCACGTACACGCGCACCGACGGGACGCCGTGGAAGCTGACCGTCGCGGACCTGCTGGCCCGGCGCGCAGCGCTGGAGATCGCTTACAACCCGAACGACTGCGCCGAGCTGCGCTGGGGCGCTGCCGAGGGATCGCCCGAGGCGTCGACGTGCAAGCGCCGGCTGCCGCCCGAACAGAAGACGAAGATGGCCGAGTACCGCGCCTGGTTCCACGAGGCCCGCCGCCCGTCGCGATGACGCGGCGCTGATCCAGTCAGCCACGAAGCGACGGAGGGGCGAAGGATCCGGAACCCTCTCCCCGCGAAGCGGGGAGAGGGTTAGGGTGAGGGGCCGCCGCGGGAATGCACGCGCGGTGTTCCCGGTTGGGTTGGGCGATGGAGTTGGTCGGCGACGCGCTCGAAGGGATCCTGCGGGTCGTGCACGAGACCCGAGCGCCGCTCGTCGCCGCGCTGTGGGCGCTGATCGCTTTCGTCGCGGCGGGGATCCTGCTCCGACGCAGGCAGGGGAAAATCGGATGGAAGCTGGGCGCGTCGCTTATCGTGTTCGGCGGGGCGGCGGGTGCGTTGCTGTGGTGGTCGCTGCAGCCCGACCGTAGCTATGACTTCTTCGTCGATGAAGTCGCCGGCGAGATGGTGGCGATTCGCCGGCACGACGGCCCCATTCGCGTCCACGGCAAGGTCGTCGTCGGTTCGCTGGAGCAACAGAAGGGGACGGACGTGTATCAGTTTTGGATGGAAGGGGGCGGCGATCGGCCGAGCGCGGTGATCCGCGCGCACTACACCGGCTCGTTACCGCAGTTCTTCGGGTCCGGCGTCGAGATTGTCGCGACGGGGACGCTGTCCTACGACGACACTCTCGATATCCAGCGGGACGGCATCAGGACGAAGTGATGTGGACGATCGGTGATGTGCTCGAGGGTGTGTTGCGCTTCGTGCGCGAGACGGGCGCGCCCCTGGCCGCTGCGGTGTGGGCGCTGGCGGCGTTCGTCATCGCGGCGGTTCTGATCCGACGCAGGCAAGACAACTTCGGGTGGAAGCTGGGCGGGTCGTTGCTGGCGGTCGGCGGCGCGGCGGGATCGCTGCTGTGGTGGTCGCTGCAGCGCGGCCCGAGCTACTATTTCTACGTCGAAGACGTCGCCGGGAGAGCGAAGGCCCTCCATCTGCGACGCGCCCCGGTCACCGTCGAGGGCTGCGTCCAGCGTGATTCGCTCGAGCAGCGGCGGGGCACGGACGACTATCGCTTTCGGATCGAGGGCCGCCCGGGCCGGCTGCCGGCGGTGATCCAGGTGCGATACACCGGCTCGCTGCCCGACGCGTTCCAGCCCGGCATCGAGGTCGCCGCGCGCGGGAAGCTGGCCGCCGACGGCAGTCTGGACGTCGAACCTGACGGCATCCTGACCATGTGCCCGGGCGGGTACCGCGGCCGGGAGGCGCCCTGGACGACTGACTGCGCCCCGGTGACGCCATGATCGAAGACGCGTTGGAGGCGCTCGCCGCCGCGCGCACGCCGGTGCCGCTGCCACTGATTGCGACGTGGGCGGCGCTCGGCGTCGTCGCGGCCGTGATCGTGGTGCGGCTGCGCGACGGCGACTTCGGGCGCCGGGCGGGCGCGGGGTTGTTCGCGATCGGCGCCGCGTCGGTCGTGCTGCTGTGCGCGGTGGGGCGATACGAGGCGCCGGTTTACAAACACGTCGATCAGGTGGTCGCCGAAAGGCAGAAGCTGATGCTGCGCGCGTGTCGACGGCACCTGCAGGTCCATGGCCGCGTCGTGCCCGGATCGATCGAGCGTCGTCTCGGCACGGACCAGTACCGTTTCCGGATGGAGAGCCCGGCGGATCGGCCGCCCGCGACGCTGGAGGTGCGCTACGACGGCCTCGTGCCGGATACGTTTCGCTCGGGCGCGGAGATCATCGCGAAGGGGACGCTGGTCCGCGACGGAAGCCTGGACGTAGAGCCCGACGGAATCATGGCGAAGTGTCCGACCATGCTCTGGCCGTTGCCTGAACCCGAGTGGCGGCCGGCCGAGCCGGGCCCGTGATACCGTCCGCGCATGGCCAAGTCAGCGTGCCC
>Ga0068865_100001110_pt1 | contig 15565 bp, 14 predicted proteins | sample KBSMisM12_FD_75293 | JGI IMG/M metagenome (GOLD analysis project Ga0068865, IMG submission 75293) | Miscanthus rhizosphere microbial communities from Kellogg Biological Station, Michigan, USA - KBS Miscanthus M1-2 | ecosystem: Host-associated > Plants > Roots > Rhizosphere > Soil ...
GTGTCGATCAGCTCGAGCATCGCCGCCATGGTGACAGTGGCGGCGATGATGTACTTGTGGGCGTACCTGTCCTCGTGCGGAGTCGCCGCCGAGGACCGGAGTACGGCGGTACTCACCGCGAGGTGTCCACGTGAACGTTCGCCGACAGGCCGGGACGCAAAGGATGATTGCCCGGGCACGGCTTGGTGACGGCGATGCGAACGGGCACACGCTGCACGACCTTCGTGAAATTCCCGGTGGCGTTATCGGGCGGCAGCAGCGCGAACTTGGCTCCCGTCGCACCGCTCACGCTGGCGACTTTTCCTTCGGCGACGCATCCGCCATAGGCGTCAACCTCGAACTCTACCGGCTGGCCGGGGCGAATCTTGGCGAGCTGGGTCTCCTTGAAGTTGGCAGTGACCCACACGCCGGTGTCGGCGACGATGCTGAGTAGCGGCTGTCCAGGCGCGACGAGCTGCCCGACTTCGACCTGTTTGCGCGAAACCTCGCCTGAAGCCGGCGCAGTAATGCGGGTGTAATCGAGCTGCAGCTGCGCGTTGGCCGCGGCAGCGCGTGCGGCCAGAGTGCGGGCGGTGGCGACGCGAACGCCAGCTTCAGCGGTGTTCACCGTTCCGCCTGCCGCGGAAGCCTGCCGCTCGGCCGCGAGCAGATTTGCATGCGCGATGTCAGCCGATGCCTGTGCGGCGTCGAGCTGCTGCCTGGAGATGATCTGCTTGTTGGCGAGCTCTTTGGCTCTGGCGAGATCTGCGTCGGCTTTGTTGACGTTGGCGCGAGCGGCGCCGATCTGCGCGTCGAGCGCGGAGCGCTGGCCGGCCGCGCTTTGCACCTGCGCCTCGGCCTGGCCGGAGAATCCGCGTCCACCGGCCGTCGCTTCGGCCGCTGCCAGATCGGCCTGCGCCTGTTGAAAGCGCACGGCGTAGTCAGCGTCGTCGATCTGAACCAGCTGCTGTCCGGCGTTGACGTGATCGTTTTCGTTGACGCTCACGGTCTTCACGTAGCCACCAACCTTGGCCAGCACCGGAACTATATGGCCGTCTACCTGGGCGTTGTCCGTTGACTGATGCGAGCGACCGTAACTCCACTTCTGAAATGCCCAGAACAGGATCAACACGCCGAGCACGGCGACGATGGGAAGAACGAATTTCTTTTTCGTCGAGGTCTTCACCGTCTCACTCTCGACGGTCACTGTCTCGCCGTTTCGAGAACGCATGGGAGTTGGGGGAGATTCAGTTTCGGTTGCGGTAGCCATAGGAGTTCCTGATTCTGTCCATTGTGACGTAAAAAATTGATACCGTTATCTGAGAGACGTGACGCTTCCAGTCGCCTTAGCCAGCGAGACGCGGGCAAGCTGATACGACGCTTCCGCATCGTTGAGAAAAGTCTGCGAGAGCGTGAGCGCCAGGGAAGCGTTGACGACATCGGCGTTGCTTGCCACGCCGGCTCTGAAGCGGTCACGCGCCTGGGAGAGCTCCTGCTCGGCGAGTTGAAGTCGTTCGCTGGCGGCGCCTAGCTGCTCGCGCGCGGCCGCCAGATCGAGCAGCGCGCCACGCACATCGGCCTGAGCCTGCTGCTCGAGATCGTGGCGGCGGATCTCCGCTTCTCTTACCAGCGCCTGCTGCTCCTGCACGCGCGCCTCGCGACGGAAGCCGTCGAAGATTGGAAGGGAAACCTGCAATCCCCACGTATAAGTGTTGAGCATGTTCGCGCCATTCTTCCCGATCACGCCGTCGTCGGCAACTAAACCAAGGGAGGGCAGCCGCTCGGCTTTGATCGCCGATACGCCCTGTTTCGCCGCGTGGATGCGCTCTTCCTCGGCGAGCAAATCCGGACGTTTCCTCAGCGCCTGGGCGATGAGAGTCGGTTCGTCCAGCATCTCCGTGATCGGGGTCGGTGATAGCGAATCGGTTAGCGACACCTCAGTGCCGATCGGCAGCGCCAGGGCGCGCACCAGGTCGAGATGAGCGTGGCCGCGCGCGTTGCGCGATGCGATCAACGCCGCGCGGGTAGAAGCCAGCTGAGCGCGCGCGCGCGTGACGTCGAGACCGACACCGGTTCCCGCCTGGAGCTGCGATTCCGCGATGTGGAGCAATTCGGTAGCGCGCAGAGTATCCGCCTGACGCGCGCGAAGATCGGCGTCGGCACGCATGGCCAGGACGTAAGCGTTGCTGGCTATAGTAGCCGCCTGCTCGGCCACATTATCCGCGTCTGCACCGGAAGAGCGGACCTGGGCCTGCGCCTGCCGGACTCGACCCACCGCGCTCATGTCCAGGAGGTTCTGCTGGACGTGGCCGCGGAAATCGAGAGTGTTGACCGGACCCAGGACCTCGCCCTCGGGATCGAAAACCGGCGGAACGCCGGGCGCATGAGGGAACTCGATGCCAAGGGTTGCCGTGTTGAAGGTGCGGCCTGCCTGCTGAACGAAAGCGTTCAGGTTCGGAAGCAGGTCAGCGCGGCGCTGGCGGACGCGAGCCTCCGCCTCGTCGACCCGAAGTCGGGCGTTCTGAGCAATCGCGCTCTGCCGGGCGGCCAGGCGGGCGGCCTCACCAAGGCTCAAGGCAATGGCGCCGCTCTGGGTCGGAGCGACGCTGACTTCGGTTTGTTGCGCAGTGATTGTGGTCGGCGCCAGCGAAAGCGCTACCGCCGCGGCGAGCGCGAGGAGTGCGCTCGAGGATGTATCAGTCATTGTTCAAAGGGATTAGCGAAGCTGCGTCCGAGGAAGCGCCATCCGCCTGTGCGTGCGCGCCCCCGGTTGTGGTAATCGAATGCAAATAGAAATGAGCCATCTCACGGAACACATCCTCGTCCTTTTTGTGGCAGAGGAGGGGGACGCCGGTGTGCTCATCGCGCCAGATCCCGTTCATGATCGTGAGCGCGGCGAGCATGCGTGCGGCGATCATCGGGTCGATCTCGCGAAACTCCCCGGCGTCGATCCCCCGGCGGATGATCCCGCTGAGCAGGTTGAGGCCGCGGGCAGTGACCTCATTGGCGTAGAACTCGGCGAGGTCAGGGAACTGGTGGAGCTCGCCGAGCACCAACCGATGGATCGTGCTGAAGACGGGAGACCGCACGAACTTCCAATAACCGCGCATAGCGGCGCACAGCTGTTCGGTTGGTGTCCCCTGACTGACGGCTTTTTCGCCCATTGCGATGTTGGCGACGGCCGTCTGCCGGATCATCTCACGGAAGAGCTCTTCCTTGTTGGGGAAGTAGAGGTAGATGGTGCCCTTGGAGACGCCGGCGCGGGCGGCGATGTCCTGGAGTCTCGACTTGGCGAGCCCGCATTCGCCGAAGACTTCCAGGGCGGCCTCGATGATCTGTTGGGGGCGATGCTCCGGCCGCCGCCGCCATTTAGGGGGCTTGGACTCGAGTGAGTTTGGGGCTGTGGACTTGGACCGGGGCATTAGCGACTTGTAGTAACTGACCGGTCAGTAAGATAATGCCCCTCGTCGAGTAGTAAAGGGGATGGCCGCTAAGAAACCCTAATGGACCCGCGGGAACACCTCAAGGCTCCCGCCAGCTTTACCGGGTCTGCGCGGCGGGTGCCTCGTGGCCTTCCTTGTCCCGGTAGTGCGCGTTCGTCAGCAGCACGATCGAGGTCAGAATCAGAAAAAGCGTCACCGCACCCAGTATGAAGCCGGTGAGCGCAGCGCTGAGGTCGGTGTTCTGCTTGGTCGCCATCATTTCGCTCCGGGCTCGCTGGTGACTCTCGCCTTCGAGACGGTGTCGTTTTGATTGATCTTCGGGACGACGTCGGTGCCCTCGATCACTTTTCCGAACACGGTGTGGACTCCGTTCAGGTGCCGAGTGTTTTGCTCGTTGAGAACGATGAAGAACTGACTGCCGCCTGTGTCCTTGCCGGCGTGCGCCATCGACAACGCGCCGACCTCATGCTTGTGCGGGTTGCCCTGCGTCTCGCACTTAATATGGTAGCCGGGGCCACCAGTGCCGACCGGACCTTTGGCCGCGTCGCCGCCCTTGGAGTAAGGATCCCCGCCCTGGACGACGAAGTCCTTGATGACGCGGTGGAATTTCGTTCCGTCGTAGAAGCCGGAGTTGGCGAGCTTCTCGAAGTTTGCGACGGTGCCCGGTGCCTCCTTCTCGTACAGCTCGGCGCGCATCGTTCCTTTATTCGTTTCGATCGTTGCGATTTTCGGCATCGTTCAGGATTCAGGTTGTTGGGAAGTTAATCGGCCTCTCGGTTGGTCGAAACTCGGGCCATTTGATTAACTGAACGGCAGAAAGCTATAAGCACCCAAAGTCGCAAGCGATTAGCGCAGGACCCCGGGACGTTTCAGGTGGCTTTGCACTACAGGCAGGTGATTTTCTATCCCTAAAGTGGAACGTCCCGACGTAACAAGCTTGCGACTTGAGACATTAGTCGCTTGGAGCTTTCTGCCGTTCAGTTGCCTTTGCTGTTAACCGACTGTCAGACCAAGCTCGACGGACATATGTCCGCCAGACTGCAGATCTCGCACTTCGGCGCGCGCGCGTCGCATACCCGCCGGCCGTGAAAGATCAGCACGTGAGCTAGCATCGCCCACTCATCGCGCGGGAATAGCGGCATCAGCTCCTGCTCCGCCTTTACCGGGTCCGTTTGACTTGTAAGACCAAGTCGTACGCTCAGCCGGCCGACGTGTGTATCCACGACAACGCCTTCGTTTTTTCTGAAAGCATTACCGAGGATGACGTTGGCCGTTTTGCGACCGACGCCAGGAAGAGTGACAAGAAGCTCCATCGTATCCGGCACTTCGCCGTTGTGCCGCTCGACCAACGCTTTGCCGAGGGCGATCAGGCTCTTCGTCTTGTTACGGAAGAAGCCCGTGCTCTTGATCATTTCCTCGAGCTGGTCCGGGTTTGCGTCGGCGAGAGATTGCGCTGTCGGATACGTCTTGAAGACGTGCGGGGTCACCATGTTGACCCGCTTGTCGGTGCATTGCGCGCTGAGAATCGTGGCCACGAGCAGCTGGAGAGCCGTCTCGTGATCGAGCTCGCAGTGGGCGTCGGGGTGCGCCGTTTTCAATCGCGACAGCACCTCCGTCGCGTGGGTCGCGAGCAATTCAGCCTTCTTTGCATTCCCTGTTGTCAACGTCGCATTGGCTCTTGTCGACTTCGCGCTCCTCGACTTCACTTTCGTCGAGTTCGCGTTCCTCGACTTCGCCTTCGTCGATTTCCTGTTCGTCGGCTTCACAGGCCGCGACGCTTCCTTGCGAACGCGACGATTTCGTCCGCGCTGCGAGTGTTCAGGATGTCGCCGGCCGCAAGCCACGCCTTTCGCGCCAGACCGACTCCAACGTGAACGTTATCCAGGCCCGCCGGAGAGTGTGCGTCGGGACCAATTTCGATTGTCACCCCCAGCTCGCGCCCCTGCCGGCAGTAGCGCCAATCGAGGTCGAGGCGGTGGGGATCGCAATTGAGCTCCACCGCCACTCCCACCGCCAGCGCCTTCTCGAGCACCGCTTCAATATCCAGCGCGTAGGGCTCGCGCGAGAGCAGCAGCCTGCCCGTCGGGTGGGCCAGAATGGTCAGATGCGGATCGTCCATAGCCGCCAACACACGCTTTGTCATCGCGTCGCCGTCCATGCTGAAGCGCGAATGGATGGAGCCGATCACGTAGTCGAACATCTCCAGGATCTGCGCGTCGTAGTCCACCCGGCCATCGGCAAGGATATCCGCTTCGATTCCTTTGAGCACCCGAAATCCCGTCAGGCGCGAATTCAGCTCGTCGATTTCCTCGAGCTGCCTCATCAACTTGTCGCGCTTGAGACCTCCCGCATAGAACGCCGATTCGGAGTGATCCGAGATGCCGATGTAGTCCCAATCGCGAGCCTGCGCCGCCGCTGCCATTTCCTCGATCGACGCCACGCCGTCCGAGTAATCGGAGTGGCAGTGGAGAATCCCTCGTATGTCCTCGAAGGTGACGAGATCCGGCAGCTCCTTTCGTGCTGCCGCATCGACCTCACCCATTCCCTCGCGCATCTCCGGCGGAATGACCTGGATGTCGAGAGCTCTGAAAAGGTCGTTCTCCTCCTCGAGCGGCACGCGCTTGCCGTCGCGGCGCAGGGAATTGCCTTTGATCTCAAACCCTCTCTCGTTCGCCAGCGCGGTCATCTCTTCTACATGAAGATTGCTTCCCGTCGCGCGCCAGAGTGCCAGCGGGTAGTCAGCCTTGCTCACACAGTGCATGTCGAGGTGAGTACCATCCACGAATCGGATGTGCACCGATCCCGGGTCCTCCTTCGTCGTCGCCTCGCGTACACCCGGCGATCGCGCAAATGACGCCGCTACCTTTGCTGGATCCGCCGAACATTCGGCGACCATGTCGATGTCGGAGACGAGCTCGTTATGGCGGCGGACAGAGCCTGCGATCTCCGCGTGGGTAACGTCCGGATGCTTGACCACGTTGGCGAGTATCATCGCCGCTTCGACAATTGCAGCCGGAAACCGCTGCAGATGAGCATCGCGACGCACGATCTCGATCCCGCGGAGAATCTTCTCCGCCGTCTTCTTCCCGAACTTCGGCAGCTCCGCCAGCTGGCCTTCACGGGCGACCCGCTCGAGATCATCGAGATTCTCAACGCCGAGTGTGTCGTGAATCAGCTGGATTCTGGCTGGAGTGAGACCGGGCACATCCATCAGATCCAGCATGCCCTCGGGCATACCCTCGCTTAGCTGATTGAGGTAGCGAGACTCCCCGGTTTCGACGAGATCCCGCACCACAGAGAGCGTGGCCGGCCCAATTCCGGGCGTGTCGGCGAGCTCGCCGGATTTGAGGAGCGGGCCCAGATCATCGGTGTCCAGCGCGATCAGCGCGCGGGCCGCGCCGGCGTATGCCCGCGCCTTGAATCGCTGTTCACCTTTTGCCTGGAGAAGCGCGCCGATCTGGTTGAGAACGTGCGCGGCCGACCGCGAATCCATGCCCTCAAAATTAACGGAGGGCGGTTCGAAAGCTTGTTAAGGTGTTTTGTAGACGCGAGATCGAATCGGGCTACGCAATTTTCAACATAGGACCACCGCGAAGGCGGCCTTGCTACGCAGTTTCTTCGATACCCGCGTGGAAGGGGAGGGTCTTAACGATCTCCTCTATCTGCTTCTGAATCAGCTCCAGCTCCTGGCTGGCCCCTTCGCTGTCCAGCATTCCGTGCCGCATTGTCACCGCGACGCGGTTCATGTACTTGATCTTGGTAATGATCTCTTCGGTCGCGCGGCGGAGGCGAATGTAGCGTCTCTTGTCGGCGAGAGCGCGGTGGCAGCGGCGCTCCAGATCCTGGGGCGTGAGCTTGCGGGCGACTTCGACGGCTTCAGCGATGGTGCGGCCAGGCACGGCGCCGTGATCAGGGATGCCCATCTGATCGCTGTTCGGATCGCTAAACCAAAGCCTGCCAATGTATTCCACGCCGTCGTAAGCCAGACGGAGCGCCACCCTGTATTCTTTGCCGTCGACCGTGATCGAGCTGATCGCGTGCTGTGTAACGCCGGAGTCTGATGTCATAGCTGCAATTCAGCTTCGTGCGGGCGGATTAGTCTCATTCAGGAAAGGATCGAGTGCCGCAAACAGCTCGGACGGTTGTTCAACGTACGGCACATGCCCGCACTCGTCCAGAACCACCAGGTTCGTGCCGAGCGCACGAGCAGCTTCACTGGAAGACGCTAGTGGAATCGGATCGTCACGCCCGTGGACGATTATCGAGGGGATTCTGATCCCCTCCAGGTCCCTGATGAGGTTGAAATCCCCCAGGCTTTCCCATACCGATTGCTGCACTCGACCGACGACCCGGAAGGGAGTGAGGTCAGTCGCGTTGCGGGGATCGGAGAAATACCCGGCAACCCCGAGCTCGAAAGCACGCTGGCGGTATGCCTGGGGATCACGCTCGCGGAGGCCGGAAGAAGCGAGCTCGTCGCGTAGCTGCCGGATTTCCGGACTTTCCTGGCGGCGGGAGAATTCTGCCTCGAACTGCCGGCGGTACTCTCTGGTCAGCGGTGCCGGATTGATCAACGCGATGCTCTTTATCTCACGTAGCTCGGGGTTTGTCCTCCGCTGGATCAAATAAAGCATCGCCAGCATCGCCCCCCAGGAGTAGCCCACGATCGAGAGCGGATTCAGGTCGAATTCCTCCGCGATTGCGCGAAGATCGGCGACGTGGCTCTGCCAGGTTACCGGAATCCGTGCATCCGATTTTGATTTGCCGCCCCCACGCTGATCATAGAAAAGCAGGTCGAATCGCTCGCCGAGGTGCAGCATCTGGGGCAGCAGATAACAGTGATCTGCTCCGGGCCCACCATGCAGTACGAGCAGACGCGGCGCGCCGGCCATACCGTAGCGCGCCCAATACAGGGGCACTTCAGTAGTAGTGGTGAATCCTTCTTCCCGCGGCGCGGGAATCGGTTTTGGCACTGGAAGCGGGAGGGGGGAGGCGGAAGGCGGAAGGGGGAAGGGGGAGGCGCGGAGCGAGCGAGAGCTCGAAGGCGTGCCGTCGGTCAGCGCGCGGTGAAGTCGGTCTTGGCCGTCACCGCGCGACAGGTGTCAGCAATCAGCTCGGCCGCATGATCGAGATCCTGAATGCTCACCAGCTCGTTAGGCGAGTGCATGTAGCGGTTCGGCACCGAGACGAGGGCGGTCGCAACGCCTTCACGCGCGATGTGGATCGCGTCGGCGTCGGTGCTCGTGTCGCGTCCGGCCGCATGAAGGGAGAATGGAATCTTTTTCTTTTCCGCGGAATCCCGTAGCAGACCGAACACCACCGGCGAGATGATCGAGCCGCGGGTGAGAACCGGGCCGCCGTCGATCGCGGCTTCACCGTATTCCTTCTTCTCGACACCGGGATGATCGATGGCGAAGGTTACGTCGACGACTATCGCCATCTGGGGCCCAATGCAGGTTGCACAGACACCGGCGCCGCCGCCGCGATAGCCGATCTCTTCCTGAGTCGTCGCCACCGCCACCACTCTCGCCGCGCCGGGCTTCTCGCTGTAACGGCGAAGCGCCTCGAGCACCACGAACGCGCCGATTCTGTCGTCGATGGATCGGGAGACAAGGCGCCCATTCGGGAATTCCAGCGTACGTGAGTCGATGACTCCAGCGTCTCCGACCGACACTGCCTTCTCGGCCTCTTCCTTCTTCTTGAAGCCGAGGTCGACCCAGAGGTCAGTGAACTTGGCGGCCTTCTCGCGCTCGTCCTGCTTGATCAGGTGAATGGGCTTCTTGCCGACGACACCGAAAACATCGCCGTTGCGGCCGCTGAAGCGGAGACGCTGGCCGATCAGAACCTGGGGGTCCCACCCGCCGATCGGCTGGATGTAGGCGTAGCCCTGGTCGTCGATGTAGCTGACGATGACGCCGATCTCATCGATGTGACCAGCGAGCATGATCGTCGGTTTGCCATCACCGTTGACTTCGGCGATGCTGTTGCCGGCGACATCGCCCGAAACTTTTGCGAATTTCTTTGCCTGTTCGCGCCAGACCTTTGCCGGCGCTGCCTCGAAGCCTGACGGACCGGGTGTGTCGAGGAGCTTCTTGAGGAATTCGAGAGATTGTGAGGAGATCATTTTTCGAGTGGGAATATAGCACTGCCTGAACGGCGGGAACGAGGCTAAACGTTTCGCGCCACAACGCAACTCGTCAGCAGCCCTCGCCGCGAACGACTCTTGCACTCTATTCGCGGCCATCGGCGGAACCTCCCGCGCAATCAGCTCATGAAATCGACTCGCTTTTCTTTTCTTTTCCTGTACGCGGTAGCCACGATGCCGGCGCCGGCGATTGCACAGGCTGTTGCGATCTCCGCGCCAATCACCGGCGTCGGATACGAAGTGACGTTCACCCGGGCCAACGCCCAGCGTCGGCAGGTGACATCAGCCATGACTTTCACCGTCGGCGGCACCGAGCCGGTATTGCTCTCGCTGCCCGCGTGGACTCCAGGGGCGTACGAGATCGGCAACTTCGCGCGGGACATCTCCAACTTCTCGGCAGAGGAGGAAGGAAGCTCGCTCGTATGGGATAAGCTGGATCCCGACACCTGGCGCGTCCGCCCGCGCGGTGTGGGACAGGTGACGGTGCATTTCGATTATCTGGCTGACAGCCTCGACAACGCCAACACCTGGGCGAAGTCCGATTTTCTCCTGTTCAATGGAACGAACCTCTTTCCGTACGCGGAGGGGAGGGGATTCGATTTCCCCGCGACAGTGAACGTGAGCACCGAGGCTGGCTGGAAAGTCGTGACCGGAATGACTCAAACGGGCCCGCGTCGCTACTCGGCGTCAAACTATCATGACCTCGTCGACATGCCCTTCTTCGTTGGCCAGTTCGATGTCGACAGCGCGCAGATATCGGGCACCTGGGTGCGTTTCGCCACGTACCCCTCGGGTAGCGTCTCGGGCGGACCGCGCGTCGCGGTCTGGGAAGCGCTCAAGCTTGTGATTCCGGTCGAGGTCAAGGTATTCGGCGAGGTCCCGTGGACGACGTACAGCGTGATGCAGATCCTCGATCCCGCTTATGGCGGTGGCTCCGGTCTCGAGCACCAGAATTCGCATGTGGATGTGATCGGTCCGGGCATGGCCTCCACACCGGTAATGCCATCGCTCTACGCGCACGAGATCTTCCACGCCTGGAACGTGAAGCGCCTGCGGCCGGCGGATCTCTGGCCGTATCGCTACGACAGTGAGCAGCCGACGGCCCTGCTCTGGATAAGCGAGGGAATCACGGACTATTACGCCGACCTTGCCGAGGTGCGGGGCGGCATCGTCGACGCGAAGGGCTTCTACTCGCTGACCAGTGACAAGATGTCTGAGGTTGACGGCTTGCCTGCGACATCGCTCGAGGACGCGTCGCTCTCGACGTGGGTGCATCCGCGCGATGGCACTGAATACATCTACTACCCGAAGGGATCGCTCGCCGGGCTGTTGCTGGACATCATGATCCGCGACGCCAGCGACAACCGCGCTTCACTCGACAACGTAATGCGCAATCTGTACAACGCCGCTTACAAGAGTGACCGCGGCTTCACGGCCGATGAGTGGTGGCAGGCCGTAACCAAGGCCGCTAACGGAAAATCGTTTACGGATTTCTACGCGCGCTACATCGATGGCCGCGAGCCATTTCCCTATGACAAAGTGTTGCCGCTGGCGGGAATGCGCGTGGCGAGAGACACGACCCGGGTTCCACAACTCGGAATTGCGAGCCTTCAGGATTCGGTTGGAGTTCATGTAACCCAGGTGCTGCCGCAGAGTGCGGCCGCCGATGCGGGCATCGAAGCCGGCGACGATCTCATCTCTGTCGGCGGCTTTCAGGCGAACGATCCCGAGTGGACCGACAAATTCCGCTCGCGCTATTCGAGACAGCCTGAAGGGACGTCGCTACCGGTTGTCATCATGCGGGACGGCGCTCAGCAGACGCTGACCGCGCGGTTGCACTTCGTGAATCGGATTGAATCGAGAGTGGTGGAGGACCCGCGCCCATCGGCGAAAGCGCGGCGGATTAGAGAAGGCATACTTCGAGGGATAACTGCCAACTGAGAAGTACCAGCTCGTATTCTTCAGTTAGCCTTTGATGATTGCCTTGGCGATGGTCTGCAACTGCATATTGGAAGTCCCTTCGTAAATCGTCCCGATCTTGGCATCGCGGTAGAACTTCTCGACGGGATAATCCTTCGTGTAGCCGTAGCCACCAAAGAGCTCCAGGCAGAGCGACGTAACGCGCTCGCACACCTGCGATGAGAAGAGCTTCGCCATCGCGCCCTCGCGCGCAATGTCCTTACCCGCGTCCTTGAGACGTGCCGCGTTGTAGACCATCAATCGTGCGGCCTCCAGCTCGGTGGCTGCCTGCGCCAGCTGGAACTGTATTGCCTGGAAGTCGGAGAGTGGCCGGCCAAACTGTTTGCGCTCATTGACGTACGCGATCGCCGCGTTGATCGCGCCTTGCGCGACACCAATCATCTGCGCGCCGATTCCGATGCGGCCTTCGTTCAACGTATTGATCGCGATCTTGTAGCCCTGCCCAACGGGGCCGAGGACGTTCTCCTCGGGCACCTCGCAGTTGTCGAGCAGAAGCTCGGTCGTGCTCGAAGCACGGATCCCCAGCTTGTCTTCCTTCTTGCCGACCTTGAATCCCCTAAAATCGCGCTCGACGATAAACGCCGTTATCCCCCGGTAGCCGGCGGATGGATCGGCGTTGGCAAATACCACGAAAATCCCTGCTTCGGCCCCATTGGTGATCCACAGCTTCTGCCCGTTGAGCACCCACTTGTCGCCACGTTTCTCGGCGCGAGTCGCCAATCCAAACGCATCCGAGCCCGATCCGGACTCGGACAGCGCGTAGGCACCGACGATCTCGGACGTGAGCTGCGGCAGATACTTCGCCTTCTGTGCGTCGCTGCCGTAACGCGTTATCGGATAGTTGACGAGTGTGTTCTGCACATCGCAGACGATCGCGGCCGCCGCGTCGATCTTGCTTATCTCCTCGACAGCGAGCGTCACCATGAACAGCGTCCCTTCCGCGCCACCGAATTGCTCCGGCACTTCGATGCCCATCAGGCCGAGCTCGAAATACTTGGGCAAGAGCGCGGGATCGATCCGCCCCGCCTTCTCCATCTCGGCGACGCGCGGACGGACTTCTTCCTCCGCGAACGCCGCAACAGCGTCCCGAAACATCACTTCCTCTTCAGAGAGAAGAGTCAGCGCGGAGGAAGAGGTCGTGTCGGCTTGCATGATGGTTACCAGATTCGGGGCTGAAGGTTGGCCGGACGTACCATCGCATCGCCTTCCTTGCACGCCCACGCGGCTTTGAACTCCGGCATGTTGCTGAGTGGCCCGTTCACGCGCCACTTGGACGGCGGATGCGGGTTTGACCCGACCAGATAACGCAGAAATTCGGGCCGATCCAGCTCGCGCCAGACCTGCGCCCAGCCGAGGAAGAAGCGCTGCTCCGGCGTAAAACCATCGATGACGGGCTGCGGATGCGCCGCCAGCGCTCGCTTCATCGCGGCGTAAGCGACCGTGAGTCCGCCGAAATCGCCGATGTTCTCGCCCAGCGTCAGCTTGCCCTGCACGTGCGTCGCCGTGTCGAGCACGGTATAAGCGTCGAACTGCGCGACGATCTTGTTCGCCTCGGCCTCGTACTTCGCCGCGTCTTCCTTCGTCCACCAGTCGCGCATGTTGCCGAACCTGTCGTACTGCCGCCCCTGATCATCGAACGCGTGCGACATCTCGTGACCGATCACCGCACCCATGGCGCCGTAGTTCAGCGCGTCATCAGCGTTCGGATCATAGAACGGCGGCTGAAGAATTCCGGCGGGGAACACGATTTCGTTGAGGAGCGGATTCTCGTAGGCGTTGACCGTCGGGGGCGTCATTCCCCACTCGGTGCGATCGGTCGGCTTGCCGATCTTGCCCCAATTGCGCGCCGAGGACCATTGCTGGCCGGCGAGAACGTTTGCGAAATAGCTGTCCGGAACGATCTTGAGCGCGGAGTAATCACGCCACTTGTCGGGATAGCCGATCTTGCGGTTGAATGCGTCGAGCTTGACCAGCGCCTGTTGTTTCGTCTCGGGCGCCATCCATTGCAGCTGCTCGATGCGTGAGCGCAGCTCTCGCACCAGGTTGTCCACGATTGTGACGGCTCGTGCCTTCGCCGCCGGCGAGAACTTGCGCGCAACGTACTCCTGTCCAAGCAGCTCGCCGAGCGTGTTGTCGGTGTTGTTGACGCAACGCTTCCAGCGGGGGCTGATCTCGGTTGCTCCGGTGAAAAGCTTGTTGAACTCGAAGTTCTCTTTCACAAAAGGAGTGCTCAGCGATGGAGCGGCGCTGCTGATCAGGCGCCAGCGAAAGAGCGTCTTCCAGTCTTCAACCGGTACAGTCATCAGCATCCGGTCGAAGTTCTGAAGGAATTCGGGCTGTCCGACGTCGATCTTGGCCGGCGGCGCCACGCCCAATCCACGGTAGAACTGCGCCCATGAGAAGTGCGGCGTAAGCGAGTCGACCTGCTGCAGCGTCATGCCGTGGTAGTTGTTCACCACATCGCGGAGCTGGATTGGTGTGCGCGAACCTTTGGCGAACTGAGTCTCGACGGCGAGGACTGTGTTGGCGTCGGCCTGAGCTTTCGATGGAGATTCGCCGATCAGCTGGAACATGCGCGCAACACTTGCGGTGAACTTGGCGCGAATGTTGGCCGAGGCGGTGTCGGTCTTGGTGTAGTACTCGCTGTTGGGCAGTGAGAGTCCGCCCTGGTAAAGACCCGCAATCGTGTTCGCCGCGTCCTTGCTGTCCTGAACCGACGGATCGCCGATAGGCACCAGGCCATACAATCTGTCGAGCTCTCCCAACGAAGCTTTGAGATCGTCGATTGATTTGATCGCTGCGATGCGGTCGAGGCCAGGCTTCAGGGGTGCCGCTCCGAGGCGCTCGATCGACGCGGTGTCCATGCACGTCGCGTAAAACGTTCCAACTTTCCATTCGCCGGTGCCCGGCTTGTACTGCCCGGACTTCACGCGCATCACCGCCGTATCGAGCACGTTGCGCAGGACTTCCTGGTTCTGATCGAACAGCTGATCGAAAGCGCCGTAAGTCGGGTAGTCGCCGGGAATTTTGGCGCGTGCAAGCCAGCCGCCGTTCGCGAACTGATAGAAGTCTTCGCACGCCGGATGCTTGGTGTCGAGGTTGGCGCGGTCGAAGGGAACGGTCTGGGGCGGTGCCTGAGCGATCAGTGAAGCGGGAAGGGCAAAGGCGAGCGCGAGCAGATAGGGCAAGGTGCGACGCGAGAACATCAGGTATTTCCTCCTCGGAGTGCCGTCTGGCGGGCGGTCCTCGCACGACACGCGTCGCCACAGAGAGTTTCGGAACAGTCGGGATCCCAGCAACGATCGGCTTCCGAGCCCTCGAAAGCCTTGAGCGGCTCGATTCCAGCACGCTCGAGAATCAGCTCCGCCAGTTTCTCGTGCACGCCAAAGGCGGGCGTGACGTTGAAAGTCACGTGAGGGTACGATTTCGCGGACTGTGCAACGATTCGCGGAATGTCAGTAGTCGAATGGCGACCCGGCGACAGCATGTATGGAAACACGGTAACATCGGTGGCGCCGCCCTCGACGCAATCGGCGAATCCTCGGGGAATGTCCGGATCCGCGAGCTCCATGTGTGCGTAGCGGACGATAACCTCGGGACCGGTCATCGCCTGCAGCAGATTCGACATGCAGCGCAGCATGTCATTGGCCTCGGCGCGCACCGAGCCGTGATCCACGATCAAAATTCCCTTCATGTACTGCATAATGTGCGTGGAAACAGCCGCAGACTAGTGCGGCGCTTCGTCGAGAACGGTTCCCAAATGCCAGGTGGGACGCGCGAGGCCGCCAGCGTCCTCATAAAAGTGGATCTTGCCGGGCGAATAGATCTTGGTCAGGTAAACGATCTGCCCGGTGTGCATCGCGAAGTGTTCGACGACGTGGTAGACCGCAGACAAAACAGTCGTGTCGCGGTCCTGAATCACGAGCGTTCGCTCGAGGTCACGCTCGGTGAGGGCGGCGAGGACCGAATCGGCTTCCTGAAGTACTGCCTCGAGATTGTCGAGGAGCTTCGGTCCGTCGGC
>Ga0068865_100001111_pt1 | contig 15559 bp, 12 predicted proteins | sample KBSMisM12_FD_75293 | JGI IMG/M metagenome (GOLD analysis project Ga0068865, IMG submission 75293) | Miscanthus rhizosphere microbial communities from Kellogg Biological Station, Michigan, USA - KBS Miscanthus M1-2 | ecosystem: Host-associated > Plants > Roots > Rhizosphere > Soil ...
CCGATCAACAATCTACCTAGAGCGTTCCAGCCGCGAGGCAGAGTTCGTGGGTTATATAACCCCTGTAAAGAGAATAAAATTAACCAGACCGGCAGAACCAAAGCAACAAATTTAAGATAAACCGGCAATGGCCAATAGTAGAGCTCAGCACCTTCTGAACGCAGGTTGTACGCCAAAACTAAACCAGAAGCTACCGCCGCTAAATCGACCACCAACGAGATAAAAGCTAGATAGAGAGAAGATCGTTTCATCAGATTACGGATAATTTTCCCAACATGACTGTCTATACAGTATACCAGCAAACAAGCGCCCCACTAGAAAACCGCCCGAACAGGGCGGCTCTCTAGTGTGCCGTAGTTAAAAAACTAGGCGCTTTTCTTCAACATTGGGAGACCGGTTCTGGAGTTCTCCATTACCATGTAACCTGCGGGGACTGCGTCAAGAGCGCCATCACGGATGTCTTGTGCGAAGAAATAAATTGTCTGTTCTCGACCACCGCGAAGGGTGACGAGGCGAGAGTGCAAGTAATAAGTCTTGCCGGACTTCTTGGATTCTACGCTAAATGCCATTGCTTTCACCTCCTCCCCCACAGTTTAATTCTCTAAGTTATCTGGTAGGTAAACCTGTACCGTACCTAATACATTAGTAAATAGCCTGGCTAGGCCTGTCAAGTGTTGAGGAGGTTTTACAGGTTAGGAACCAAAGGGTAAACTGATATTGTCATGAACTTCGAGCTTAATGCCGACGTTATACCGGCTGGGGATCAGCCCAAAGCCATCAAAAGTCTGGTGCAAGGACTTAAAGAGAAGAAAAAGCATCAGATTCTTTTAGGGGTGACCGGTTCGGGTAAAACCTTTACCGCCGCCAACGTGATTGCCCAAGTCAACCGCCCAACCTTGGTTATTGCTCATAATAAAACTTTAGCTGCCCAGCTCACCAGTGAGTATCGCCACTTTTTCCCAAAGAATGCTGTTGAGTACTTTGTTTCTTACTACGACTACTACCAGCCAGAGGCGTATATGCCCAATTCTGATACCTATATTGAGAAAGAAGCCCAGATTAACGATGAGATTGATCGTTTGCGCCACGCTGCCACTCAAGCAGTTTTGAGCCGGCGGGATGTGATTATTGTTGCTTCAGTATCTTGTATCTACGGCTTAGGTTCAGCCGAAGAGTACCAAAAGGCCACTCTTGTTTTGAGACAAGGAGAGCAAATCAGCCGAGATCTGATTATCGACAAGCTGGTTTTCTTGCAGTACCAACGTAACGACGTCGAACTCTCTCGCGGTACCTTTCGGGCTCGCGGCGAGATTGTGGAGGTTATGCCATCCAACTCGCAACAAATTATTCGCCTATCGATGTTTGGCGATACGATCGAAGGCATTCAAGAGATTGACCCGATCACAGGCGCTGAAATGCAAAATTTGCGCGTGGCTGTCATTTACCCCTCTCGGCACTTTGTCACTCCACCCGAGCAAGCAGACAAAGCTCTTAAGTCAATTGAGGAAGAGCTGACCGATCGTTTAAAGGTTTTAAACGCTCAGGGCAAGCTACTGGAGGCCGAACGCTTAGGGCGCCGAACTCGTTACGATATGGAGATGATTAAAGAGGTTGGCTACTGCAACGGTATCGAGAACTACTCTCGGCACTTTGATGGCCGAGCACCCGGTGACACACCTAATACCTTAATGGATTACTTCCCCGATGACTTTTTAACGGTCATCGACGAGTCTCACGTGACGGTCTCGCAAATTGGCGGCATGTATAACGGCGATCGAGCTCGTAAAGACGTCTTAGTGGTGCACGGTTTTCGCCTCCCGTCCGCCCGAGACAATCGACCGTTAAAATTTGCCGAATTTGAGCAAAAAGTCGGCCAAACTATTTACACCTCCGCCACGCCCGGCGCTTATGAGTTGGAGCGCAGCGAAAACACGGCCGAACAGATTATTCGCCCAACTGGTTTGCTTGATCCGGAGCTAATCATTCAGCCGGTCAGCGGCCAGGTTAAGGACTTAATGGAGCGCCTCAAAGGCCGAATTGAGAAAAACGAACGCGTCTTAGTAACAACACTCACCAAAAAGATGGCTGAAGATTTGGCCGATTATATGCAAGAACAAGGCATAAAAGTGCGCTATCTTCACAGCGGCATCGAAACACTCGAACGAGTCGAGATTTTACGCGAACTCCGTAAAGGCACTTTTGACGTGTTGATCGGCGTTAACTTGCTTCGTGAAGGCTTAGATCTACCGGAAGTCTCGTTAGTGGCGATTTTAGATGCCGATAAGGAAGGCTTCCTTAGAAGTGAGCGCTCGCTCATTCAAACGATCGGTCGAGCCGCTCGAAACGTTCAAGGACAGGTTATTTTATATGCCGACAAGATTACCGATTCACTTAAAAAAGCCATTGACGAAACCAATCGTCGCCGGGCTATCCAAGAGCAACACAACCAGAAGCACGGTATTACCCCAACCAGCATCTCCAAGGAAATTACGAGTATTATCGAACGAGAAATGAGCGAATCGGTGTCGCTAGACAAAATCGAACGCGAGTTGGCCAAAGGCAATATTGAGGCAATGATTAGAGATAAAGAACGACAGATGAAGCTGGCCGCTCAGGAGCTTCAGTTTGAATTAGCAGCCATTTTACGTGATGAAGTGGCTAAGTTAAAAAAGATGCAAAAAGATCGGGCCGATCTCCAAGCCAACGACTTGGGCGCATTACCATTGAAAGAATTCTAGGCGCTCAGTACAATTGAGCCGTCTTGAAAACTGCCTCATTCGAGGCAAGGAGGTACCTTACCATGGCAGTAATTGCCCAGGCTTGTCGTGCGCCGAGTTCCGAAGAAAGCAGAAAGCGGCTCCGACTTCTCTGGCGAGCGCTCAAAGAGCACTACGGCGCCGACTCAATTAATCTGGACAAAGTTCGCTTCGGCGATGTCCTCGACCAATGCAGCGATATCGCTGAACAGTACCATGACACGGAACGGATCTTTTGCGCTTGCCACCAATTGCTCGCTCGTTACATTAACGAAGCTCGCCCCCACACCGATGAGCATTCAACGATTGTTGAGCTCATCCACGCCCACTGGCCGGAATTGGCCTAGCTAGTCACCCTTTTTGTCTCAAACAAGCAAAGAGGGTTTTTTGTACTCTTGTAATGTTTGGCTAGCCAAGAGATATTTATGATAATGGCCGAACTACTTTCACCCGAGGAGTATCAAGACAACGAGCTACTAGAGCCAGTCGAGAGTCGCTTTGGCGACAAACCGCATATTGAACAGATTCTGCGTGATGGTGACGCCCACATCCTTGGTTCGGCTGACGAGCTATTAGATATAGAGAAACACCAAAACACCGTTCAACTGGCGGAAATTTTGGCGACTTTACAGGAGAATGAACCAAGAAATATAGTTAAGCACATTTTCTTCGACAGCTTGGATGGTAATCAGCAACGAACACTTGGCATCTTTAAGCCTTTTAGCGGCGAGAACCCTTATGTTCATGAGCAATATCACAACGATCGTTTCGATGTGCGCGAAGTATTAGCCTACGAGATTTCTGAACATTTTGGTTTCGATTTGGTTCCCCCCACCGTTCATCGGGAAATTAACGGTGAAATCGGTTCATTACAGTTATTCATGCCAACTGCACAATATCAGACCATCGAATGGGTGGAGAAACATTCACATGAAACCCATTTTGACTTTGCTCGCGATTCCGTTGACTGGGAGGTTCTGGCCGCTTTTGATTATATCCTTGCTAACCCTGACCGACATGCACGGAACGTCCTAGTAGAATATGCCCATGACCATAAACAAAACATCATCGTGCCGCAAGGTGATTACGGCGCTACTTTAATTGCTATTGATAATGGCACTAGCTTATCAACGGCAGGATACTATGATCATGACGTAACAATCTCTGGCCCAAATGTTGATATGACATATAGCCTGGATGAACGGAAGCCATTGGCTCTCGAGATTCCGGACTACTTACTGGCAATATTAAAGCAAGGCTTAGCCAACCGAGCAGAACTTCACCTTGAGCGTTATAACGACACCATTTCTCCAACTGAGCTTCAAGCCGTTTGGCAGCGCGCCGAAGACTTAGTGAAACAAAAAGTTTTTCTATCGCGTTATAATGAACGTCATGTTTTTGGTTATTAAAAAATAGCCAAAACTTATTGACATATATTATTTTTTCTAGTAGAATTCATTTCGCAAGTGTAGTGAAATCTTTTCACGCCACTTAGTACCAAAACATACAGGAGTCCTAACTAACATGGACGATAATAGCAAAGGCGGAAGCGCCCTTCTCGAACGACCGACCACCGGCAAGAATCTCGTCAACGACAGCGTCAAGAAGACCAAGCGGTATCGCATGGTTCTCCGTGGCGTCACAGCTCTTCTGACGGATCCGATGAGCGATGATACGCTCAACGCCCTTCGTACGGGTGAGAAGGTCCAGATCGACAAGCAGCGTTCGCTCAGCGATATCTGCAAGACGAAACTTTACCTCGACGACGCCGGCGAGATCACCATGCCGACGGCCAACATGTTGGCGGCGCTCAACTACGCGGGCAAGTTCTTTAAGTACGATCGAATGAAGTCCCTCGCTACCGGCACCACCAGCTTGATCCCCAGTTTCCTCCGCATCGAGGGCGAATTCCTGAAATTCACCCACGAAGGTTGGAAGCCCGATCAGCGTCGTGGACGACTCGACAACGGCACAGCCGTTTCGGTTGTTCGGCCGAAGTTCAAGACTTGGTCGGTCGAATTGACCTTCCAGCTGGACGACAGCGAACCAATTAAGATCGAGACTGTGGTGCCCCTGTTCGCCAAGGCGGGCAAGGCTTCGGGCCTCGGCTCGTTCCGGCCCTCCTGCAAGGGAGCGTTCGGCCAGTTCGACGTCGAAAGTTGCTACGAGATTTCACTCGAGGACTAACTCGAGCCCGATGTTCTCGGCGTAGCTGTCCTTTCAGGTCAACCGGGCGGGGTAACCATTTCAAACAAGCTTCTGCTTGTGCGAAATGCCCGCAAGGGATATTCCCCGCCAAAGTTAGTTATTCGTTTAGAGTAAAGTAGGGTCCTGAACGCCACAGCGCATCAGTCACCGCTATACTTTAGATCTCCGACCCACTCGGCCTGGTATCCATTCCAGGCCACCTTCCCCCAGAACATTCGGTGTTTTGAGGGGAGGTAAAACTCCATTTGCTTCTTAAAGTCCAAAGCTTAGCAGTGTTCACATTCGCATAGCTCGGCCCTGCATACAATCTCTATTGAGGACGGTATCCATTCCGTCCTACCCTCCTTTAAGCTTTCTAAACAGAAAGTTTTAAGGAGGGAAACCTCCAGACTATAGCGGCCAAGCATTCTCCGGCCATGTGCCCAAGAGTTGCGTCAGCCCCTCTGACGGGCCAGGTAACCATTCCTGGCCATCTCCTCTTAGCTTTCTGAAGGATAGAAATCTGCGAGGAGGTAATTTACCTTCAAACCTAGTCTTGACCTGCTACGTTTTGCGTATTGGGCCTCGGCAACTTGCTCCGTAACCCTCAATAGGAGGCGGTAACCATTCCGCCTCGTTCCTCCCAGTGCTTAAATAATTAAGAGTTGAGAGGAGCGAAAGCTCTAGTACATACGCACCGATATGCCACGCTAACACGGGTATGGCATTGTCCACCGTAGGGCCAGGTAACCATCCCTGGCCACTTCCTCCTAGTTTTTACTATAGAAAGTTGAGAGGAGGTAACTCCAAAGCGGTAACGCAGAGAGTTGCTAACAACACTAGCGCCGCCCAGACCCGCGACCTGACAACCGTAGAGGACGGTATCCATTCCGTCCTACCTTCCCCAGAATTCATAATTATTTATGGATTGTGAGGAGGGAAACCTCTGACCCACTGCACCTGTGTTAAGACCCGCCACGTCAAGTCTGGCCAGCAGTTGCAACGTCAACATTGCCCCTGGGGCCGGTGAAAGTCCGGCCCAACAACTTAAATTTGTCGCGTAGCTATCTGGCCCGGACTAATTTCCACATCAGATAAGCCCTCCGCCGAGCCCCGTATCCATTCGGGGCTATTTTTTTACAACCAAAACGCTTGACTTTACTCAAGAAATACGCTACAATTCACCAGGCTCAAAAAGCTATTCGAATCTTTACATTACAAACAGGAGCAACGCATGAGAACAATGCTAAATGTGCTGAAAGGAACTCCCTACAAGCAGTTCCGACCCGTCCAGGAAGAAGTGGTGGCTTTGGCCATCGACTCACCAACTGGCAATATCTTCGAAGTTCCGACCGGCCACGGTAAGTCCCTTGCCGGCATCGTCATTAATTTAAACGGCGCTGCTAATGGGCAATCGCCTTACTACGTTACCCCGACCAAGACTCAAGTTGACCAGATTGGTCAGACGTTCCCCAACCAAACGGCCGTCGCGTTCGGGCGGAGCGAGTACCCGTGCCTTTATTACGAAGATCGGGACGAAAAACTCAACGCCCAAGAGTCGCCGTGCTATATGCTGAAATGCGGCCATCGGGTCAATCAACAAACCGGTCAAACAGCCGAAGAAGGCGCAATACCCTGCCCGTATTACCAAGCTAAGTACTTGGCTTCGGTCGGGCGCGACCAGGGCAAGATCACCGTCTGCACGACCGCGTTCTTTCTAACCAATCAACTCTTTATTCGCCAGCCCGAAGAGGGCGAGGACGAAGAGACTGGCGGGATGAACGTTGTGCTGGACGAATGTCACAACTTGGCCAAGATCGCTCGCGGTATCTATGAGTTTACGCTCACGGATTACCACTTGAGCCGATCCGAACAAGCCTTAGCTAAGTTTGACCTAGAACAGGCTCGGATTGTCCGACGTTTTCGGTTGCTTTTCATGCGCTTGGCTCGTTCTAAACGTGCCAAAGCCTACAATCTTCTTGAGCTATCCGACGTAGCAATGTTACTGGATCTGCTCGGGGATTTTAACCGGTCACGCGTTGAAAGCGCCGTTCGAGCAGCAATTAGCTCTGGTGAACTCGACGAAGTGAAGGACCGTCACGAGATTAAGACACTCGAAAATCTGATCCGTAATATTCCTTCCTTCATGAAGTCGCTAAAGTACTCGCTGCCGGAAGACAAGCCGGACGGGACGCGTCATCCGCTCAACTATGTGGTCGCCTTCTACTATAAGAAGACCGACCCGGAAATGACGGATAAGCGTCACAAGACCCAGTACTACCTGACAATTAAGGCGTATTATGTTGCGCCGCTGATCAAACGAGCCCTTGGCGACAACGCCACGGTCACCGCTATGTCAGCGACAATCGGTAACGTCAACATCTTCGGGCATGAAACGGGCTTGCGAATGCCGTTCACTTCATTTCCTTCGAGTTTTGATGCGACTAAAACTCGCATCTTCCTGCCAAAGGACACGCCTAATCTTTCTACTCGAAAGGCTCGGCGTGACGACCCCAAAAAGGCTCGACGAATGGTGATCGACGCAGCGGTTAACTTCCGGGATGCCGGCTACCGCAGCTTGATTATCACCGTCTCAAACGACGAACGTGAGGCGTATATGCGCGATGCTCTCAGTCATGGCTTATATGCTCTGACTTACAGCGACGACATGTCAGCTCGCGAAGTGGCATCAACCTTTCGCGGCGGTGAAGGTGAGGTCCTCATCGGTACTGCTCAACAGTTCGGTGAAGGTATTGATCTGCCCTGCAACACCTGCCCAGTTATCTTCTTCGTTCGGCCCGGGTATCCCCGACCAGATGATCCGATGACCCAGTTTGAGCAGCAGCGGTACAGCGGTTCGCACTGCTGGCAGCTCTGGCAGTATCGAGTAATGATCACCGCCCTTCAAGTTCGCGGCCGGAACATCCGAACCGTGGACGACTTGGGCGTCTGCTTCTTCATCTCGCAGCAGTTCCGCAGCTTCCTCCGCGGAAGTTTGCCGGAATGGCTCAAGCCGTCGTACGTCGACAAAAAATCGATGGAGACGATGGTCGAAGAGACAATGGAGTTGCTCAAGACTTCAATCTTGTAAATAGTTAAGTCAGGCGCAGTTATGCAGACATCGGTGCATCGTCCCATCTTGCGCCCAACTGCTGATTCGCCCACTAAACCACTGGGGGTGGTAACCATCCCACCCCACCTTCCTTCGAAAATATAATAATTTGTATTTTGGAAGGGGGTAAAACTCCATATCGTTCAGTACCGCTGACTATGGCCCAGTATGCTAGTCCTTAGTTCGCTCTCCTGCAGTTCTGATCGCCATTGGGGCAGGTAACCATTCCTGCCCACCTCCCCACAGTTTTCAAAAAATTGAGAGTTGTGGGGAGGGAAACCTCTAAAATAGTAGCCATCTGTTTGGCTCTGTCGCGCTCGGCAGCCAATAGCAATCTACTATGCAGCGTGGACGTCCACAGGAGGCGGTAACCATTCCGCCTCGTTCCTCCCAGTGCTTAATAATTAAGAATTGAGAGGAGCGAAAGCTCCAATTACTGGACTACGCCGTCGTAGAGTGCTCTTGTCCTGACAAGACCAACGATGACCGGCCAGAACCTCAGGGGACGGTAGCCATTCCGTCCCACCCTCCCCAAAGTATTTAACAAGTGAATATTTTGGGGAGGGAAAACCCTTCCAATTGGTTTGAAGCCTACTAGCGCCACCTAGGCCCTTCTGGTGCAGGGCAGTGCGCTCAGTAGCACAGACCACTATCGGGCCTGGTAGCCATTCCAGGCCATCTCCTCCCAGCTCTTTATTACAATGAGTTGAGAGGAGGTTACACTCCAAGCACCTTGGCATCGAATCGCAGAGTAAACCGATCCAAAGTGCAGATCACCACTGGGCCAGGTAATCATTCCTGGCCGTCTCCCCAAAGTTCTTAGTATTGAGAGTTTTGGGGAGAGTAATCTCCGATACAGAGCTGACGTGCTCGGTTACCTAGTGTAGCGTGTTCAAGCGCATGGCAGCCACTCCCCTGGGGGCAGTACTCATTCTGCCCCGCTCCTCAGAGTGTTCTAATTTAGAAAATTCTGAGGAGCGAAAGTTCCAAAATCGAGTTAAGCGTTGCGCTGTTGACTAAACACGACTAGCGCTGACTAATCCGCCGGGCCTGGTACCCATTCCAGGCCGCCTCTCAGAGTATTTAAATTTTAAATACTCTGAGAGGCCTAGACCTCAACTTAGTAGTGCATCGAGTATTACGCTCAAGTGTACTTACCTATGCCCCGGTTCCCCACAGGGGGACGTAACCATTCGTCCCCATCTCCCCAAAGTTCTTAACCCCGAGAATTTTGGGGAGAGAAATCTCCTTATCTGCTTAGCTGAGTCCGGCCCACATCCGCGTAGCAGGGCAGACTAGCCAATACTACAGGGCCAGGTACCCATTCCTGGCCACCTCCTCCGAGAATATTGAGAGACAATATATTCGGAGGAGGTAAAACTCCAATAATCCAATGCTTAGTGATGCAATCATCGCATCTGCACACTTAAGCATAGTCGACCACCGACCCCGGTAACCATTCCGGGGTTTTTGTTTGGTCGGTGTTCGGGTATAGGGCTGATTTTTTAGTTCATTTCTGGTAAGATTGGTGAGCAATGAGTCAGAACGACAAAATCTACATTAAAGGCGCCCGCGAACACAACCTCAAGAACATTGATCTCGAGTTGCCGCGTGAAAAATTAATTGTTTTTACGGGATTGTCTGGCTCCGGTAAATCTTCTTTGGCCTTTGACACTATCTACGCCGAAGGACAGCGCCGTTATATGGAATCGCTGAGTTCGTATGCTCGGCAATTCTTGGGTCAGATGGAGAAGCCGGACGTCGATTATATCGAAGGCTTATCGCCGGCGATTTCAATTGATCAGAAAACCGTTTCCCACAACCCCCGCTCCACCGTTGGTACGGTCACTGAAATTTACGATTATTTGCGTTTACTTTACGCCCGCATTGGCGTTCCTTACTGCCCAAAATGCGGTCGACAGATTTCCCGGCAAACTGTCGACCAAATGGTCGATTTAGTTACCAGCTTGCCCGAAGGTAGTCGAATTATTATTTATGCGCCCGTGGTCCGCGGTCGTAAAGGCGAGTATCAGCAACTACTCTACGATTTATTTAAAGGCGGTTTTGGCTCGGCCCGCATTAACGGTCAAACGTACGGCTTATCCGACCGAATTGAGCTTGATCGTTACAAGGCGCACACTATCGAAGTATTAATTGACCGATTAATCATCGGCCAATCGTCGCCCTCGCGCCTCACTGATGCGATGGAAACCGCCATGAAATTGAGCAAAGGAATTGTGACGGTGAGCGTCGAAAAAGTCGATGACAACGGCGAAAAAACTTTTGACGAGATACTTTTAAGCGAAGAGTTATCCTGCCCGTATGATGGATTTTCGCTCGGCGAGATATCGCCGCGATCTTTCTCTTTTAATAGCCCGTACGGTGCTTGTGAAGATTGCCACGGCTTAGGTTATAAAAAAGAAATTGCCAAAGAATTGATTATTCCGGATAAAAAACTGTCAATCGCCGAGGGCGCGATTATGCCCTGGACCTATTCGGCCACTAATTACTACGGCATTCTTTTGCGCAACCTGGCTGAACATTTTGATATTGGCTTAGATACACCCTTAGAAAAAGTGGACGAACAAAAGATCAATAACATTATGTACGGCGTTGGCAGTCCGATTAAATTGCGCTTGCGTTATTTTAGCAACGGCCAAGCTCAGCATTTTAGTATTTGGTTTCGAGGACTTGTTCCGCATCTGGAAACACGCTTTAGCGAAACGGAATCGGAAAGTGTCCGGGAGGAGATTGGCAAGTATATGCTTTCGAGTGAATGCCAAACCTGCAAAGGCGCGCGGCTCAAAGTCCAAGCATTAATTGTTCGGGTGGGCGGTAAAAACATCGCCGAGGTCGCTCAGCTGTCGATTGATCAGGCTGAGGAATTCTTCAAAAAACTGAAGCTTAATACGCGAGAAATGGCGATTGCCGACAAAGTCCTGTACGAAATCAGTAATCGTTTGGAATTTTTAAATAAAGTTGGCTTAACCTACCTCACTCTCGATCGCACGGCGACTACTTTGGCCGGTGGCGAATCGCAACGAATCCGCTTAGCATCGCAAATTGGCTCGGCTTTGGTTGGTATTTTGTACGTACTTGATGAGCCAACGATCGGCCTCCACCCAACCGATAACGCTCGTTTAATTGAGACCTTGAAACGACTACGCGACTTAGGTAATACGGTGATTGTCGTCGAGCACGACGAAGAAACGATGAAGGCGGCTGATTATTTAGTCGATATCGGCCCAGGCGCCGGTGAACACGGCGGCAATATTGTAGCGGCCGGTACCTACGAAGAAGTCTTAAATAATCCCGGCTCGATTACGGCGCCGTATCTCAATGGCACTAAAACTATTCCGCTACCAAAACGTCGACCCATCGAGAAAAAGCATCCATACCTAACTGTCCATAACGCTTCGGAGAACAACCTCAAGAATGTCAGTGCCAACTTCCCGCTTGGTCGATTAACGGTCGTGACTGGTGTCTCCGGCTCGGGTAAATCTACTTTGGTCACCGACGTTTTGAGTCAAGCAGTAGCCAGGCAGCTCGGCGTCCATGCCGCTGTACCGGGCAAACATACCGGCGTTAGCGGGACTGAGCAGATCGATAAGATTATTCAGATCGATCAATCGCCGATCGGCCGAACGCCGCGATCAAACCCAGTTACCTACACCAAATCGTTTGATGTTATTCGAACGCTTTTTGCCGCCACATCGGCTGCTCGTAGTCGCGGTTATAAACCGGGACGGTTCAGCTTTAATGTTACCGGCGGTCGCTGCGAAAACTGTCAGGGCGATGGCCAGATTAAAATTGAGATGAACTTTTTGCCCGACGTCTATATTACCTGCGATGTTTGCAAAGGCACACGCTACAACCGAGAAACCTTAGAAGTATTATGGAAGGGTAAGAATATTAGCCAAGTCCTTAATATGACTATTGACGAAGCGATGGAATTTTTTGATTCTATTCCCAGCCTAGTTGATAAGCTCCACACGCTGCACCAAGTTGGTTTAGGCTATATCCGCCTTGGCCAAAGCGCCCCAACCCTTTCCGGTGGTGAAGCCCAACGAATTAAATTAGCGGCCGAGCTATCCCGACGAGATACCGGCAAAACTCTTTATATTTTAGACGAGCCAACCACTGGCTTGCATTTTGCCGACGTCGAAAAACTTTTAGGCGTCCTCCAAACGCTAGTTGATCGTGGCAACACCATTATTATTATCGAACATAACCTGGACGTTATTAAAAGCGCTGACTGGATTATTGATTTAGGACCAGGCGGTGGCAACAACGGCGGAAAAATTATCGTCGCCGGTCCGCCCGAATTGGTTGCCGTCAATAAAGATTCGGCCACCGGAAAGGTCTTGGAAAAGGTTTTGTTTAAAAATTAGCCCCGGTCTTGCGACCGGGGTGCACAGCTTGAGAAATCCATTTCTCTTACCTCACCAAGTGGATTTCAGGAGGGGCTGAAAAGAACACTTAAATGATAGCTATAATGATACGGCATCTAAGATCAACAATCAATGACCAAACAACCAAAAATAGACTATAAAAATATCCCGACTCAACCGGGCATTTATATGTATAAGGGCGAGGATGGGCAAGTCCTCTATGTGGGAAAAGCCATCAACCTGAAAAAACGTGTCGCTAGCTATTTTGCCAAAAATCACCCCGACAGACCTTGGACTGCTATTTTAGTTGGCTTAATTCGTGAGATCGAAACGATTGTGGTCAATAACGAGATCGAGGCGCTGATGCTGGAAGCAACGCTCATTAAACAGTATCAGCCGCGGTTTAACATTAAGTTAACCGACGACAAATCTTATCCATACATTAAACTTGTCAGCAACGAAGCTATCCCCCGCTTTACCGTGACTCGACGTCACAGCGGTGATAAAGCGACGTATTTCGGCCCGTATCTTTCCGGCAGAGCGGCTGAACATACTTTAGAATTTTTACGCAAACTTTACGGCATTCATATTAGTCCACAACCGCTTCGTCACCGCGATCGTGCCTGTTTAAACTGTCAGCTCGACGGTTTTACCTGCCCGCTCAACAACGAAGTTGACGAACAGGCCTACCAGGAACGAATCAATCAAGCCGTCAGCTTTCTGCAAGGCAAGCGAAAAAACCTGACCAAAGACCTGGAAGAACGAATGGCCCAGGCCGCCGAACGAGAGCAGTTTGAAGTAGCCGCCAAGCTTCGGGACCGTTTACACTCCATCGAACAATCGACCGAGCGCCAGCAAGTCATCTCGACCACTTTAGAAGACTACGACGTTCTCGGCAGTAGCCAAAGCGGCCATACCGCCGTCGTCAGCTTGCTCCGCGTTCGGGAGGGTCGAGTTAACGGACAGAAAACTTTTTATTTCACTCTTGTTGGCGACGAAACCGCAAGCGAAGTAATTCGGATGTTTCTTCTGAGTTTTTACCAGACCTTTACGGACATTCCGCCCTTAGTAGCGATTCCAACAGAAATAAATGACCAGCTAACGATTGAACAATTTTTGCGGACGCTGACCGGTCGATCGATCGAACTTCGCAACGCCGAACGCGGCGAGAAACGAGCCTTGGTAGACTTAGCGATTAAAAACGCTGAAGCAAAGCTAGAAATGAAGCTCATTAAAAGCGATCAAGCTTTTACCGCCCTGATAACGCTTAAAGAGCTATTAAAACTGGAAGAACTACCTAGTCGAATCGAAGCGGTTGATATTTCTAATCTGGGCACCAGCGAGCCGGTTGGCGCCACTGTTTGTTTTATTGACGGCAAACCCGACAAGAACGAGTATCGACGTTATAAGATTAAAACCGTTGAGGGCCAGAACGACTTTGCGATGATTCGCGAAGTCGTTCTACGGCGTTTTTCCGACACATCACGCCCAGTACCCGACCTTTTTATGGTCGATGGCGGTCCAGAGCAGCTCAAATTTGCCTTAAAGGCGCTGGAGTCGGCCCCACAGAAGCCAAAAGCTATTATTAGCCTGGCCAAAAAACCCGATCGAGTCTTTTTTCCCGACCGAAAAATGCCAATCCCCGCCAGCAAAAACAATAAAGGATTACTCCTACTCTCACGAATTCGCGACGAAGTTCACCGTTTTGGCATTACTTTTCAACGACATCGTCAGGGCAAAAAATCGTTGGAAAAGTAGCTAAAAACTCTTGATTTTAAGAACGGCAAGAGCTAATATTGTCTAGTACTGGTGTGATCGGATGCGCTTGTCCTTCAAGCATATCTTCCCACCGGACGAACTTAACAAGGTCCCTCGCAACAACGAGGGCAGGAGAAAGCAATGAGATTCGTTCACGATCCGCCGACCAATCGGCGCAACCTCACCATTGAGATCATTGACAACATCCAGGCGCCACGAGCAAACCGAGACGACTCCAACGGCGACACGGACAACACGATCGGCTGACCGGGCCAGAGCCCAAAAAGCTGACCGTCGGTAGCAGTACTACCACGACGCCCCTCGCCTACCTGTAGGCAGAGGGGCATTTTATTACTTAATTATCGGCGGCCGAAGGCAACAAGATTAATACCTAAAAGCACGAAAAACAAACCGACTAGCGTACTTAAAAGGTGCGGAAAAACTAAAATCAAAATCCCAAAAATTAAAGCCATCCAACCGCTCGTTTGAAGTGTATTCATACTATTAATCTAGACAAAATAGTTGCCGAAGAGCAATACCCCTTGATTAACTAGATCAATTATTGTATACTTTTCCCAATTCGCACAAAAAGGAGGAAACGATGAATCGTTTTCTAAACAAAGCATTCAACAACCTATTCAAAAACGGCAATCTAGATTTCAAGCGAGCCGGCTTTGAATCCCAAGATAATGGCCAATGGCGGAAGATTGTTCGAGAGGATGAGCGTTTGATCATTCTGGTTGACACTCGCCACCAGCTAATAACTATCCGCTTCACCGACAAAACGCTTTCCCAACTTCTTGAGATTGAGATTTCATTTCGAGACAACAAAGCGCGTCTGGCCAACTATAGCGGTAATCGGCAAGTCCTCTATGATTTCGGCCTCCGTCATAAATGGCTCATCGGCTGGGTGATGGATCAAATAGGCTCACGGATGACTCGACGTCTTGTCATCACCTAGCACCTCTTCGTTTGCGCTTCGTTTACCGAAGCGCTTTTTTTAAAAAATGGCCAGCAAAGCTGGCAAAAAAAGGAATTACGATAGCGGCAAGTATACCGCTTAGCAGCGTACTAGCTGCTATTGGGCAGCAGCTGGGACACCATGTGGAAAAAGCAAATCGACGATCGAGCGAACCTGAAGCCTCGTGTCTTCTTCCATCCGGGCTAACGCCTTGGGGTTACGGTAGAGATTGAGCGTTCCACTTACTACCACATGGATGGCGTCGCAGACTAAACACTCATTCCCATAACGAATGCCAATTTCCTGGAGCTGGGGGCGATCGTGAGTGCCCGGAACAAAATAGAAGTGACCAGTACGACGAAGTTGATCAACGAACTGGGCTTCTTCAGGCGGC
>Ga0068865_100001112_pt1 | contig 15550 bp, 9 predicted proteins | sample KBSMisM12_FD_75293 | JGI IMG/M metagenome (GOLD analysis project Ga0068865, IMG submission 75293) | Miscanthus rhizosphere microbial communities from Kellogg Biological Station, Michigan, USA - KBS Miscanthus M1-2 | ecosystem: Host-associated > Plants > Roots > Rhizosphere > Soil ...
CCGCTTCGGCGATGCCGCTTCCGCTGTCGAAGAACAGGACGACGTGCACGTCGTAACGCGGAAACGTAAGCGTGCTCGACGTCGCTGGCGTCACCTGACCCAGCCCGCCGATGGCGTTGATCCGCGGGCTCGATCCGTCGCACGGCCCGCGCCAGGCTCGGGAGTTCGTACGGCCCGGCGGTCCGACGATCGGCAGCGACGGTGAGAACTGGATGCTCATTTCCAGCGTGGTGCAGACGTCGCCGATCCGCCGGGTGATCCTGAAGCGCGGGAAGTCCTCGTCCGAACTGTCGATCCCACAAACGAGGTCGGCGCCCGACCGCGGCCCCGGATCCGCGCAGCACAAGTGGCGCACGCCGAAGGAACAGCCGGCCGTCGCGCAGTTCGGGGGCGGCGGGATCGGGTTCGGGACGCTCTCTCGCGTCTCGCCCCGCGACGCGTAGTAGCAGGCGCGCCCCATCGCCTGACCATCGCCGCAACAACCGCAGCCGCAGACATCCAGCGGCGCGACGCCCGCCGGACACATCGCCGCGCCCCCGTCGACCGCATCGCTGGCGACGTCCCCTGCCCGCTCGACCGAAACGTCGGTCGCGACGTCTCCGGCCGGGACGTCCCCAGGCGCGACGTCCGCCGGCGCCACGTCCGCCGGCGCCACGTCCGCGGGCGCCACGTCCGCCGGCGCATCGACGACCGGCAGATCGCGCGGCCGCGCGTCGTCGACCGGCCCGCCGACGTCGCTGCCCGCGTCCATCTTCATCAGCGGCCGCCGGCACGACAGTGCCGACAGCACCACCGCCAGCGCCGCGAGCATCGCCGCAGCCTTGAGCATCTACAACCTACGCGCGCATCTTAACCCGGCCGCCCGTCACCAGTAGAAGTCCAGCCGGCCCGACAGCGCGAACCAGTGGACCGAGAGCGGCTGGATCGGTATCGGCGTTCCGTCGGGAAACATCGTGGGCAGCGCGATGTCCGGGCGCCAGCGCACGCCCGCGGCGGGCGCGACCGAGACGGTCAGCCACGACAGCGGCCGCACCCCCACGATCACCGAGCCGCCGGCGCCGCGCGACTTCCAGCTGCAACCCGGGCTGACGCAATCGGTGGATTGCTCGATCTCGGGCGCGACGCCCAGCGATACGCGTTCGCTGAGCTGGCGCGTCACCGTCGCGGTCAGCGTGACGACCGAGAAGCGCCGCGTCTCCGAGAAGTAGAAGAGACCGCTCGTGTACCTGGGCGTCCAGCCGGAGGAATGCGCGATCCATTGCGCCTGCCAGTCGGCGCCCAGCGACAGCGCCCAGCGATCGGCCACGTGCTTGAGCGCGTTCAGCGAAGCGACCGGCTGAACGATCATCCCTTCCCGCGACGAGTATCCGATGCCGCGCACGCTCGCGCGCAGCGCCAGCGAGACCGGCATGGGCGCGCGCCCGTCAGCGGGCCGATCGTCGAGGAAGGCGTAACGCAGCCCGAGCAGGTCCGCCCATTCCAGGTGATCCGTGATGCCGAAGCGAAACCCCGACGCGCCCACGACGCCCTGCGCGTCGGTCGGCTCGTAGTGGACCGCGGTGGCGCCGACGGAGACGGACGCCATCCGCTTCGGCAGCGTGATGGGATCCTCCACGATGCGCGGGGTCAACTGGCGCGACGGCGCCGCGCACGCCGCGAGCGCGATCGCCGGCAGTGCGGCCATGCGGTGCACGCGCATGACCCAGCATCCTACGCGCCTCTATTCCAGCGAGGAGTGTGGCAATGCACACCCTCGCTGCTCGTTACTGCGCGAGCGTCAGCTTCCAGACCTGGTAGTCGTCGTAGTAACCGCTTCCGCTCTGCACCAGCGGGGCGCCGGGCGCGATACCCCGGGCGTTGAGGAGCAGGCGGCTCCTCTCGTTCTCGATGAGGTACGTGTTGCTGGCGATCTGGATCATGTTGAACGCCTGGTTGGTCTGGCCGTTGCCGTACTGCTGGGTCATCGTGCCGCCAGCCGCCGTCGATCCGTTGGTGACGTCGACGTAGAGACCGCTGTTGTTCGAGCGGATGCGGTAGTTACCGTCGTGGCTGTTGACGTTGACGCGCTCGAAGTAGAATTTCTGGCTGGCGCTGTTGAGCGGCCACACGTCGACGATCCCGCCCGCCGACGTCGAGTTGCCCTTGATGGCGATGCAGTTGTTCGTGATCGGGTTGCAGATCGTGTAGGGCACGTTCGGATCGAAGTCGCGGAACACCGTCACGACGTTGTTGCCGAAGTTCACGCCGTTCGCGGCGCAGCTGGCGTAAGCCTCGCCGTTGTACCCGACCGTGGCGCAGTTGCTCTTGCACAGGCCCGCGCCCGAGTACGGGTCCTTGTACGGGCTGCCGCTCACGTTGGCGCCGATGCGACCCGAGACGGGGCCGCGGTCCCAGTCGAAGCCGTTGCAGTAGTACGCCTGCGGCGGGCTGATGAAGATGTTGCCGAAGAACGCGCCCTCCTGCATCGGGTACTCGTTGCTGCGGCCAAGGCCGAGGACGCTCGGGCTGTCGAGGTAGATCGGGATGTGCCGGCCCGTCGTGTTCAGGTGCGCCATCACGCAGGCCGACACCAGCTGCTGGCAGTTGGTGTCGCAGGCGCCGTATTCCCAGGCGGCGCCCACGCCGAGCTGTCCAGAGAACGGGTAGGTCACGCCGTTGTACGTCTTGCTGATGGTGTGCCCAGCGGGCAGCGCGCACTTGACGATGTACTTGATGGTGTCGCGCCCCGCGGAGGTCGTGATGAGGCCGGTCGTATTGCTGAGGCCGTTGAGTGCGGTCAGACCGTTCAATGCGGTGAGCCCGTTGAGTGCGGTGAGCCCGTTGAGCGCGGTGAGGCCGTTGAGCGCGGTGAGCCCGTTGTCGCTCTCGGCCGCCATGGACTCCGTGCCGACGGCGTCCTCGGGCTGGTCGGCACATCCAGCGACCATGGCCAGCGAAAGGCCAAGGCTCAACCCCGTCATCGTTCCGATTTGGCGCAGCGCGTTCACGATCGATAACCTCCGTCTCATTAGCCAAAAGCAGTAATCAAGCCAACATAATTGCCGAAGCCAAATGCCCGTGGGCAGGCCTTTTAGAAGGTCGGCCGATCGCGCCGTTGTTGAGCGCCAGGCAACACTTGTTGCGCGCCACTGGCGAGTTCCGGCCCCGCTGGCGTCAAGGTCGCGGGCCGCGAAGTCGATGGAAAACGAAAGGCAAATGATCCGCTGTTCGACGTGCGGCCGGCGAGTGGTCGCCGCCTCGCCCGTGTGCCCCGTGCATGGGCCGGTGCCGCCCGCACCCGCTCCACCTCCTGACGAAACCCCCACGTACGTGGTGCCCACGCCGGAGCTCCCCGGCTTCCGTGTTCGCCAGCTGCTGGGACGGGGCGGATTCGGAGCGGTGTTTCTGGCCGATCGGACGCGCGGCGAGGACCTCGTCGCGATCAAGGTGGCGCGCGCGGACATCCTCTCGGCGAGCGAGGCGCTGTTGCGCGAAGCCGATGCGCTCCACGCCGTCGGTCCGCCGCACGTGCCCGCCGTCTACGCGCGCGGCCGTCTCGACGATGGCGCGGCATACCTGGCCATGGAGTACGTGCGCGCGCCGTCGCTGGCCGAGCGCCTGGCCGAGCTGCCGGGGCCGATGGACATCGACGAGGTCGAGAGACACGCGTTCGCCATGCTGGCGGTCGTCGAGGCCGCGCACGCGCGAGATCTCGTGCACTGCGATCTCAAGCCGGAGAACCTCTTCGTCTCCGAGACGTTCGGCGCCAAGCTGTTCGACTTCGGGTTGGTTCGGACGATCGGGGAACGAGCGACGCCGATCGAGGCGACGAAGGAGGAGGCGCCCGCGGGGACGCCCGAGTACATGTCGCCCGAGCAGTGCGAGGGCCGCACCGACGTCGACGCGCGCAGCGACATCTACGCGCTGGGAACGATCTTCTACGAGATGCTGGCCGGCGCACCGCCCTTCTGGGGCAACGCCGCCGAGGTCCTGCAGAGCCACCGCAGCAGCCGCCCACCGGCGCTCCCGCACAAGCGGCACCTGGCGCCGGCGCTCGAGGACGCGATCGTGCGCTGCCTGGCCAAGGACCCCGCGCGGCGGTTCGCCGACGTGAACGAGCTGCGGCGGGCGCTCACAGCGGGGTTCATCGCCGAGCGCGAGCGGCGCGGCGCCGCGCCGACCGGCGAAGCCCCCGCCGACGGGCGCGTCACCAAGACGGCGCCGGCAGCGGCGCGGGAGCGGCGCGCGGTCGCCCTGCTGTTCTTCGAGACCAGGAGCAGTCTCCCGGCGATTCGCGAGGCGGCGGAGACCGTGGGCGCACAGCTCGCGCACTACGCGGGCGCCCGAATCGTGCTCGCGTTCGGTCACGAGGTCGGCGACAACCCGACGCGCGCGGCGACCGCCGCCGGGCAGATGATCGTCAGCCGCGGCCTCGCTGCGCGCGCGCTGGTCCACCTGGCATCGGTGTCCATCCAGGCGCGGCCGGACGGCAGCCGTCGTTACCACAGCCCGTTGTTCGCGATGAACGACCGCTACCCGGGCGACGCTGATCCAACCGGCGTCTTGCTCACCGCCGCGGCCGTCGAGGTATTGCCCGACGCGTCCACGCAGCCGGTGCCGGGGCGTGCCGACGTATTCGCGCTGGCGCGCGTCGCGGAGGCGGCGGAAAAGACCACGACGCGCATGGGCGTGGCCCCGCTGGTGGGACGCGACGACCTGCTCCGGGCGCTGCTCGAGGGCGCGCGCGCGGCGTGCGCGAAGCACCAGCCCACGATCGCGACGTTGCTGGGCGAGTCAGGGTACGGCAAATCGCACCTCGCGCAGATGCTGGTGCAGCACCTCGAAGTGCTGCCCGCGATGCAGACGCTGTTCGTGCGCGCGAAGGAAGTGCTGGGCGGCGTCGGCGACCACACGACGCGCGAGCTCTTGCAGCGCGTCCTGGCGCTGCCCGACACGCCGCCGTCCGATCTTGGCCACGCGTTGCTGGCGGAGGCGCTGGGCGCGCCCACGGCGAAGGAGGTCTGGGCCGGCGTCGCGGTCGCGATGGGATGGGCGCCGCCCGACCACCCGGAGGTGCAGGCGACCGCCGCGGCCCCGGGCGCGATCCGTTCAGCCGCGGCGCGCGCCGTCGGCGAGAGCTTGCGCCGGATGGCCGAGCGCCGGCCCCTCGCTCTGGTCGTCGACGACGCCCACTTCGTCGACGAGACCGCGCTCGACGCGATCGAGTTCGCGACGCTGAAGGAAGCGGGCGCGGCGATCTGGGTGCTCGTGGTGGCGCGCCCGTCGTTCGGCCAGGCGCGCACCGGGTGGGCCGGGCGCACCGCCGCGCATCAGGCGCTGACGTTGCCCGTCCTCGATCCGCAGGCCGCGGCGGAGCTGGCGCGGCGGCTGCTGGCGCCGGCCGAGAACATTCCGGCGAGCGCGCTGGCGCGGCTGGCGGATCGCACGACGGGCGTACCGTTGCTGCTCGCCGAGCTGTGCCGCGGGCTGAAACGCGACGGCGTCGTTCGCAAATCGGACAAGGGGACGTGGGTCCTCGCCACCGACGAGCTGGATCGGCTGCCCGATCTGCCGCTGGTGCAGTGGCTGGCGAGTCGGGAGACCGAATCGCTGCCGGCCAATCTGCTCGCGCACGCGCGCCTCGCGTCGGTGCTCGGTCCCGAGTTCAGCGCCGATGAGGTGGACGGCGTGCTGCGCGCCCTGGAACGCGCGGGGATCCCACCCGAAACGCCGCTCGACGCCGGGATCGGCCTGCGACGGCTGACGGAGAGCGGGATCCTGGCGCGCCACCGCGGCGATCGGGTGGCGTTCCGGCACGCGCTGCTGCGCGACACGCTTTATCAGTCCGTGCCGAGCGCGACGCGCGAGTCGATCCATCGCGCCGCGTACGAGCACTACCGGCGGCGAGACGATCTGACCGACGGCTCGCGCGTCCCGCAGATGGCGTTCCACGCGGCACGCAGCGGGCTGCGCGCCGAGGCCACGCGCCTCTACCTCGAGCTCGCCCAGCGCACGAGCGCGCGCCACGCGTATCTGGAGGCGGAGCTCCTCTATCGCAACGCGCTCGAGAACGTCCCCGACAGCGACGTCGGCGGCAAGATCGCGGGCCATCAGGGCCTCGGTCTGATGCGCTTCCGCCTCGGGCGGCACGACGACGCGCACAAGAGCTTCGCGGCCGCGCGCGGGCTGGCTCAGGCGGCCGGGACAGGCGCCGCCCAGGTCGCCATCCTGCTCGACGAGGCGCTGCTGCTCGATTTCACCATGGACTGGCCCGGATCGCGCGCCCGCGCCGAGGAGGCCGGGGCGCTCGTCGCCGCCGATGCAGTTCTTGCGACGCCGGTGAACGTCGCGCGCCTGCACATGGCGCGCGGGCGCACGCACATGCGTACCAACCAGTTCGACGAGGCGCGCGTCGCGTTCCGCCAGGCGGTCGAGGTCGCCGAGACGATCGGCGACGCGGGCTACGAGGCGCTGACGCAGAGTCTGGCGATGTGGTCGTTCTCGGCGGGCAGCGTCGGCCGTTACGACGAGGCGAACGAGACGATGAACCGGTGCATCGCGCTGCACGAACGCCACGGCGACATGATCGGCGTCGCCGTCGCGCTGCAAAACCGCGGCGTGACGTCGTTCCTGACCGGCAACGTCGACCGTTTCTTCGCAGACTTCGGACGCGTCGTGGAGATCGCCCGCGAGTACGGCTTCGCGATGTGCGAGTGCGCTGCGGTACGCGACCTGGCGGAGGTCAGCTACGTGCTCGGGCGCACCGACGAAGCGCTGCCGCACGCGCGCCGGGCGCTCGAGATGTACATCCAGCAGTTCGGGACAGCGTCGAGGATGGTCTACGCCGTCGACGTCCTGGTCGCGCGCATCACGGCCTACCACGGCGACGAGGCCGTGGCCGATGCGATCGTCCGGCGCGTCCTGGCGGCCCAGGCCGAGGCGCACGCCGCGGGCCGGACGGAGCTCCTGCTCATGGACGGCGAGCGCGTCCTGCTCGATACCATGGACTCCTTCCTCCGCGGCGAGAGCGACGCGAAGTTCGACGCGCTGGCGGCGCGCGGCCGCGAGCTGCAGCTCCAGCCGCAGGACGTCGTCGAGGTCCTGGAGTGGAAGGGCCTGAGCGCGCTGCGCGCCGGCCGCGCCGACGGCCTGGCGTTCCTCGAGGACGCCCTGGCCGCAGCCGCCGGGACGCTCGCGTCGGGCCGCGTTCAACGGCGCATCGCCCGCGTTCGCGCAGAAGCGCCCGCTCCGCGGCTGGCCGGGCACGCATCGTGAACGTCGCCGACGCGGCGCCTGCGCACGGCCGCGAGGCGACCGTCCGCGCGCTGGTGACCGGCGCCGTGATCGGCCTCGTGCTGGCGGCCGCCAACGTCTACACCGTGATCAAGGTGGGCATCATCGACGGCGGCGCCATCACCGCCGCGCTGCTCGCGTTCGGCGTCTTCGCGGTTCTGGGTCGGAGCGCGCGCACGCCGTTCGGCGCGCTCGAGAGCAACATCACCCAGACGGCCGCGTCGTCGGCGGCGGTCATGAGCATGGTGACCGGCGTGTCGGGGCAGGTCCCGGCGCTCGCGATGATGGGCACGCGGCTGTCGAGCACGGCCGTCGTCGCGTTCGGGGCCGCCGTCGGCGTGCTGGGTGTGTTCGTCGCCGTGCTGCTGCGGCGCCGTCTGGTGGTGGACGAGGCGCTGCCGTTCCCGACCGGCGCCGCCACCGGCGAAGTGATCGAGGCGATCTTCGGCGCCCGCAGCGTCGCCTTGCGACGCGTCCGGCTGCTGCTGGTGGCGGCTGCGATCGCCGGAACGGTCACGTGGTTCCGGGACGGGCGTCCGGCGCTCATCCCGCAGGGGTTCATGCTGGGCGGTACGATTGGCGGCGTCGCGGCCGCCACGCTGGGCATCGGCGTCGGCGCAAGCCCCCTCATGCTCGCGACCGGCGCCATGGTCGGCGTGCGCAACGCGTGCGGCATGGTGCTCGGCGCCGCGAGCGCCCGCGTCGTGCTCGCGCCCTGGTTGCAGCGCAGCGGCGTCGTGCCCGACGCCCAGTTCGGTTCGCTCAACGGCTGGCTCATCTGGCCGTCGCTCGGCCTGCTTGTCTCCGGCAGCTTCCTTCCGCTGCTGCTCGACAGGGGCGCGATCGTGCGGTCGTTCCGCCAGCTGGCCTGGCTGGGTGGCGGCTGGAACGCAACCCGGCGCGCCGGCGGCACGGACCCCAGCGCGCGGCGCGCCGTCCCGCTGGTGCTGGCCAGCGCGGCTGTCGTGATCGTGTGCGGCTGGCTGGCGTTCGGAACGAAACCGCTCGAGACCGTGGCCGGGCTGGCGCTCGCGCTCGTGCTCGCGAACGTCGCCGCGCGCGCGACCGGCGAGACCGACTTCAGCCCGGCGGGTCCCGTTGGCAGCGTGGGTCTCATGGCGCTCGCCAGCCGCGGCACGACAACCGGCATGATGGCGGGCGGCACGCTGTCCCAGGGCATGGCGACGCAGGTCTCGCAGACCTTGTGGGCGTTCCGCGCGGGCCACCACCTCGGCGCCTCGCCGCGCGCGCAGATCGGCGCGCAGCTGCTCGGCGTTCTCGTGGGCGCCGCGGTCACCGTGCCCGTCTATCTCGTCATCGCGTCCAGCTACGGCCTCGGCACCGAGCGGATGCCAGCCGCCGCGGCGATGTCGTGCAAGGCGACGGTGGAGGCGATGCGGGGCCTCTCGGCGCTGCCCAGGTGGGGCGGCGCGGCGGTGCTCATCGGCCTCGCGGTTGGCGCCGCGCTGACGCTGCTCGGGCGCGGGCGGCGCGCCTGGCTGTTGCCATCCGCGGCGTCGATCGGCGTGGGCTTCATGCTCCCGTTCTCGCTCGTCGTCGTGGCGCTGGCGGGCGCCGCGCTCGCCGTGGCCGCGCGCAAGCTGTTCGGCCAGCGCGGCTTCGATCAGGCGTCGTTGCTGGCCGTTGCGGCGGGCGGCATCGCCGGCGAATCAATCGTCGGCGTCGCCACCGCCATCCTGATCGCGGCGGGACTTCTGTAAGTCGATTGCCACCCCCGCGGTCCCGTGCGACCGTCGCCGCATGACGCACCTGCCGCTGGTTCTGTTGCTGGCCGCGATCGCGCCCAAGTCGGGCGCCGCCATGTGCGCGCTGACAGCCGCCGACTTCCAGGCCGCCGGCGTCGCTAACGCCGGCAAGCCGACCGCGAATTTGCAGGACGCGGGCGCCGGCGCCTACTGCGTCTACGCCGGCAAATCGTCGGCGACCGGCGGGATCGAGCTGGACGTCTTCTATCCAGCGGGCGCGAACCCGACCGAGGTCAAGGCCACCTACGAGACCGCCATCGGCGAGGGCAGTACCGCGCTCAAGCCGATCAAGATCGACGGCGCCGACGAGGCACGGTGGTCGCCGTCCGCGGTCTCGGGCGGCCCGCCGTTCGCGTCGATCGCCGTGCGCCGCGGATCGCTGGTGTTCGTGCTCGGCATCCCGGCGAACAAGAACGCGCAGGCGCAGCTGACGAAGCTGGCTGGCCTGGTGCTCAAGCGGTTCTGAGTAAAGAAATCGGGCGCGGCTCCTTGAAGTGGCGCCGCGCCCGATCCGATTTGCTCCATTCACCACCTCGTGTCCAGGGACAGCGTGCCGTAGAACGGCAACATGGGCTTCTCACCGCCGACCTCGACCATCTGACCCGCGCGAAGCGTGAGGTCGTGCCGGCCGAACGACGCGCCCGCCTGCAGCCCATACCGGATGATGCCGCCCGACATCGCGTACCAGCCGTCACGGGCGCCTTCGTACACTAACTCCCGGTACGTATCGCTGTGCTTGATGTGCGTGGTCATCGCCCAGTCGAGGCCGGTCTCGCCCGCGACGAACCAGTGGCGCGCGTAGAAACCGCCCTGGACGCCGACGTCCGTGCCGAGGCTGGTCATGGTGCCCGCGGCGTTCTGCGTCCCGCGCGCGGTCGGCGCGAGCGTCCCGGCCAGCCGCCACTGCCGGCTGCCGACGATCGGTACCAGCGCGCCGGCCCGCACCCGGTAGTCCGACGCGTCGGCATTCCCGAACGGAAAGGTCACGTCGCTCGTCAGCAACAAACGCCGATCCAGCAGCGAGACGGTCCGCGCGTAGCCGACGCTCGCGACGAATCCGTACTCGGCACCGGTCCGGACGTGCACCCGGTTCGCGGGCTCGTCGTCGAGCCGCGACAGGTTCACCTCCTGCGCCCGCGCCGCCAGCGGTGCCGCCACCACCGCCGCGAATACCGCCGCGCGGAGTAACCTCCGCATCGCGGCGTACGCCACGGCCTTCACCAACCCGCGGGACGTCATTGCGCACCTCCCACGAACCCGATGGCCCGGAAGTAGTCACGCGTGTAGGAGAGGTACTCGGCGGGGCGCTCCCAGATCATCGCGTGCCCGACGTTCGGCATCGTGATGATGTCTGCGTCGGGATAGTGGGCGGCCTGCTCCTGCTGGCTCTCCAGCGTATGGGCCGTGTCACGGGAGCTGCGTAGGAACAGCACCTTGTGCTGGAACTTGTGGAGGTTGGTCGTCCAGTCGAAGCCCTCCTTGTCGACCAGATCGAACAGCGCGGAGCTGACGACCGCGCCCGCGCGCCAGAACGGCGGGCGGTGGGCAGGATTGTCGGCCTCGGCGGGGATGCCGGCCAGCGGCATCATGCCGCGCAGGTAGTCGGCGCGCTCGTGGTCCGTGGCGGAGAGGAACTGGTCGGACCAGAAAGCGTCGTTGATCAGCTCGCCGGTGAGCTTGTACGAGGCCATGTAGCGGTCGATGAACGCGCGCAGCTCGGCCGTGTTGAAGCCGCCCGGATCGCTCAGGATCGCGCCGCGCAAGCGGCCGCCGTAATCGCCGTACTCGTTGATGAACCAGGTCGCGTACATTGCACCCCAGGAGTGGCCGATGAACACGAACGGCTGACCCGGCGCGACGGTCTGCTCGACGACCAGGCGCAGGTCTTCGAGGTAGGCGGCCGTCGTGTAGTGGTCGGCGTCGAAGCGCTGCGACAGCCCGCAGCCGCGCTGATCCCAGAACTGCACGCGATAGCCGTCGTCGGCCAGCGCCCGCAGGTCCAGCAGGTTCCGATAGTCGGAGCCCGGGCCGCCGTGCAGCACGATGACGGTCGGCGCGGCCGTCGGGCCGAACGCCTCGGCATGCAACAGCGCGCCGGCGACCTCGATGCGCGGCAGGGAGGGATCCTCGACGACGGTCTTGGGAACCAGGTTCCCCGGGTCGTCGGGATCGAGGCAGCCGGCGACCGACAGGAGTACTGGCGCGAACGCCAGCGGGATCAGGAGCAATGGTTCGCGGAGCATGGGTATCTTCCTTTCTGTCGGACCACCCGACTTCGTGCCGGCTGTTGAGCACGGGTCGTGCCACCGAAAACCACCGTGAATTCGCGGACTGTCCGGCGGACAGGCGGCCGCGGACACCGGGTGTCCGCGCGCGAGCGGTCAGCTGTCCGCGTCCGGGGGCTCCGCAGGCTGGTGGAGGCGCGCCGGTCGCGATGGTGCTGTTCACCGACTCAGGGCGGATCACGTACAGCAACGCGGCGGCCCGAACGGTCTTCTTCGAGGACGCCGACGTCGAAGGGCAGAACTTCTTGACGATGGTCGAGCGCGACGACTGACGGGCGTAGCTTCCTGGTCTTCGAGCCGGTCGCCAACCTCGAGCTCAACGTCGCCAAGCACGTCCGCGCCGCCACCGGCGTCGGCTACCGCTTCGCCGTCGCCGGCAGCGGCCCCGGCCCCGACAGCGACGGCATGAGCAGCCTGGTCGCCCGCACCAGCATCATCTTTGGCAGCGTCTGACCGCCCCACCCGCCCCTGCCCCTCCCTCCCCCGTTTCCACCGCCGGCGACCTTGCTTTTCGGTCGCCGGTTTCCTAGTCTCACGCCCGCTGCGGTCGTGGCGGAACTGGTAGACGCGCCAGATTCAGGTTCTGGTGATCTTACGATTGTGGGAGTTCGACTCTCCCCGACCGCACAACAGATTCTCTAGAACACTCCGGCGGTTGCCGGAGCCGGTCGGTGGCGAGCGCGGGTGTCGGCGTGGCGTGGTCGGTTGAGTCCCCCACCTGATCCCCCACGTGCAGGTGCGTTAGGCGCGACGGTGGCGAGCGGCGCATCTACGCCGACATGACGGACTGCCGATGATCGGCGTTTGTCGAGAAAGCGGACCCGTCAGGGCTGGTACGGCCGCGGCGCCACCGGCTTCGTGACCCCCTCGACCCACGCGGGGCTCCCTTGCGACACGATGGTCACGCTGGAGCTGGTCAACCCCGGCGACGTCGCCTCGATGATTGACGTGCCGGAGTAGTAGGTGCGGAATTCGATCGCGGCCTGGCCGTCGCGGATGCTGATGTCGGAGGCGGTGCCCATGTTGGGCGGCGTGAACGTGATGCTGGGGCCGGTCGGGAACTCGCCGGGGCCAGACTTGATCGTTAGCGTCACCGGGACGTTGTTGCTGATCGCCTTGCCGGTCGAGTCGACGACGGTCACGAGCAGCCACGCATCCTGCGTGCCGTCGACGGCGGTCAGCGTCGTCGTGCTCGAAGTCAGCTTCAGCCCCGCCGCGGTACCGGCGGCCGGCCACGTCGGCGGCGCGACCTTCGCGTAGGCATTCCGGTACCAGTAGTAGGACCGCTTCGGAATGCGGAAGTAGTCGACGATGCCCGAGTTGATGTACTGCGTGCCCATCTGGCTGCCGTAGTCGAACATGCACCAGCGCGAGATTCCGCTGCGCCACGCGGGCATCGCGGCCATGCCGTTCGACACGGTCAAGTTGTTCCAGCCCGGATCGTAGTTGCCCGGGCGAACGGTGCTCACGTCGGCGCCGTATTCGGAGACCATGTTGGGGACGCCGGGGTTGTCATAGCCGACGCCGTCGCCGTTGTAGCCGGCCACGTCGCCCAGTGTGCCGGGCTCGACGCCGCCCACCTTCGACTGCGCGCCGCCGATCGCCGCCGGCCGCCCCGTGGGCGCGGGATCGAGCTGGTGGGTGAGCATGACCGCCTTCTTGAGCAGCGCGACGACCCGGTCGGCCGGTCCGCCGTTGAAGAAGTCCTCGTTGCCCATGCTCCACGCGATGATGCTGGGATGGTTGCGGTGGATGCGGATCATGTCCGTCAGGCTCGCGAGGACGTTGGCGTCGAACGCGTCGTAGTCGGCGGAAGTGCTCGGGTAGGCGCCGTTGTACGGCCAGCCTCCCGAACCGCCGAAGCCGCCCCAGAAGTTGTTTTCGGACCAGAACAGCAGGCCGAGCTGGTCGCAGGCGTCCGCGAACGCGGGCGCCTTCGGATAGTGCGAGCCGCGGATGAAGTTCATCCCGGCGTCCTTGACCATCTTCACGTCGCGGACGAGGGCCGCGTCCGTCACGCCGGCGCCCCAGCCCGCGTGATCCTGATGAAGGTTCGCGCCCTGGATCCAGTAGTGCGCGCCGTTCAGCGAGAAGCCCTGCGACGCCGACCAGCTGAACCAACGAAACCCGAAGGGCGTCGTGAATTCGTCGACGATCCCCGTGGCGTCGGAAAGATGCGAGAGGGCCCGGTACATCGTCGGATGGTCGGGGTGCCAGAGCCCGGGGCTGCTGATCGCCGCCGTGGTCTGGTCGAAAGTCACCGTCTTGCCCGCGTCGATCTGCTGTTGCGACGAGACGGTCGCAACGACCTTGCCATCCTTGTCGACGATGTCCGTCTTGAGCGTCGCGGTGACGGCGGCGGCGCGGTTGTTCTGCACCTCGGTCTTGATCCCCACGGTGCTGGAGGAGCCCGCGTTCGTCGCCAGAGTCGGCGTGGTGACCCAGGTGCCGTACCAGGCGATGCGCAGCGGATCGGTGACGACGACGAACACGTCGCGGTAGAGGCCACCTTGGAACGTGTGATCACCCGTGAGCGGCGGCAGCTGCGCGTTCCACTTGTTGTTCAGTCTCACCGCAACGACGTTGTCGCCGGTCTTGATCGCCGAGGTGACGTCGATCGAAAACCCGTTGTACCCGCCGAGGTGCGCACCGGCCTTCTTGCCGTTGACGTAGATCTCGGCCTGGTCGAACGCCGCCTGGAACTCGAGGGCGACGCTCTTGCCGGTCCACGACGAGGGAACGGCGAAGTGCTTCCGGTACCAGCCGTACCCGACGTAGAACTTCGACGCCATGAAGTAGGGGAGGCTGAACGAATGCGGCAGGCCGACGTCGTCCCAGGCCGCGTCGTCGAAGGTCGTCGCTTCGGCCCCGGTCACGTCGGCGCGCTTGAACTTCCACGCCTGGTTGAAGTTCTGGACCAAGCGACCGCCGGTGCTGCCGGACGATCCGCCTGCCCCCCCTGCGCCCCCCTGGCCGCCGGCGCCGGAGGCACCACCGGCGCCTGCGCCTGCAACGGCGCCGCCCCCGCCGCGCCCACCCGAACCGGTCGTACCTCCGGAGCCGGCGCCACCGCTCGCCGACGTTCCGCCCGCGCCCGACGATCCGCCCGTCCCGGTGACGCCGCCGCCTGTTCCGGCCGGCCCGGCCCCTCCGGACGCGCCGCCGCCTGCGGCGCCCCCGCCCCCCGTGCTCGTCGCGCCGCCCGAGCCCGACAGTCCACCGGCACCTGCGCCGGACCCGCCCTGGCTTCCGCCCCTGCCCATTCCCGCGCCACTGCCGCCGGCGCAGCCAGCGATCGAAGACGCCGCCAGGCCGCACAGAGCGACGGCGAGAACGGATCGTCGGACGCTGGCGCAATTTGTTTTGGTCCGCCTGGCTATACGCATGAACGATTTCTCCGTTTGACCGAGACGCCTACAGCGCCGTGAAGAACGACAGACGCGCCAGCGTAGGGAAGCGCGACCCGAAACCGAGATCGCGATCATCGTCGACCATTGCTTGCATCCTTCGGGCACCCACCGGCTCCCCCCGAATCGGCGGCGCGCACAAGCGCCACCAAGGCTGAGCGCACCTTCATGGTCAGAAGATTGGCTTCGTCCGGATAGGGTTGTTAACAAAACCAAGGCTGCGCCGCGCAGCGATTCAGATTCAGGTTCTGGTGATCTTACGATTGTGGGAGTTCGACTCTCCCCGACCGCACAAATCAAGACGCGAGAGTGTACGTTTGGCGCATGGATTTGCCCCGCGCGCCTGGCAGCCGGCGACGCCTGTTGCTCGTCCTGGCCCTCGTGTTGGGCGCAGCGTGCACTTCCGCGAACCTCGCTTCGAGTGGACGTTCGGAGCGGCCGGCGGGCTCGGATCCTTTTCACGATCTGCTGGTAACCGCGGACGCTTGCGCGGCGGCGCCGCCCGCCACCATCATGCGCGGCCAGGGCCTGGGCGATCTCGACCGGGTCGAGCGCATCGTTCGACGCGGGTACTCGGGATTCGACGTCCTGAATCTGGGTGGCGTCGACTGGAACGAGACATTCCGCCGGGCCCGCGCGACCCTGAACGGCACGCCGGAGCCCATTCCGGTCGACAGCTTTCGACGCTTCCTCATCGATGCGCTCTCGCTGACGAGAGACGGACACCTGGCCTTCGGAACGCTCGCGACGCAAGGTGAATCCCGCTGGAGCTCGACCGGAGCCCACCAGGACGCCTTCGCAGCAAACGTCGTCCTGACGA
>Ga0068865_100001132_pt1 | contig 15453 bp, 13 predicted proteins | sample KBSMisM12_FD_75293 | JGI IMG/M metagenome (GOLD analysis project Ga0068865, IMG submission 75293) | Miscanthus rhizosphere microbial communities from Kellogg Biological Station, Michigan, USA - KBS Miscanthus M1-2 | ecosystem: Host-associated > Plants > Roots > Rhizosphere > Soil ...
GCCGCCAGAGTTCGGGCCGCTGCATCTTGGGGTCCCAGCGGTGCTGGGCGGTGCGGAAGCTCAGGATACGCTCCTTGGCGCGGCTCTTCTCCTCGTCGCGCCGGCCGCCGCCGAAGGCCGCATCGAAGCCGTACTTGTCGATCGCCTGCTTCAGGCCCTCGGTCTTCCACATATCGGTGTGCAGAGAGCCGTGGTCGAAGGGATTGATGCCACGCGCCACCGCGTCGGGATTCTTGTGGACGATCAGCTCCATGCCGCTCTCGCGAGCCATGCGCTCGCGCATCTCGTACATGGCCTTGAACTTCCACGTCGTGTCGACGTGCAGCAGCGGGAAGGGCGGCTTGGACGGATAGAACGCCTTCATCGCCAGGCGCAGCATCACCGCCGAGTCCTTGCCGATGGAATAGAGCATCACCGGGCGCTCGCACTCGGCGACCACCTCGCGGAAAATCTGGATGCTCTCGGCCTCGAGGCGCTGCAGGTGGGTGAGCATCGGGGCGGATCGAACGCCTTCAGCAGCGGATGGGTCGGGCGCGACGCGAGCGTCCATGCTGGGACCTTACACAATGATGGCGGAAATCGCCCACCGCCCAAGCTTGGCGGCGGATCGGCTTCGGCCCGGCTCGTCAGTTAGAGGCCGGCCACGGGTCGGGCAAGGCGAGGGCGCCCCAGGAATTCTTGAGGCGACGTAAGCGGATGTGGCGCGAACCTCTGATCCCGCCGTTCGCGGGACCGGTGTGTTTCGCCGCCGTCACACGTCCGCGCTTGGCGGGTCCTGCCACCCATGCAAGATGCCCCTCGGGGAAAACGTACCGGATGTTGGAGCCGAGGGGTCGGCCTGGCGTCCCAGCTCTTGGGGGCCTGATGACCGCATCGACCATTACCGCGCCGAAGTCGGGCGCCGGCTACCGCTACCTGGTCGTGGGCCTTCTGGCCGTCGTCTACACCTTCAACTTCATGGACCGTCAGATCCTGGCGACCCTGACCGAGCCCATCCGCAAGGAGCTCGGCTTCTCCGACACCCAGATGGGGCTTCTGGGCGGCTTGAGCTTCGCGCTCTTCTACACGACCTTCGGCATCCCGGTGGCGTGGCTCTGCGACCGCCGCCGCCGGGTGACCATCATGGCCGCCGCCTGCGCCATCTGGAGCCTGGCCACCGCCGGCTGCGGCCTGGCCAAGACGTTCCTGCAGATGGCGGTCCTGCGGATGACGGTGGGCATTGGCGAGGCTGGCGGCTCGCCGCCCTCGTATTCGCTGATCTCCGACTACTTCCCGCCCAAGGAGCGCGGCGTCGGCCTGGCGATCTACTCCCTGGGCGTCCCGCTGGGCTCGATGCTGGGCACCGCGCTCGGCGCCAGCGTGGCGGCCGACTACGGCTGGCGCACCGCCTTCTTCGTCGTCGGCCTGCCCGGCGTGGTGCTCGCGCTCCTGATGCTGTTGGTCATTCGCGAGCCCAAGCGCGGCGGCCTTGACCCGCTGATCGATGGCGCCAGCCACGCCCCGGCCCCGCCTGCGTTCGAGGTGATCGGCGCGTTCTTCGCCAACCGCACCCTGCTGTGCGTCGCCATCTCCAGCGCGCTCTCGGCCTTCGTGGGCTACGCCCTGCTGAACTGGAACGTGCCCATGCTCATGCGGATCAAGGGCATGAGCCTGAAGGAGGTCTCGCACTACTACAGCGTCGTCCTCGGCCTGACCGGCGTGGTCGGCACGTTCAGCGCCGGCTGGCTGGCGGACAAGCTCAGCCAGAAGGACCGGCGCTGGTACGCCTGGATCTCGGCGCTGGCGTTCTGCGTCACCCTGTTTGCGCTGGCCGGCATCATCCTGGCGCCGACCTGGCAGACGACCCTGATTTTCATCGGCTTTGGCGCGCTGGCCGCCAACATGTACCTCGCGCCCGCCCTGGCGGTGGTCCAGAACGCGGTGCCGCCCGGCCACAGGACGATGGCAGGCGCGATCCTGCTGTTCGTGCTCAACCTGGTGGGCCTCGGCGGCGGGCCGACCTATGTCGGTTTCGTCAGCGACAAGATGAAGGCCGCGGCTGGGGCGCATTCGCTGCTCTACGGCTACGGCGCCCTCTATCCCTTCGTGGTCCTGGCCATCGTCGCCCACCTTGTGGCGGCAAGTTCGATCGCCCGCGACAAGCGCATCGCTGAAGCGGTCTGAACCGAGTTCACCTGCGAGTCTTCGCCCGCCATTGTAGGTAGGGTTGAGCGGGCCGCTGTTCGCTGTAAGAGGGCGCTCACGATTTGGGTGTACCTCCCAGCACGGCGCGTCTGCCGGGTTTGAGCTAGAAAGACCGCATGAAGATCCTGATTACGGGCGGGGCCGGATTCATCGGGTCGGCCGTGGTGCGCCGGGCGATCGCCGACGGGCTGAAGGTCGTCAACGTCGACGTGCTGACCTATTCCGCCAACCTCGAGAACCTCGACGGCGTGGCCGGCCACCCGAACTACGCCTTCGAGCAGGCCGACATCTGCGACGCCGCCGCCATGAAGGCGATCTTCGCGCGGCACAAGCCGGACGCGGTGATGCACCTGGCCGCCGAGAGCCATAACGACCGGGCGATCGAGGCCCCCATCGACTTCGTGCGCAGCAATGTGATGGGCACCGCCGTCCTGCTGGAGGCCGCCCGCGCCCACTGGAACGCGCTTTCGGACGACGCCAAGGCGGCGTTCCGCTTCCATCACGTCTCAACCGACGAGGTGTTCGGCGCGCTCGGCGAGGACGGCGAGTTCTCCGAGACCACGCCCTACGACCCCAACTCGCCCTATTCGTCGAGCAAGGCGGCCGCCGACCACCTGGTCCGCGCCTGGGGCCGCACCTACGGCCTGCCAGTCGTGCTGACCAACTGCTCGAACAACTACGGGCCCTATCAATTCCCCGAGAAGCTGATCCCGACGGTGATCAGCCGCGCGCTGGAGGGCAAGACGATCCCGGTCTATGGCGACGGCCGCCAGGTGCGCGACTGGCTGCACGTGGACGACCACGCCGAGGCGCTGCTGCTGGTGCTGGGCAAGGGCCGCCTGGGCGAGACCTATTGCATCGGCGGCGACGGCACGAAGCGCAACATCGAGCTGGTGAAGATCCTCTGCGCCCACCTCGACAAGTTCGCCCCGGCCAACACCGCCCACGCCGAGAAGATCACCTTCGTCACCGACCGGCCGGGCCACGACTTCCGCTACGCCATCGACGCCAGCAAGCTGCGCGAGGAGCTGGGCTGGACGCCTAAGCGGGCCCTGGAAGAGGGCCTGGAGGACACCGTCCGCTGGTACGTCGAGAACAAGGACTGGGTCGAGGGCATCCGCGAACGCGGCTTCCACTCCGAGCGCCTGGGCCTGGTCAAGGCATGACGGTGCGGATCCTGCAGTTCGGGACCACCGGGCAACTGGGCCGCGAGCTGTTGGACCAGGCCAAGGATTTCGACGTCGCGATCACCGCGCTCTCGCGCGACGAGGCGGATTTCGGCGACCCCGCGGCGTGCGCCGCGCGGGTGAAGTCCGCGACGGCGGACCTGATCGTCATCGCGGCCGCCTACACCGCCGTGGACCTGGCCGAGACCGAGATCGACCGCGCCCGCGCCGCCAACGCCACGACGCCTACGGCCATCGCCGCGGCGGCGGCCGCCCGCAATATTCCGCTCGTGTGGATTTCCACTGACTATGTCTTTGCCGGCGACGGCGGCGCGCCCTACGCCGAGACCGCGCCGACCGGGCCGATCAACACCTATGGCGCGACCAAGCTCGCGGGCGAGGCCGGCGTCCTGGCGGCCAGCGACCGCGCTTTGGTGATCCGCACCTCGTGGGTCGTCTCCGCCCACGGCAAGAACTTCATCAAGACGATGCTGCGGCTGGCCGGCGAGGGCAAGCCGATCCGGGTGGTCGCCGATCAGCTGGGCCGCCCGACCGCCGCGCGGGACCTGGCGCGGTTCATTCTGTTTCAGGCGGGTCGTCTGGCGGCCGCGCCGGCGGGTGATCCGGCGTTCGGCGTCGTTCACTTCGCCAATGCCGGCGAGGTGAGCTGGAAGGACTTCGCGCAGGGCGTCTTCGACCTGGCGCTGGGCGCCGCAGCGCCGGCCGTCGCCGGCATCCCGACCACCGACTATCCGACCCCGGCTCGGCGGCCCATGCGGGCCACAATGGACACGGGAAAGCTGGAACAGGTCTTCGGCGTGACGCCGCGGCCCTGGCGCGAGGCCGTGGCTGAAATCGTGGCCGAGCTGAAGGCCGAACAGAGGAGCGCGGCATGAGGCGCGGCATCGTCCTGGCCGGGGGCTCCGGCAGCCGGCTGCACCCGCTCACCCTGGCGGTCTCCAAGCAGCTGCTGCCGGTCTACGACAAGCCGATGATCTACTATCCGCTGTCGGTGCTGATGCTGGCCGGCGTGCGCGAGATCCTGATCATCACCACGCCTGAGGACCAGCCGGGCTTCAAGCGCCTGCTGGGCGACGGCTCCAAGTACGGCGTGACGTTCGAATACGTCATCCAGCCCAGCCCCGACGGACTGGCCCAGGCCTACATCCTGGGCGAGGAGTTCATCGGCGGCGAACCCAGCGTCATGGTGCTGGGCGACAACATCTTCTTCGGCCAGAACTTCACGGGCTCGCTGGAGGCGGCCGACGCGCGCCGGCAGGGCGCCACGGTCTTCGGCTACCTGGTGCAGGATCCCGAGCGCTACGGCGTGGTCGAGCTCGGGCCGGACGGCAAGGCGCTGGGTATCGAGGAGAAGCCCAAGGTCCCGAAGTCCAACTACGCGGTCACCGGCCTCTATTTCTACGACGGACGCGCCAGCGAGTTCGCCAAGACCCTGAAGCCCTCGGCGCGCGGCGAGTTGGAGATCACCGCCCTGAACCAGGTCTACCTGGAGGCCGGCGAACTCAGCGTCGAACTGCTGGGCCGCGGCTTCGCCTGGCTCGACACCGGCACCCACGACAGCCTGATCCAGGCCGGCGAATTCATCCGCACCGTCGAGCAACGCCAGGGGCTGCGGATCGGCTGCCTGGAGGAGATCGCCTACCGGCGCGGCTGGATCGAGGCTGCGCAACTGCGCACCTTGGCCGACAGCCTGGCGAAGAGCGAATACGGCCAGTACCTGCGCGCGCTCGCCGAGCGGCCGGCGGCGATGGAGGATCTGGCGGAATAGAAGCGCGGCCCGGTTGCGGGCCGCGGCGTCTCGCGTCGATAGGGTTGGTCTAGGAGAACAACGCCTTCAGGCCGGCCGCGATGCCGACCCACAGGCCGACCGAGGCGCAGGCGGCGATCGCCAGGCCGATACCCAGGGGCAGGCGTCCGGAAGACGCGTGGTCAACAGCCGGGGCGCTGACGTCCGAGTAGCTGGCGTGCGGGTAGGAAACGTCCGCTGGCATCGCTCTTGCTCCGCGACTCCCGAGTTGGCCCTCCGGCGGGTCGCGTGTCCCATAAACTACCGTTGAGCTTAAGAAGTCGTGCCGAGGATTGGAAAACGCCGCGTTAAGCGTCTTTCTGTTCCTGGGCCTCGTTTGTCAGGCAACGGCTTGGAAAGCGGCATGGTGCGCAGTCTGATGACAGAGCGGAGGTGGGTGACGGACCTTGACCGGCCGCTGCTGAATCACCGCGTTGCCTCGGATCGCATGCGGCTGACCTTGGCGGTGGCGACGGATCCCTTGAAACGCCTGTTCGACATCCTGGCGTCGGGGTTCGGTTTCTTGGCGGCCTGGATTTGGCGATCCTCGCCCGCACCGACCCCCTCATCTTCCGAGACGCGCGCGCATACTGAACAAATTCGCCACTCAGGCGAATTAATACCGGACGGCCGCTGTCAGGCCGCCCAAATGACGCGCAGTCACTCAAATATTATGAATTCTTTATTGACCTTGCCGGAATCCGAGGGCTTTCGTGAGCCGGCGGCACACGAAGGTCATGACGCGGACCGCGCAGAAGAAGCGGCGTCGCGCGGACCAACAGCTGGGTGGCTTCTGAGTATGTTCGATACGGCAGACATGCCGGAGGACGGGGTGGCCGACCGCGAGGGCGCACAGGGCGGCCCGGAGCGTCATCCCGCCATCGCGCCCCGGCCGGTGGCGACGGATCCCTTGAAGCGCCTGTTCGACATCCTGGCGTCGGGGTTTGGTCTCCTGGCGTTCCTTCCGCTGTTGTTGCTGGTGATGGCGGCGATCAAGCTGGAGTCGCCGGGCCCGGCGGTCTTCCGCCAGCGGCGCACCGGTTACCGGGGCCGGGTGTTCACGATCTACAAGTTCCGCACGATGACGGTGACCGAGGATTCCGCGTCGGTGCGCCAGGCGACCAAGGGCGACGCGCGGGTGACGGCGATGGGGGCTCTGCTGCGCAAGCTCAGCATCGACGAGCTGCCGCAGCTGGTGAACGTGCTGAAGGGCGATATGTCGATCGTCGGGCCCCGGCCGCACGCCCTGGCCCATGACGAGTACTACGGCGCGCTGATCCCGACCTATGCGGCCCGCTTCCGGGCCCGGCCGGGCCTGACCGGCTACGCCCAGGTGAACGGCTTCCGCGGCGAGATCCGCGACACCCGCGGCATGTGCGACCGGGTCGCCGCCGACAACAGCTACATCGAGGAGTGGTCCCGCAGCCTGGATCTGGCGATCCTGGCCCGCACCGTCCCCCTCATCTTCCGAGACCCGCGCGCGTACTAGACCGTCGGGTGACCTTCGCGTTTAGCAACGCGGGTCGACGAACGTGATCTTCTTCAGGTCCTGACAACGAAGCTCAAGACGACGGCGACTGTCCGCCAGGTCCGTTCGGGCCGCGCGGATCCTCTGTCTTGACCCCGAGAGATCGGGTTCTCTCCGGAGTCGAGTATTTTTCTCGATGCCACGTGAACAGAGCTGCCGTTGCGCCTCGTTCGACTAGGTGAGCTTTAGGTCAGCAGTGAAGCTTCAGACGGTTCGTCGCCCCGGCGCGGACCTGAGGAGGCGCCGGCCACGGTCTTGCCGCAGCCGCGACGTTTGAAAATCAGGACTGACCCAATGAAGACTCTTACGACCCTTGCCTCGGCCGCGGCCCTGGCGCTGAGCCTGGCGGCGGTTTCGGCTCCGGCCCATGCGGCGGTGATCGCGCAGTTCACGCCGGACACCAACGCCAGCGACTTCAAGTGGATCAACGACGGCGCCAACAACACCGGCGCGGGTGGCCACTTCTTCACTGTCAGCGACAACGCCTCGACGGTGGCTCAAGGCGTCGCCACGCACTTCAGCTTCCTGGATCCGTCGCTGGCGCTGCTGTCCTCCATCTCGGCGGTCTTCAAGGTCGACGCGACGGTGAGCGCCACGCCGGCGACCAACAACAGCGGCCTGCTGACCCAGTCGGGTCTGACCGGGACGTTCAGCTTCATCTACGCCGGCCCCACCATCGACAATTTCAACGGCAGCGGCATCACCCTGTTCCAGAACTCCAACCTCCTGAGCGGCGTGTTCGGAAACGCGACGATCGAGGGCTCGAGCGGGTCGGGGTCGGCCAATCTGGCGGCCGTGAACGGCGGCACGATGACCTTCACATCGGACTTCCTCAGCCCGACCCGCCTCAAGGCCGGCACCGAGGAGTTCGCCTTCAACCTGCTGTCGACGACGCCGAAGTTCGGCAAGAAGACCGGCGCCGCCCTACAGGGCTTCAGCTCGAACGGCGGCGGCAACTTCAGCGCCGACGCGGTTCCCGAACCGGCGACGTGGGGCCTGATGATCGTGGGCTTCGGCGGCCTTGGCGCCCTGGCGCGCCACAACCGCCGACGTGCGGCGGTCGCGACCGCCTGATCCGACCCGCGTCAACCGGCCAAAACGCCGTCGCCTTCGGGCGGCGGCGTTCGCTTTTCAGGGCGTCGACACATCGGTCATCGATAGGGACGTAAGATGCGCATAAAGCGCGCGCGCGCTCAAAAGTTGTACGATTCGCTCATGAATCCGCGTAGCTACTAAGCTTGGCGGCGCTCGGGGATACCAGATGACAGCAAAGTTCGTCGTAGTGGCCATGCTGGCGGGTGTCGGGCTGTCGATGTCGGGCTGCGACAAGGTCAAGTCGCTCATTGGCGGCAAGACGGGCGGCCAGGTCGTCGCCGTTGTCGAAGGCCACGAGATCACCAGCCTGGAGTTGCGTAACGAGCTCAGCGGTTTTTCGTCCGCGGACCCGAAGGTGATGAAGGCGGCGCGCGATCAGGCGCTGCAGCAGATCATCATCCGCACACTGCTGGCGGACCGCGCCAGGGAGCAGAAGCTGGACAAGGTGCCGCAGTACACGCTCCAGGTCCGTCGCGGCCAACAGACGCTGTTGGCCCAGATGTACGAAAGCAAGATGTTCCAGGGCGTCACCCCGCCGACGAAGCAGGAAGCCGAGAACTATGTGCTGAACAATCCGGCCAAGTTCGCCGAGCGGCGCATCTTCATCCTGGATCGGATCGTGGCGCCAGCCGGAGCGCTCAAGAAGGAGAAGATCGCCGCGCTGAAAACCCTGGAAGAACTGAGGGTTGTGCTGGACCAGGGCGGCATTCCGTACCAGGAAAGCGCCGCGGCTATCGACACGCTCACGGCGTCGTCCGAGACGGTCAAAGGCGTCGAGAAGCTGCCGCCAGGCGAGGTGTTCATCTTCGCGCAGGGCAACGCCTGGGTCTTCAATCGCATCGCCTCGGTTCGCTCCGCCCCGTTCCGCGGCGATCTGGCCACCGGGTTTGCCACCGAGCAGCTTCGGAAGATCCAGGCCGAAGACTTCGTGCGCACCCAGATCGTGTCCATGCGCCGCGCCGCGGAGTCGAAGATCACCTATTCACCGGGCTACAAGCCCGACAACATCGATGCGGGCATCGCGCCGGTCAAAGGACCGAACGGCGAGACGCAGCCGGCGGGCGCGGGCGCGCCGGGGGCGGCCGCGCCGCCCAAGGCCGGTCTCGGCAATGCGGCCCCGGGCGAGCCGAAGTAGACGGGGCTTCCCCGGGGGAAATAAGCATGGCCATTAACAAAGCGGGCGTAGCATAGTTCAGGGTCGCCACGATCTGGCTCTACGGAGGTTCACTTGAATTCGAGGACATTCCTGGTCGCGCTGGCGGCAGGCGCCTGCCTGGTGACGACCGGCTGCGACAAGATCAAGCAAATGGCCGGCGGCAAGCCCAGCGGCCAAGTGGTCGCGACCGTGAACGGTCAGGAGATCACCACGCTGGAGCTCAAGTCCGAGATGGGGAATTTCTCGTCCCAGGACCCGAAGATCGTGAAGCAGGCGCAGCAGCAGGCGCTTCAGACAATCATCCTGCGTAAGCTGGTCGCCAACCAGGCCAAGGCCGACAAGCTCGACAAGACCCCGGACTACACGATCCAGGTGAAGCGCGGCGGCGAAGCGCTGCTGGTGCAGATGTTCGAGCGCAAGATCGCTGCGACCGTGGCGCCGCCGACCAAGCGCGACGCCGAGAATTTCGTCCTCGAACATCCCGACCAGTTCGCCAACCGGCGCATCCTGGCGCTGGACCAGGTGATGGCGGCGCCGACCAAGGTCGCCCCCGAGAAGTTCAAGGACCTCAAGACCCTCGAAGACGTCAAACGGCTCCTGGAGAGCGAGAACGTTCCCTTTCAGGAGGGGTCGTCGGATCTCGACACTCTGAGCGCGCCGCCGGCTCTGACCGCGGCGATCTCCAGGCTGCCGCCGGGCGAGGTGTTCCTGCTGCCGCAGCGCGGCGTCCTGGTGTTCAACCGCGTGGCCGGCGCCAAGTCCGCGCCCTTCAAGGGCGACCTGGCGACCAACTACGCCATGCGGCTCCTGGCCCAGCAGCACGCGCAGGCCGCGGTCCGCACCAAGCTTGAGGCGCTGCGCAAGGCCTCGGAGTCCAAGATCACCTACAGCGCCGGCTTCAAGCCGCCGCCGCCCGCCGCAACCACGCCTGCGGCCGCGCCCGCGGCGCCGGCCGCCGCCCCGGCCCCTGCGCCCGCGGCGCCACCGGCGAAGTAGAACCGGCCACGAAAAAGGGCGCGCCCGCGAGGGCGCGCCCGTCTTTTTTTCAGCCTGGCGGCTTCATCAGCCTATGACGCAGCGGCCGCGGCCGCGCGCGTGGAGGGGGCCTTGGGCGCCTCGGGGTGCAGGTTCTGTTGCGCCCAGGTGATCCAGAGGTAGGTCGGCAGACCTTCCTCGATGAACGTGAAGCGCTTCTCCACCTCGTCCTCGTCCACCTGCTGGATCAGCCCGTCGGTGGCGAGCTGGTCAATCACCGCCTGCGCCTTGCGCGCGTCGACCTCGTTGACCGCGCGGACGTCGGACGCGCTGAACGCGCCGTCGGAGGTCAGCGACGCGCGCGCCGCCATGGCCATGCTCTCGGCGCGGCCCTGGGACAGCAGGCGACGCACGTGCGCCTGGGCCGGCTTGCCGATGCGGCCCTGGAACTCGTCGACCGCGCGCACCACCGCCTGGGAGACGTCGGCCGCCAGGATCGTGGAGCGGCCCTGATCGAGGGCCACGTGGCCGGCGTGATGGCAAAGCAGGCTGGCGATGTAGGGCGAGCCCGAGGCTACCGCGACCACATAGGCGCCGGCGTGGGTGTCGAAGGTCACGCCCGCTTCGCGCTCACCGTTGGCGACGATCTGCAGGACCTCCTGGTCGGACATCTTCGGCACCCGCAGGGCGAAGATGTTCCGGCGGATCGAGGGGATGTGCTCGACCAGTTCGGTCAGGTCGGCCGCGACGCCGGCCAGCACCAGCTGGACCCGGCCCAGACGGTCGGACAGGTTCTTGATCAGTTCGGCCACGTCCCGGCGGAACGCCCCGCTCTCGCAGCGGTCGAATTCGTCGAGGATGATCAGCACCCGCGTACCGGTGAGCTTGGTGCAGAGGTCGCCGAACTTGCGCGGCGAGATCGGCTCGTTCGGCAGCAGGTCGGCGAGCGACGAGCCCTTCTCGGCCTCGGCGGTCGTGGGCGCGAAGCCCGAGTGGAACAGCAGCGGGATGTCCACGGCAGCGGCGCGGAAGGTCTCGTCGAAGGTCGAGTTCGCCCCGCAGGACGAATAGACGACGATGTAGCGCGCCTCGTTGGCCGCCTGGGCCAGCATGTGCAGGAGCGAGGTCTTGCCGATGCCGCGCTCTCCGTAGAGCACCACGTGAAGCCGCTGGTCCTCGATCGAGCCGATGATGGTGCGCAGCACGCCTTCGCGGCCGGCGAACATGCGGCGGTCGGCGACCGGCTGGGACGGGGTGAAGGCGTGGCGCAGCTTCGAGCGGATCGCGGCGAACCTGTCGCCGGAGCGATTGCTCAGCTGGTCGCTGGCCGTCGTCTGGAATCGCGGCAAGGAGCCCTTGTCCACGGTGGGGCGGTGCCCGCTCCGGATCATGGGCTGGACAACCGTCGCCGTGGATCCGCCGCCACCGGCCTTAGCCGGCTTTCGGCGGCCGAACAGCGCTCCTAGAGTGAATTTGGGGCCCGCCAACGGTGTCTCCTAATCTTGTCGTTGCGCACAGGCCCGCGTCCCCGAACGCGTTCCTACCACGCCTCGCGCGAGTGGCCACTCATGCACGCGTTCTACCTTCTGTTTGCTTAATCACCATCCCGAGACGATTTTGAGGCGCGCGAAGAATGCCGTCGGGCAGTATGTACGCTCTCGAGTCGCGCCATCGCCCGGGTGTTAAGGCTAACCCCGCATCGTAACAAATTCTGAGTTCGTCCGATGCGATGGTATGCCTTGCCGGCTCGGCCTGGCCCGCTGACCTCTGGAGCGCGCGTATGAATCTTGCCTATCTGGTCAGGGTTTTCTGGGCCAGACGCCTAATCATTGTCGCCGCCACGGTCAGCGCGTTCCTGGGCGGCGTGGCGATGATCCTGACGACGACGAAGGCCTATGAGGCGTCCAGCCGCGTCGAGCTGGAGATCGTCAAGCCGGATCCGATCACCGGCTTCTCGGTCAGCTCGAAGAACGCGATCGCGTACATGAACTCCCAGATACAATCGATCCGGGACTATCAGGTCGCCGACCGCGCGGTCGCCGAACTCGGCTGGCTGGACAATCCCGACCTGCAGCAGCAGTACGCCGCCCTCCCGCTCGGCTCGGCGCCGGAATTCGCCCACTGGGTCGCCCAGCGGATCATCGGCGGCACCTATGTGGTGCCCGTCGAGGACAGCAACATCCTGGAGATCCGGTTCCGGGGCTCGTCGCCGGAGATGGCCCGCATCCTCTCGGCGGCCGTCCGCAACGCCTACGTGAACAACATGTCCGACACCGCGCGCGACGAGGCCATGGCCAACCTGCCGGCCCTCAACAAGTCGCTGGAGGCCTCCGCGACCAAGCTGGCGGCGCTTCAGGAGCGCAAGACGGCGCTGGAACGCGAGACCGGCCTGATGACGACGAGCACCGGGATGGACCTCGAGAGCCTGAAGCTCGGAGAACTGGCCAAGACGAGGCCGCCGCCTGTGTTTGCGTCCGGGCCGAGCCGCCTAAGCACAAACGAGCTTCAGCTTCAGCAGGTTGACGCCGAGATCGAGAACGCCGCGAAGGCCCTCGGCCCGAACAACCCCATTCTGCAGTCCATGCATCGGCGGCGCGAGGCCATGGCCGCCATGATCGCGGCGCAACGTCCATCGGACGAGGCGAAGAACGCCGTCGAGGCGCGTCACAAGCAGCTCGACGCCCAACTGAACGAACAGGCCGCCAAGGTCCTTGCGCATGGCCGTCAGCGGGTCGAGGCGCGCCTGCTGCAGGACGAGATCAACAACGAGCTGCAACGCTACAGCCGGACCGACCAACGGATCGTGGACGCCCAGCGCGCGGCCTCCGGCGGCGGCGGGATCGTGGTCCCGGTCGGGCCGACCGATGGTCCCGACACGCCGGTCTATCCGAACAACCCCCTGGTCATCGCGGGATCGATCGGGCTGGGGCTGCTCGCGGGAATGCTGCTGGCGTTCCTGACCGAGATGCTCGGCCGCCGTGTCCGCACGGCGCGCGACCTGCAGGCGGCGACCGGCTCCACCGTGGTCGTACTGCCCAGCGTCTCGACGCTGCGCCCGCGCAAGTTCCTCGATCGGGTCGGATCCCTCAGGCCGAGAGCATTTACGAGGAAGCTCGCGGCATGAACCAGAGCTCCGGAGCCAGACTGGCGCCCCGCGCGCCGGACGAGCCGCCTCAGGCCGAGGGTCCCAGAGCCCCCGCCGACCGGGACGGGGGCTTCATCTTCACGTCGGAACTTGTGACCCTGGCCCAGGATCATGGGCGGTCCGTCGTGGCGGTCGAACACCTGGTGACGGAGGTGATCACCCGGGTCCTCGATCCCGGCCGGCGCGGCTTGGCGATCTGTGGGGCCAGCAAGGGGGTCGGCGTCACCTTCACCGCCGCCAATCTCGCCGTGGCGCTGTCGCAGGTCGGGGTGCCGACGATGCTGATCGACGCGAACATGCGCGAGCCGGGCCTGCAGCGCCTGATCACGCCGCCCGAGGGTTGGCCGGGACTGAGCGACTGGCTGGCCGGCGCCGGTGACATCGACGTGGGCGATCTGGTTTGCCCGGAGGTGCTGCCGAACCTGTCGCTGATCTATGCCGGCGCGGTCGCGCCGGACGCGGCGGAATTGCTGGCCAGCGATGCGTTCGCCGAGCTCATGCGCGGCTGCCAGCGCGACTACGCCCTGACCATCGTCGACACGCCGCCGGCCAATCGCTGGGCCGACGTTCGCACCATCTGCAAGCTGACGACCTATGCGATGGTCGTCGCGCGCCGCGACGCCACCTTTGTCGACGATGTCGCCACGCTGGTGGGCGAACTGCAGACGGACGGCGTGACGCTGGTCGGCGCGGTCATGAACGAGGTCTAGGCAGGCTCTCCAGCACGCCACGCAGGAACTCGATCAGCTCGACGGGGTCGGTCGTGGCGACGACGGGGCGGCGGGTGCGCGCCTCAATCAGCGCCGCGCGCAGGTCCGGGACGGTGTTGGCCACCTGGACGAGCCCGCGCTTGGCGAACGCCTCGGTGATCTCGGCCTGGTGGTTGTCGTAGTGCTCGCCGAGCTCGGCCAGACGCGGCACGGCGATCACCTGGCAACCCTGGCGCAGGGCGGTGATCAGCGAGCCGGTGCCGCCGTGGCAGACCACGATGGCGGCGTCCTTCAGCAGCGTCTGGATCCGATCGAACGGAAGAGTCTCGACGACCTCCTCGATCGCCTCCGGGCGATGGCCGCCCTCGCCGGTCTGCAGCAGGACCCGCTCGGGGATGGCCCCTTCCGCCTTCAGTTCGCCCACCGAGTCAGCCAAGCGGTCGAAGGCCAGGGTCGCCCCGACCGTCGCGAACAGCAACGGCTGCTTCGGCGGCGGCTCAGTGTCCAGAATCTTCAGCGGATCGAAGACCTTGGCGCGAGGATAGTAGGGCGCGACCTTGGCGGACTGGACGACCACATCGTGCGCGAACGGAGAGGCGATGCGGCCGAACAGGGAGGGCTTCTCGAACCGGGCGAAGGACTCGACCATCACGATCCGGGCCCCGGCCAGGCGCGCCCAGATGAGCGCCGGGAACACCGCGCCCGCGCCGGTGGTGATCATCACGTCCGGACGTTCGCGCCAGATGAGCCCGGCCGACCGCCAGAAGCTCTTGAAGGCCCGGCCCAGCATGCGGAACGGCGTGCCGAGGCGGACCTGGCCCCAGGCGAAGTGGGGGACGAAGTAGCACCGGTGCTCGCGCCCGAGGTTCTGGCCGAGCGCCGTGTCCTCGGTGACGAAAAAGTAGTCGTGCTGCGACCATACGGGCTGCAGGTCGAGGAGCTGGCGCACGTGGCCTCCCCCCGAGGCCGCCAGACAGATCTTCAGGCGGCGCGCTGCGGTCGGGTCGTTGGGCGCCATTGCAGTCCGGTCCTGGGGCGGGTGGCGGGAGGCTTCTCCATACCGGCGCCGCGCCTAAAGGAGTGGTGAATTGGTTGCAATCATTCTAGTTCGCCGACGGATCGCAACGCTCGCCGCAGGAAATTCGGAGCCGAAGACTTGCCTATGACGTCGCCGACCGTCGCGCGCGTGCTGCGCGGAGAGCTGTGCTCGGGCTGCGGCCTGTGCGCCTCGGTCACCGAGGGCGCGCTACGGATGGATTCGACGCCGCCGGGCTACAACCGGCCCGTGGCCGTGGGCCCGGTCTCGCCGGCGGCCGAGCGCCTGATCGCCAAGACCTGCCCGGGCGCGGTCGTCGCGGCCTGGCCCAACGAGGGCCGCGTCCACCCCTACTGGGGTCCCCTGCGCCAGGTGATGACCGGCTACGCCACGGACGAGACCATCCGGTTCCAGGGATCGTCGGGCGGAGCGATCTCGGCGATCCTGGCCCACGCCCTGAACACCGGCCTCGTCGACCGGGTCCTGCACATCGCCGCCGACCCGCGCGCGCCGACGCGCAATGTCGTGGTCGTTTCGCGCACGACTCAGGAGGTGCTGGCCGGTGCGGGCTCGCGTTACACGGCGTCCTCGCCCCTTGAGCAGATCGAGGACGCGCTGGCCGCCGGTGGCGCCATGGCGTTCGTGGGCAAG
>Ga0068865_100001135_pt1 | contig 15444 bp, 9 predicted proteins | sample KBSMisM12_FD_75293 | JGI IMG/M metagenome (GOLD analysis project Ga0068865, IMG submission 75293) | Miscanthus rhizosphere microbial communities from Kellogg Biological Station, Michigan, USA - KBS Miscanthus M1-2 | ecosystem: Host-associated > Plants > Roots > Rhizosphere > Soil ...
GATTCCGTGGCCGCCGCAGCCAGCAAGATTGAACCGTCATCGCCGCCCAAGGCGCGGGCGGCAGTTCGCAGCTCCCCTGCGGTGTCATGCAACGGCGCCAAAGCACGCAACAGCGCGGCCGGCATGGGCGCGGATTCCCGGCAACTGGTGGCCAAATTTTCCAACGCAGCCCGGCCGGCGGAATCATCGCCGCTCACCACTGGGTCTCCCAAGCCCAGGAAAGGCCGGGGCGCCGCCGCGCGATTGCGCGCCGCCTGGCGCAGCGCCAGGAAGGCGCGCGGGCTGGGGACCTGCGTCACCGTCATGCGGCGCGCCAGCCAGGCCGCATTGGTGTAGCCGGCATTATCGGCAGGCGGCGCCTCCACCAGCATGGCGAAAGGCAGACTGGCCAGCACCGGGCCTGGCGCCACCGTGAGTTGATCGATGCCTTGCAGCTCTTGCGCGAAGGGGCCCAGCAACTGTTGGTGCAGGGTATAAGCATTGCGGAGCGAGAAATCCGGCAGGTTCCCCAACTGCGGCGCCAGGCTGTGGCGCAATTGGGCGATATCGCTTGCGGCGCTTTCCGACGTGATGTCCAGCTTCTTCACACTCAAGCCGGACTCGGTGACCAGCAGGCCGTAACTGCCTTTGTAACCCATCATGAAGGTGAGAAAGCCTTGGCCCGTTCTCAATTGCGCCTTGAGATCGGCCAAAGCCACGGGTTCGGGATTGGCCAGCCGGGCGTAATCCGGAAAATCCTTTTGGACGCGGGCGATCAATTCATCGGCTCTGGCGGAGACCTGCGTCAGTCTCTGGGCAAGCTGGGTTTCCTGCTGGACGTTACGTTCTTCGTTGGCCTTGGCGAGTTCGGCGGCGATATCGATGCGCAACTGATCGCGGCTGCGCTGCGCTTCTTCCGTGTCGCGCATCAATGCCGTCAAAGCCGGGTTGGCGGCGGCGAGCCGGGCCGAGGCTCTTGCGATCGCCTGATCGGCCAGATCGGAATTGACCAGTTGGATGGCGCGAAACACTTCGGTGTCCAGCATGGCTTTTTGCTGCGGCCCGGCGGAGATGGAAGTGGCCGCGGCCAGAAACGGCAGCAGCTGATCGGGCATGATGCGGGCGCGCGCGATGGGACTGCGGGATAAAATCCCCATCGCCAGGCGGAATTGCTCGATCGCCTGGGGATACAATTCCTGTTCGGAATAAAATCGCCCCGCCACCAGATGCGACATGGCGAGCGGCGCGGAATCGCCGAACAATTTCTGCCGCAGGGTTATGGCGTCGAGATAATTGCGCTCCGCCGCGCTGACACGTCCGCGCCGTTCATTCACTTCCGCCATCAAGGTCAGGACATCGGCGCGCCACCACAAAGCCAGCCCCGGTTCCAGATTGACGATCCACAGCGCTTCTTCCGCGGCGGCCTGGGCGTTGGGCAGATCGCCCAGCCGCAGCGCCATCTCCGCCTCGATCCGCAGGGAATGGGCCAACTCGCCGCTGCTGGCGACCGGCAGGCCGGAAAAACCGGTGCCAATCTCGCCGCCGCCGCTGGCGGCCTTGAGTTGTTCGCGGCGCTCCACGCTGGCCTGATGGGCATAGGCCAGCGCTTTGGCGAAATCGCGCTGGTTGGCGGCGTCCAGCGCCATATAGGAGGCGAATTGCGCGCGGGCATCCGCGCTGAGCGAGCCCTCGATAACGGGCTGGGCGCGGTTGAACAGGCCAGCGGCTTCATCAAAGCGGCCCTGGTTGCTGACCTGCACCGCCAATTCCATCAAGGCCTGGCCGACCGGTACCGAGTCGGTGCCGAACAATCTGCCGTTGATCTCCAGCACGCCGCGAAGCGCGGTCTCCGCCGCAGCGAAATCGTCGCGGCTGCTATAGATGCGGGCGGTCTCGATGGATTGCGAATAGCGCACAAAATCCGCGGTGGTGGCGGTGAGCACAGGGGCCGTCACCCGCGTGGCGAGAATGCCGCGTCCAGCCGTGACGTCACTGACATCGGGCCGGCGGCCAAGCGCGGCCGCGATCCCGGCATCCAGCACCGGCAACAGGCTGGGCATTCCCTCACCCACTGCCAGGCTGCGGTCTGATGCCGCCATCAAAACGATGCGCGGCCAACTGGTGCTTTGCATGGTGCAAAGGTAAAGCAGCACATCGCCTTGACCCAGGAACTGGCCGGCCTCGCAAGAGAGCTGCTCGCTGACCGCCAGCCCTTCCATCAAAAGCTTGGCCCGCGCCTCGATCTCCTCGCGGCGCTTGGCCAACTCAGTGGGCAAGGACCGCTCCAAGGTGAGGGTCTGCAGCCGGCCCACGCTCTTGGGATTGTCGCCGCAGAAAATATCGCTGGGCCGCGCCTGAGCCGGATCGCTGTCGGCATGGCAGGTTTCGTTGCCCAGGCTCTTTCCCAAATCCGGCGCGGAAGATTGGGCAAGCGCATTCGTACCCAGCAGCGGGCCGAGCAGCAGCAAAAGAAGGAATCGCCGCCTCATTGCCAGAAGGCCTCATTACCCCAGCTGGAATAGACCTGGCCGAAAGGCGGGATGCCATGCGGAAGATTGCTGCCGGGCGCGGGCGTGAATTGCCGCAGCAAACCGTCGATCAGAACCGAGCTGGTCGATTGGCTCGAGCCGCCCAGCGATTTTCCCAGCGCGAAGCTGGCGGAATCCGATTGATCTCCCACCCCGGTATCGGCGGTGGCGTCGGAGACGGCAGGGGCGCCGCCGCCGGTGGGAGCCGCGGCCGGGCCTCCCGTCTGCACACCGCCGCTGGTAAAGCTGTTGCCCAACACATCGGGCGCGCGATTGACAAGGATCACGCCGATCACGTCGCTAAGGCTTGTTGCGCTCAAGATATAATTGCCGGCATCTGCGCCCGATAGCGCCAGGCCGCCCACCGTGATGGTTTTCCCGATGCCGACGAATTTGGTGTCGTAAGCGCCTTGGGCAGGATTGTTGAGCGCCACATCATCGCCGGCGACAGCGCCTGTCAGGACATAATTGGAGGCATCCAAGCCGGCATTGGTAGTTCCATCAAAGATCTTCTGGACCGTGCCGGCGAGCAGGACGGTCAAGGTGGCGGGATCGATCACGCCGATGTTTGCGGAGATGGTGGAGGACGCCAAAAGATAATTGCCGGCATTTGCGCCGGACAAAGCCAGACCCGTTACCGTGACGGTTTTTGCGCTGCCCACATTCTTGTCGCTGTAGACGCCGGTGGCAGGATTGTTGAGTGCCACGAGGTCGCCCGGCGCGATACCGGCCAGGGCATAGTTGGACGGCGTCAAGATGGCGGTGGCGGTGCCGTCATAGGTCTTGCGCACCGTTCCGGTCAAAGACGCGGTAGCCGTCGCCGTCAGGACGGCGGGATCGATCACACCGATATTTGCCGAGATGGTGGAAGAGGTCAGGAGATAATTGCCTGCATCCGCGCCAAACAGAGCCACGCCGCCGACGGTTACAGTTTTTCCAGTGCCCACATTCTTATCGTTGTAACTCCCGGTCGCGGGATTGTTGAGCGCCACGCTGTCGCCGCTGACAGCTCCGGCCAAGCCATAGTTGGGGTCGGCTAACGTCGCATTGGCGTTTCCGTCATAGGTCTTGCGCACCGTGCCTGTAAGGGAGGCGGTCAAAATAGCGGGATCAATCACGCCAATATTTGCGAAGATTGTGGAAGACGTCAGGAGATAATTGCCCGCATCCACACCTGACAAAGCCAGACTGCTGACCGTTACCGTTTTCGCGGTGCCGACATTTTTGTCGCTGTAGACGCCGGTGGCGGGATTGTTAAGCGCCACACTGTCGCCCGGCACTATTCCGGCGAGAGCATAGTTGGACGGCGTCAAACTCGCGGTCGCGGAGCCATCATAGGTCTTGCGCGCTGTTCCGGTCAAAGATGCCGTCGCCGTTAGGGCGGCCGGATCGATCACACCGATATTCGCGGAGATGGTGGAAGCGGCCAAAAGATAATTGCCGGAATCCGTGCCAGACAGCGCCAAGCCGCCGACCGTCACAGTTTTTGCGGTGCCGACATTCTTGTCGTTATAACTGCCGGTGGCGGGGTTGTTGAGCGTGACGCTGTCGCCCGCGACGGCCCCGGCCAAACCATAATTGGCCGGTGTCAGGGTGGCGACGGCGGTGCCGTCATAGGTCTTGCGCACCGTGCCTGTCAGCGACGCGGTCAAGGCGGCCGGATCGATCACACCGATATTTGCGGAGATGGTGGAAGAGGCCAGGAGATAATTGCCCGCATCCGTTCCAGACAGAGCCAAGCCGCCGACTGTCACCGTTTTTCCTGTACCCACATTCTTGTCGCTGTAGGCGGCGCTGCCGCTGACATTCACATTGTCGCCAAAAAGAATGCCGGACAATTGATAATTGGCGGCTGAGGGTGCTGCCGTGGTGGTTCCGTCATAGGTCTTGCGGATGGTACCGGTGAGGGATGCGGTCAGGAGCGCCGGATCGATGCGAAGCGTGCCGCCGACGAATTGGAAGCCGTAATTATAGTCCGAGACCAGCGTGCCCAATCCCGCCGTGATGGCATAGTTACCCACGCCGGAATTGTTGACGGCGTTGGTGGAAAACGACGCCGCACCGGAAACCCCCGCGCTTCCGTCTCCAGGCAGGACGCCAGCGATGGTGCCAGTGAGCGCGGGATTGGCGCTGCCATAGATTTTTGTCTGGCCGTCCGCGGTCACGGTCAAGACCGGCGCCAGTGCATAGACGAACCGATTGCCGGCCCCGGTGAGCGGTGCGTAGCTCTTGGCCGAGAAATCGAAGGCGCGATTGTAAAAGGGCGAAGCGCTCAGCCCGCCCGGCATGCTGTTGGCGGGTGCGGCCAGGAACACCAGCCAGCGGCCGCCGCTACTGACCTGCAGAGTGCCTTGATTGACGAAATTCCCCGCCGCCGCCACTACCAGCGCGTCACCCGCGCTACCCGCAGTGATTAAGGCGCCGGAATTCAACGAGACGTTTCCACCCGATGCCACTTGCACCGTTCCGCCGATGGTGGCTGTGGTCAACGCGCCGCCATTGCCGATCTGGGCATAAGCGCGGGTAGCCGCGCCTCCCGTCAGCGTAACGGCGTTCTGTGCCGCCACTGTGATATTGCCAGACAGCGTGCCGGCGCTGTCCGGTCCACCATGGCCGATTTGCGCAAAACGATCGGTGGCGGGCAAGTTGCTTCCCACCAGAGTCAGTCCACCGCTAAGCTGAACGGTGATATCGCCGCTGGTGGCGATCGAGGCGCCGGGCAGGCCGTGATAGCCAAGGTGCGCAAAACCGTTTGCCGCCACGAGATCGAGATTCTGGGCGGCAATAGTGGTGGTGCCGGCCCGGCTTCCCAGCGCGACGCCGCCGAGTGCGCCCGCGCCCCCAATCAGAACACTGCCGCCATTGGCGCCATAAGCGCCCGGCGTGGTGAGAACGGCGGAGGCTTGTGTCACGCCATCCCAGCCGGCGATGGCAAAAATCGCGCCCGAGCCGCTATTCTGCACGCTTCTATTGACCGTGATATTGTGCCCCGCCAGAAGGCTCAGGCTATTGGCGCTGTTATAGGAGAGCGTCGCATCGACGATGATGTCATTGCTGGCCGTCACGCTGACATTGGTGGTAGCAATACTGCTGAGAATAGAGGCGGCGGAAATCGTGACATTCGTCGGATCCAGCAGCCAGAGCCCGGCCGGTCCCGCCGATGCGGAAGCATCGACACGGGCATCGTCCGAAATATCCAACTCAGAGCCCGAGGTTTCGACATGGCCGCCGCCGCCGATGCCCTTGGTGCTCAAGGAGGCGGCAACCTTGGTGGTTCCGGAAGAGATAATGGCGACGGAGCCGCCCTGCCCTTGTTTGACCGCATCGGCGGTGATGACGGCTTTTCCAACTGTCACGCTTTGCGAAGTCGCTTGATCCCCGATCGAGACCGTGCCGCCACCCGCCTGGCCTGAAGCGTCCAGCTTGGTGCCGTCGGCGATGGCGATTTTTTCGCCCCGCACAGAAATCGCGCCGCCGGTCTCGCCGTCCTTCTGGCCGGACGCCTCCACGGTGCCCGCAACCGCCGCGCCGCCATCGCCCGCATCCAGCACCACCTCGCCATTATGGACCGACACCGTATTGGCCTGGATGATGCCGGTGGTGTTGATCACTTGGTCGATCACATCGCGCGCGGCCCGCGCCGTCATCAACACCTGGCCGCCCTGCGCGGCGATGGTTCCGGAATTCTCGACCAGGGCGGTAACGGGCTTGCCGTCCTGGTCCTTCGGCGTCTCGGTCACCGGCGCGGTGATCTGATAGCGGATCAGATTGTCGCCGTCGAAATCGACTGAGAAGGCTTTGGCGCCACCCAGCACGACATGGCCCAGTTTGGCGGCGATCACGCCTTGGTTCACCACATGGGTTGCGGAAAGCACCACCGAGCCGCCCGTCGCCGCCTTGATCGACCCCTGATTGACCACCTGGCCGTTCTGCGATGCGTCACCAAAGGCGTAATTGCCGGAGAGGAAATCGGCATCCTTGATATCGGACGTGGTGGCCAGAAGTCCGCCGACATCGATATGGCTGCCCTGGCCGAACAGAACCCCGTTGCGGTTGAGCAGCCAGACCTGGCCATTGGCAAGAATGCTGCCGTCTATCGCCGATATGCTACTGCCCGTGACCCGGTTGAGCGTGATCGCGCCGCTGTCGGGCTGTTGGAAAGTAACGCTGGCGCCGTTGCCGACCGAGAAATTTTGCCAGTTGATGATGGCGTTGCGGCTTTGCTGGTTGATCAGGGTGCTGGAGGGATTGCTTTGCAGGATGGACGCGGCGCCCGCGGCCACCGTTCCTCCCGACGGCAACAAAGGATCGGCTTGCGCCAAGTCCGCCATAAGGCCTGCGGCGAAGACAAGCCCACTGGTCAGCATCAACCGCTGTCTTGAAAATGCCGGACGGGATCGGGCTCGGGGCGTCATTTAGAAACCCACCGCCAGATTGATCATCAACTTGGTAGCGCGGCGGCCGCCATCGCTGCCGGGCACGCCTTCCAAAGTATGGACAACCTCAATATCGCCGTAGAGCTCGTGATCCAGCCAGGCGCGCAAGCCGCCGCCCACCGAACTTATGCTCTGCTCCGGCAGGCCTGCACTGCCTTTAACGCTCCATACGCTCGCCGTGTCGTAGAAAAGATAGGGCTGCAAGGCCTGGACGCCGGTCATGCGCAATTGCGGATCATAGCGCAGCTCCACGGTGCCGCCCAAGCCATGATCGCCGGTCAGGGCACCGGTGTCATAACCGCGGCCGATGCCGGTGCCGCCAAAGGCGAATTGCTCGCCCACCAACAGCGGATCGAAGGCATATTGGCCTTGGGCCCCGAGCAAAAGGCTGAACGAAGCCGGCAACTCCGTCGTGGCATGCACGCCGCCGGAAAGCTTGGTGAAATCCATGCGCGCGCCGGGGCGCGACAGGTCCGGCGAGCCATTGCGGCTCGCGCCCAGCACCGGCAGCCCATGGGCGATATCGAGAGAGGCGGTCCAGGCCGCGCCAAGAAAATCGCTGCGCGCATAGCTGAGACCGATATCGGCAACCCGCCAGCTGTCACGGCTGAGCGCGGTACCCAGTATGTCGACGCGGGCTTCCTGTGCGGTAAGGCCGCCCTCGAAGATCACGCTCTCCGCGCGCGTGCGTTTCCAAGGGAGGGCGAAACGCGGGCCAACCGCCCAAGAATCGGTCAGCACTTGCAGAGATTGCAAGGTCGAGCCGGGCTCGCCATGGGTGATGGTGCCAATCATGCTCAGCACGCCGCCCTGATCGCCAAGGGGATGGCGATAGTTCAGCTGCCCCACGGCATGGCGCACCGGGGAAGCATCCAACGCCCCGATGGCGATGCCTTCCAGCTGATCCTCGTCGTCGAACACCGCGTTCATCGCCACATCCGCATTGGCGGACCACAGCCCGGAGAAGCGGGAGCCGCGATTGTCCACTGCGAAGCGGCCGGTGAAGCGCGTGTCAGGCACGGTCACCACCAATTCGGAAGCTCCCGGCGTATCGGGCGAAGGGCGCAGCACGCCGCCCGCCGTCACGCCGGGAAGATCGTTGGACAAGAGCAAGGCCTGCTCGATCGTGGTCAACTGCACCGGCCGCGAAGCGCGCGCCGGTTCGAGATAGGCACGGATGCGGTTGCGCGTGCCCGCCGTGCCGCCCTCGATCGAGATATTGGCGATAAAGCCTTCGACCACATTGATGGAGAAGATTCCGTCGCCGACACGCTGGGGCGGAACAAAGGCGCGCACCAGGATATAGCCGGCGCGGCGATACTCGTTCTCGATTTTCCCCGCCACATCGAGAATATCCGACAGGCTGACATCCTTGCCGATCAAGGGTTGATAAAAAGGGCGGAAGCGCTCGGCGGGTAACGTTACGGCGCCTTTGATCTCGACGCCGTTCAGCCGAAAACGAATTTCGTCGACAGAGCGGGGCACGGTCGAACGGCCGGGCGTTTCGATGCGGAAATCGAATTGGGGTTGGGCGGGCGGCGTCAGCAGCGGCCGGTCGCGCCCGGGCTCGACCGAACTCGGCAAGCTCGGAGCTTGTCCCAGCGAAGGGCCTGTCGCGATAGCCATCACGGCGCACACGGCCAACACCGCAAGAACGGCGCGGCGATACCCAAACCAGGATGAGTGCGTCACACAATGCCCCGCCCACCTTAAACGCCACCGAGGCGCCCACGCCTCGTCGAAGGTTTTGCAGGATTTGAGGAAGCTTGCCTCGCGCAAGCACCGCCGGCAAAAAAAGCGGCGCGCCTCACCCTGCCCTACCAAACGCCCAAACTCTGCCGCGGCCCTTTGGTCCCGGCAGCCGGCGCCAGCCTATCGCAGTGCGGCGGAGCAAAGAATATGCCGATGGTGCTTTTGGTTTACGGCGTGGCAGCCATACCAGTCCTTTGGGGAATTTGCCCTGAGAGCGCCAAATATTGCCTATTTATTGGGCGCAATAAGGCTGACTGGGAGGAAATTGTGCGCTGCGGCAACGTCGTTTGGGACGGTTGGATGCCGGAACTTTAGCCGCCCACCAGGGCATCCATCTTGCGCAGCCGCTGGCTGAGGATGCGCATCACATTGAGCGCAAAAGTCGGCGTCTGCTGAGTCAGGAAAAGAAACCGCTTCTCATCGATCGGCGCCAAGGTGCAATCCGTCACCGCCGTAACGGTCGCGGCGCGCGTCGCATGATCGATCAGCGCCATTTCTCCCACCAGACCGCCCGGCCCCAGCTCTTCGTAGATATTGTTGCCGTCACCGATTTTCAATTCGCCCGACAAGACGACATACATGCAGTTGGCGCTGTCGCCCTTGTGAAAAAGTGAATCGCCCGCCTTCACATTTGCGAGGTTCTCCTGGCTTTTAAAAAGGCCGAGAAAATCCGGTTTGAAAATTTCAGCGTGCGTCATTTTCCCTCAGCGCGTCCATGGCGTCCAACCAAGGCGCGAAGAACTATCATGGGGCAGTTTCAGCCACAACATCCCGTGCATAACTGTCATTTATCTGTCATGATTCACCGGGGGCTGAATGATGCGCATCTTGCTGGTTTCTGATCTTCACTACGCGCTCAAGCAATATGACTGGACCATCGCGGTGGCGCGGGATTTCGACGCGGTCGTGATCGCGGGCGACCAGCTGGACATTTCCGGCCAGGTCGATGGCAGTGTGCAGATTGTCGTGATCCTCAAATATCTGAAGCGATTGATGGCGGCTGCGCAAATCATCGTTTCCTCCGGCAATCACGATTTGGATTCGCGCGACCCCAGCGGCGAAAAAACGGCCGCTTGGATGCGCCGGGTGCGCCAGCTGGGCATACCTTGCGATGGCGACAGCATCATGTTGGGCGATATTCTGGTCACCATTTGCCCATGGTGGGATGGACCGTTCGGCAAACAGGCGGTGGAAGCCCAGTTGGCGCGCGACAGGGCCAGGGAAAAACGCGCTTGGATATGGGTCTACCACGCCCCGCCTCTTGGTTCGCCTACCAGCTGGGACGGTCGAAAATTTTATGGCGATGCCGAATTGACGGATTGGATCGGACGCTACAAACCCAATTTGGTTTTTTCCGGCCATATCCATCAAGCTCCATTCGTCAAAGACGGCTCATGGGCCGACCGCATCAATCAGACATGGGTGTTCAATTCCGGCCAGCAGCCCGGCCCCACACCTACCCATGTCATCATCGATACCGATGCTCACCAGGCGGTATGGATGTCAGCGACGGGGATGGAAGCCGTCCATCTCGACCAGCCGCTCCAGCGCCCGGTGACACAGCTGCAGCAGTTGCCGGAATGGCTTAGAGCCTAAAAACCCGGATCGCGATCCGAACCCGGCGCAAAGCGCTGGCGCTGCTGGTTGACCAGGCTCTCCAGAACATCATCGACCATGCCCAAATGATCGTCGCGATCGGTAAATTGGTGCTTGAGATCGACCAAATAGGTTGAAACGCCATTAAGGCGCTGGGCCAGCAACAAGGCGAGATGGAAGGTGATCTCTTGATTCGACCGCAGGAAATCGGCGCCACCTTTGATTTCATGCACGCGGCAAGGGGTCAGCGCGCGCACCGTCGCCATGTGAGGCATATCCAGCAAAACCGAGATTTCCCCGAAAATAGCGCCTGGATCGGAGACGTGGTTGATCTGGAAATCGCCTTTGACGATCTCAACCTCGCCGTCCGCCAGAACGTAAAGCAGACCCGATTTTTCGCCTTCGGCCAGCAGGATTGCGCCAGGCTCAAAGCTGCGAAGGGGAATATCGCGGCAAAATTCCAGAACGGAAGACACAGCCAGCCTCTATCCAATATCGGCCCGCAAACCCTAGCGAATTGATGCGCATGCTGCCAGCCGGTTGATTTGTTAAGTCGGTTAACGGCCGGCGCGGCCATCTTGATATTGTCGCGGTTCGGCTGGATGCTGGACCCATGCATCTCGGCATCGTTCCATGAGTCCCACCGGCGTCCTTCTTTTATCAAGCCTCGCTCTGTTCGAGGTGAAGCACTTTGTCTGCGATTTTGTGCTGCAAACCGCCTATCTCTATCGCAACAAGGGGATTTACGGTCATCGTGCCGGCTTCATCCATGCCGGCTTGCATGCCTTGGGCTCGCTTCCCGCGATACTCTTGATCGGCGGCGCCCCCGGGCTGATCGCGGTGCTCTTGGTCGGCGAATTCCTGGTCCATTATCATGTCGATTGGCTGAAATTGTATATCGACCACCGCTACCGGCTGCGCATCGACCGCAGCGCCTATTGGATCGTCTTCGGCCTTGACCAGCTGCTGCACCAGGCGACCTATATCGTCATGCTCGCGCTCTTGGCCCAGGCCGCGCATCTTTAGAGGAAGCTATGGCCCGCTGAGCAGATCGATGCGCCGGTTGGCGCGTCGCAACCGCCGCACCATAAGTTCGGCCAGGTTGCGCATGGTTTGCTCGCCGAATTCGGGATGGTCTTCCCGGATCTGATGGAAAAGCCTCAGCGGCAGTTCGATGCAGCGGATGGGGCTATCCGCCCATACATCGGCGGTGCGCGATTTTTCGAATAGGCACATTTCGCCGAAGGCCGTGCCGGGGACCAAGGTCGCCAGGCGCACACCGTCAGGCAGCTTCACGCTGACCATGCCGCGCTGCAGGAAAAAGATCGAGGTGGAAGCCGCGCCGCTGGAAAATATCTGCTCCCCCGTGTTAAAGGCGCGCGGCGTGCCCAGCGCCGCCACTTTTTCGACCAACGCACCGGGCAGGCCGGCCAGCAATTCCTGCTCTGCCAGATCCATCACGTCCTTGACCTGCATCAGGCCGCCAAAACGAAAGATGAGTTGGTCCTCCGCCCATTCGATGGCTTCATCCAGCCTCGCGAAATCACGCACTTTGGCGGCCTCGACCAAATGCTGCGTCAGGCTGGTCCAATTGGCGGAGCTTCTGGCGAAGCCGGATGCCACCGGGGTGATGCCGCCCGCCCGCAAGCCGGCGAACACATCGGCCAGAATTTTGGCCGCGCCGGTGCTCATGCTGGGCACGCGGCTGAAATCCAGCACCAAAATCTGCTGCGATCGATTGCTTCCCACCCGGCGGGCAATATGATCGGCATTGGCGAAAGTAAGCGTGCCGGTCAATTCGATAATGCGCACGCTGCTGCGATGCTCATCCAGGATGGTCTGTTCATGCGGCTGACGGCCCCTGGGCGAGACATGAGACAGATCGTAATCCGCGACAATGCAGCCCCGCACATCGCTGGCGCCATTGAGAATGTGCAGATCAAAGGCCTTTGAAAATTCCTCGCATACTTTCAAGCCGCGTACGCTGTTGCCGTGATCGTCCAGCCGGGGCGAGAAAGAGCCCAGGCCGAATTGGGTGGGCAGAGCGGCGAGAATCCCTCCCCCCACCCCGCTTTTGGCGGGAATGCCCACCCGGTAAATCCACTCCCCCGCATAGTCGTACATGCCTGAACTGGTCATCACCGAAAGCGTGCGCGACACGGTGTAGGGGCTGATGACCCGCTCCCGCGTCAAAGGATTGACGCCGCCATTGGCCAAGGTCGCCGCCATTACGCCCAAGTCTCGCGCCGTCACCAGCACCGAACATTGGCGGAAATAGACGTCCAACACTTCGGTTACATCGTCCTTGATGATGCCGTAATTGCGCAGGAGATAGGCGATGGCGCGGTTGCGGTCGCCCGTCCGGCGTTCGGAGTCGAACACCGCTTCATCGACATCCAATTCGCGGCCTGCAAACCGGCCCAGCATATGGCGGACATATTCCGACGCCTTTTCGCCTTCCGCCTCACGGATCAGGCCGGAACAGGCGATGGCGCCGGAATTCACCATGGGATTGAACGGCCGGTTGTCGGCGCTCAAGCGAATGGAGTTGAAGGCATCACCGCTGGGCTCCACCCCGATCGCCAGCGCCACCCGGTCCGGCCCGAATTTCTCCAACGCCAGCGCGAAGACAAAGGCTTTGGAGATGGACTGGATGGTGAACGGCACACTCGCATCGCCGGACTCATAGACGTGGCCGTCTGTGGTCGCCAGGGCGATACCAAAATGAGCCGGATCGGCCTTGAGCAGCTCGGGAATATAATCCGCCACCGCGCCGGATTGATCGCGCAGCAAGGCGGCATGAGTCTGCGCCAGAAAACGCGAAAGCGTGTTGGCGGACGCGTCTGGCGCGCCCGATGCCGGCTGCAAAGTCTTCAAGCCGCCCCCGCGGAAGAAAGATGAAAGGAATTTTAAGCAGGTCGGCACGAGGGCGTCAAAAAACCCGCCATCGGCTATTCAGATAGGGCACGACCCGAGACCGTTGCCGGTCTGCCTATAATAGAGGCACGGGCTCGCCGCCGTTACACCGTCTTCCAGTAAATAACGTAGCGTTCCTGGCTTTGATAAAAGGGCTTGAAGACGATGTCCTGGCCGATACCACTGGTGTGCCAGACCTGTCCCGTGCCGGGCTTCAACCAGTCCTGCGGCTGTTTGCCCGCCACAGACAGAGCAGGCACGTTGATCGACGCATGCGCCACGTCAGGCCCGTGCGGCTTGTCGACCGGCACAGGCACCTGGCCAAGCGGGAATTGGCCCGCCAGCACCAGCGGCCCATACAGCACCGCCTGCAAGGACGGGTTATCGGCAAAGGCTTCGACATGCAGAGCCATGGGCATATCCAACTCAACGCTGTCACCTTTTTTCCATTTTCGCTGAATACGGAAATAACCGCCCGGAGAAGGCGCGGCTTCCAGGGCGCGGCCATTGACCAGCACCCGTGCATTGTTCGTCGTCCAGGACGGAATGCGCAGGCTGATGGCCAGCGATTCGGGGGGCGCCTGCTCCACGACAAAGCGGCTGCGCGCTTCGTCGGGAAAGCGCGTGTGCTGCACCAGCTGAAGGCCGCGCTCTTTCCAATCCAGGCGGGAGTCAATGAACAAGTTCACCCACAGATCGCGACCGTCATTGTAGTAAATCGTGTCGGTGAGCTTATTGTATTCCTCACTGGCGCTGCCATTGCAGCACCAGAAGGTGTCGGTCTCGCCGCCAAAAGTGCGCCAGGCGCCCGGGGTGAGCGACAGGAAGTATTGGTTCATACCGTCGGCGCGGATGGTCCCCAGCCGGTGGTTGAACAGATTGCGCTCGTAATAGTCGACGTAACGAACGTCCGGCTCCCAGCCGAACAGATGCCGCGTCAGCTTCATCATATTATAGGAGCAGCAGCATTCCTGGTGACTGTCGGCGGCCAGATATTCCTCCGACAGGCGCGAGGGATTGGACAGCCAATTCTCGCGGGTCGAGGAACCGCCGGTGACATAGGTGCGGTTGTTCACCACCGCGTGCCAGAAGAAATGCGCCACATCATGGAAGCGGTTGTCGCCGGAAATCTCATAACGCCGCGCTGCGCCGATGATTTGCGGGATATGGGTGTTCATGTGATGGCCGGCCAATTGATCGCTGGCGGAGGCGAGCGGATTGAATATCACCTTCTTGGTGAAACGATCGCCCAACCGCGCCCAGCGGTCCTCACCGGTCAGCGCGGCCAGATTATAAAATGTCTCCTGTACGCCACCGAACTCGACATTGAGGATGCGCTGCATATGGGCTTCGTCCCATTGCGACGTCCAGCCATCCACCCAGCCGCACATCCCTTTCAAGACAGCGAGCGCCTGCGCATTGCCTGCCAGGGTATGCATGTCGTAGAGGCCCGCCAGCATCTTATGCATGGTGTAGAAGGGCGCCCAGACATAGACCTCGCCTTTTTGCAGCCGGTCATAAAATTCAGTGGGATAGGCGGAGAGATAACCGCCCTGATTGAGCTTGGCCTGGCATTCCGCCAGGCCTGCAACCAAAGCGTCGCCGCGCTGCTTCAATTCGGCGTCACCGGCACTGGCATAACCCAGGGCGCAAGCCGAAAGATAATGACCGGTGAAATGACCGCGCAATTCTCCGGTCGGCAATTCCCAGCCGCCCAACGGCGCGGCGCTCGAAGCAATGCCGGCATTCACCCGGAAAGCATGCAGCAAGCTGTCGACGGAAAGACGCTTGAGGTACGCGGCATTGGCACGTTGGGCGTCGCGGAAAGGCCCCTCGCCCAGCCGCACCGCGCTTAACGGAAAAGGTTTCAGCTTCGGCGCCATATCATGGCGTTGAAACGTGATGGGCTTGGCGAAGGGATCACCTGCCAGCCGCGCCACGATCTGGCGTACGGCATTGGCGCCCGTGGTCGGCGGCGCCGCCAAGGATGGTCCCGGCGAACCTTGGGGCGAACCTTGGGCCAGCGCCTTGCCGGGTAACGCCAAAAACGGAGAAGCCGCCGCGGCAACCGTGAAACCTCTGCGGCTCAAACCATCGCCGGATGCCATGCCGTCCTCCCATTTTCCTTTTGTCTGAGTTTATCCCCAGACCAGGAGAAGGCAAGCTGTTCACACCGGCGCGGCGCCGGTGATCTTTGCCAGCAGACCGAAGAAACCCTTTTTGCGCGCGGAGTTGAT
>Ga0068865_100001140_pt1 | contig 15399 bp, 13 predicted proteins | sample KBSMisM12_FD_75293 | JGI IMG/M metagenome (GOLD analysis project Ga0068865, IMG submission 75293) | Miscanthus rhizosphere microbial communities from Kellogg Biological Station, Michigan, USA - KBS Miscanthus M1-2 | ecosystem: Host-associated > Plants > Roots > Rhizosphere > Soil ...
CATATCCGCCCAACCTTTACCCCTCACCACTTACCCATTTCATGAGACAATTTAGCTTTCCAACTGAGATGAAAGCCCTCATGCGTCACTACATTAAAGCTGACGAAATTGATTTGTCTCTTGTGCGTCCGCCTATTGCCGTCATTGACGAGAGGGATAATACCTATCGGCTCAATATCGACGATGTAGACCACGAAGAGTATTGGGAGGATTATCCAGACCAAAAGGAATTCAAACTCGTCATTCCTAATGGTGCACGTACCAGCGAAATTATTGAGTTTATACGACAAGAAAAGCCTTATATCGATAAGCAACTGGGCAATGTAGACATGTCTAGGAATAAAAAGAAAGAAAATCCACCCTGGATAGCTATTCGTGTTGTCAACCTGCATCGCCGAGGTGTATCAAATGATGAGATTGTAAAACAAGCACGACATGAAAACTGGGACGGCAATCCGCTCGGGCCTGACGATGTAGTTGCGGTTCTCAGACGTACAAAAAATCGGTACTAAAATACACGTTAGTGTTTACTTTACTGTCAGGATATTTTACATCCGTTTTCTCCATAATTAGGAGTATGCAGGATAAGCAGCTACAACTCGCACAGCCACACCCGCACCTTGCGGTTGCTTTGTTGCTTATGCAAGGCGATACTGACACAACGCCAAATGAGGGTGATGAGCTATTTGCAATTATCCAAGAGACGGACATTAAAACAGGGGTTATGACCCCACTCAAGGTCGTATTTTAGCCTACGCCAAAAGTTTCTCAAACTTCTGTACAATAAGAGAGTGGATACGGCAAAAACAACTCTCGACCTAGCAAATTTTTTCAAGCAAGCTATACCTGAGTCTCCATCACAAATAGACACCTCGAAGCTGAGGTATGCTATCTATGCCCGAAAGTCTACAACAGGCGAGGAGCGACAAGAACGCTCGATACCAGACCAGATTAGAGACTGCATAGAAAAGGTAGCGAAGCCTGAGGGCTTGCGTGTTGTCGGTGAACCTATCGAGGAGAAGTGTTCGGCAAAAGAGCCAGGAATCCGACCAAAGTTTACACAGCTCCTCGACGATATACGCTATGGCAAGATAGATGGCATCATCGTATGGCATGCTGACCGTTTGTCTCGCAACATGAAAGAGGCGGGCGAGATTATCGACCTGCTCGATAAAGGTATATTGAAAGACCTTAAGTTTGCAACTAGCTCGTTTGAGAATAGCCCGACAGGTAAGATGCTCCTTGGTATATCGTTCGTTCTGTCCAAACAGTACTCTGAACATTTGAGTGAGAGTGTAACGCGGGGTAATCGCCGCAAGACCGAGGACGGATACTTTTTCGATGAAATGAAACACGGCTACTATCTCAATGACGGGCGACTTTATCCTGATGACCGCAATTTCTCACTTATACAAGAAGCATTTAGACGACGCCTAGAAGACCGTACGCCACTCAAAGACATTGCGGAATGGCTGAACACACAAGGCTATACGATACGTAAGAAGGGTAAAGACCCAGCGGCATATGAATGGAACGTCAACAAGCTATCAAAAGTCTTCCTAGACCCAACCTATGCGGGAGTATTGAAGTATGGTAATGCGATATCTGTGCTCAACGACTTTTATGACTTTACGCCAGTTATGAGTGCAGAGGAATATTTCAAGCTTAATAAGGTGACTGATTTTACATCTGCTAAGGTTGCATCCTCTATGATGTCAAATAAGCGAGAGACGACTAAAGCCGACCTGCTGCGCGGCGTTGTTTGTTGTGGATACTGTGGTCGTCCGTTTAGTTCGGGACTAACCTACAAGCAACGTAAAGATGGGCGTATCGGCTACTACAACTATAAGTGCGAGACAGAGGATTGTGAGTTTCAGGGTAAGAGTGTTCGAGCAGGGCATATCTTGGAGCACGCCTATAAATTCCTTGATGAGCATTTATTTACGGCTGAGAAAGACTACGAGAACTTTATGGCTGAGTCGAGAGAATATACAAAGGCGTATACGCAAGACCTCACGTCGCGAATTATGAGTCTTACAAAAGCGGTAGGACTGAAACAGACTGAATATAGCAATGCTAAAGAATTTGTACTAAAGAATCCCGCACTAGAGAAGCACTATAATCTCGATACCATACAGAGCGAGCTTACCACTCTAAAAGACGACCTAGAAAAACTAACAAAACAGAAAGCGAACATCAAAGAGTCAGTTATAACATACAGTGAATATCTCGAACTTTTCCAAAACATCTCTGTTAAATTACGAAATACAAGCGATATGGCGGTACTTGACCAAGTACTTCGTAAATTCTTCTCAAACTTTACTGTCAAACAGTGGGGTAAGGGCAAACAACAGGGGCGAGAGGTATCACATACGCTAAAGGAGCCCTGGGTAGGACTCCTTGAAACGGCTGAAATCAGCAAAAATTCTCTGTGGTCGGGGTGAAAGGACTCAAACCTTCGACCTCACGGTCCCAAACCGCGCGCGCTATCAACTGCGCCACACCCCGGAAGAACTTTTTCATTATACTGTAGTTCACAGAATAAATCTAGAGTCTTCTTGCGTCTGCTATGATATACATATGATTTCGCAAATTACGAACAAACTCTTTCGCAGCAAGACCGACGACCGTGCATTCTGGATCACATTTGCTCTATCAATCATTATCGCTAGTGTAGGCGGATTAATTATCGGCTTACAGCAGAGCCTGTGGTTCGATGACGATTACTCAGTAATCCTTGCAACACGGTCAGTAGGCGACCTGATTCACCTTACGAGTATCGATGTGCACCCACCACTCTACTACCTACTGCTAAAAGGCTGGGGGATGATGTTTGGCTGGACCGATCTCGCAATGCGCAGTCTTAGCATACTATTTACGGTAGGCGCGCTCGCTGTAGGTGGCCTACTGATCCGTAAGATGTTCGGCAATCGCGCTGCAATCGGCTCGATGCTCATTGTAGCGCTTGCTCCGCTCCTGATGCGCTACGGATTTGAAGTACGAATGTATGCCATGGCATCATTTATCGGTATTAGCGCAACATACGCACTGTACTCAGCGTGGAAGTCAAAGGGCAAAACACAGGTATATTGGCTAGTTACATATGCCGTACTCCTAATTCTAGGACTCTACACAGTCTATAGTCTTGCGCTACTTTGGATTGCACATGCGGTCTGGATCATTTATGTCTTAGTGCGCCAGCGCCAAAAAGCGAAAGACCTCGTACCGTATGTAAGTGCGTTTGCCGCCGCCGCTGTTGTATATACCCCATGGCTTCCAACGTTCATTAGTCAACTTTCAAATGGCGCACTCGGGCCTATTATGGAGCCGCTGAAACTCGATCAGATCGTCGGTATATTTAGCTTTAATTTAGTAGATCTGCCTACTGACAAAGTGAATGTGATACAAACGGCAGCACTTATTGCAGTTGTTGGCGTGTATATCTGGGCAATTCCAAAAGCTCGCAAAAAACTCAAGGCAAAAAGCGGGGAACTTGCACTTCTTTCGGTGTACATGGCAGTGCCAATTGTTGTAATGATGGTAGTGTCACTTTCAAAGGCTATGTATGTCGAACGGTACCTTTCGCATGTTGCAATTGGCATGATGTTGCTTGGCGGTGTTGTGCTTGTGACGGCTGCGGATGTAGCGAAGAAAAAGTGGCAAAGCTACACTGCGTATGCAATTGTATTCGGTACGCTCCTCATAGGTATTTACAATTTGGCAACGATTGGTAATTTCAGCAACCAGCACCAGTACAAGCCAACGTCACGGGATGTTGCGGCAAGTATTGGCGTGTGTCCTAATGACGCAAAAGTCCTCGCAGATGGGCCATATGTTGCTTCTGAGATCTGGTTTTACATGCAAAACTGCGATATTTACTTCACGAGTAAGTCTGATAAATTAGGCGGTGGTTTTGCCCCACTTTCTGGTAGTAAATTACAGGTGAAAGATACAAGCAAGCTAACTGACCAGCGCATTATTTACGTATCATATGGCCAGCCAACACATCCACTCCCAGACACATACACTAAGGAACAGACAAAAACCTTTGGATCAATGGATGTCACGACATATAAGCGAACCGGAGAATCGAAATAATGCAACTACCATGGGCGCGTCGTGCTATTTCCGAGAATAGATGGTTTGTAGCGGTGCTTATACTCTGTGGGGTATTTGCCGCAAGCGCCAGCTTGTTCATCGGGCTTCATCAGAGTGTCTGGTTTGACGAAGCGTATTCAATTCTATTAGCAAAACATTCAGTAGCGGAAATCATACGCCTTACTGGCCTCGATACACACCCGCCATTTTACTACCTATTACTCAAAGGATGGGCGTCACTATTTGGGTGGAGTGAGCTGTCATTGCGCGTACTAAGCGTGCTTTCAATGGCGGGCGCGCTCGCTGTAGGTGGCTTGCTTGTCCGTAAAATGTTCGGCAATAAAGCTGCTGTCGGCACAGTGTTCCTACTAGCTCTTTCACCACTCCTTTTACGCTACGGATTCGAGATTCGCATGTACTCACTGGCCTCACTTATTGGTGTAAGTGCAACGTACTGTCTATATAGCGCATACAAATCAAAAGAAAATCGTCGTAAATGGCTCATTGGGTATGGTGTACTTGTAGCACTTGGCATGTTTACGCTCTACTACCTAGCATTACTTTGGATCGCCCACGCTGTATGGCTTGCCGTAACGGCTGTTCGCTATAAATGGCGTGTGTCATCACTCGCGCCATACCTCTATGCGTATATAGGCGCAATCGTCTTATTCTTGCCGTGGCTCCCGACGTTCATGGAGCAGGTGTCAAACGACGCACTCGCGCCGATTGGCCAACCGATGAACTATGAGCAACTAAGCGGAGTGGTGTCATTTAACACCCTTTATCAGCCAACGTATGGGCTCACAGTCACGCTCACCGTCGTTATTCTGGCGTTTATCACGGCAATCGTATGGTCGATTAAAAAGGGCAGCCACGTGCTTAGTAAGCGCGCCGACGAATTGTCACTATTAGTCGCGTACATCGGCGTGCCTATTATAATGCTGATGGGCATCTCGCTCGTAAAATCAATGTACACCGAGCGCTATCTATCGCACGTGGCAATCAGCCTCGTTATGCTTATGGGTGTCGTTGTATCGATTGCGCTCGCGCAGCGACTTAGGCGCTCGCAACGTATCGCAGTGATCGTCATAGTGTATGGCACAATGCTAATCGGCTTCTGTAATATTGTCGCAACCGGCAACTTCAATTTCCAGCGGAATGAACATCCTGAAGTGAAACAAGCTGCAGTCGTAATCCATGATTGTGGTCCAGGCTCTCAGATTATAGCCGCAGACCCATATGTTATGACCGAGCTGAGCTATTACGTAACGGATTGCCAGCCGTATTTTGTAAGCCAGTGGCCAACACTTGCGGGTGGCTACGCACCATGGTCGGGCAGTAAATACCAGATTAAAAGTGCGAATGACATTACAAGCCAGCACGTTACCTATGTGTATTATGGTACGCCTGACCAGGCGATGCCCGCCGACTACAAGCAGATAGCAACACACTCATATGGTTCACTTAATGTGACCACTTACGAACGTTAGCGCGGAATAATCCCCATCAAAAATTTATAGCGCACCGCAAGCCACACGAGGCCAAGACAGCTAAGGCTCAATGCTAAATTAATGAGCATATTACTTGGTGATGGTGGAATAATCAGGTGAACGAGGAAGATAACAAACGCTTCTATTGTGTAAACGTACAGAGAATTGCCGCCAAATGGCACGAGTAACCACCCAAGATATTTAATGGTGGGCTTCTCAAGCTTTGTCATCAGCCAGAATCCTGCACCAAACCAAACAAGGAAGAGTGCAATACGGTAAAGCGGGAGACGCTCTTTATTGAGGTATGGCATGAGTGCATCATTGATCGCCTGTACGCTAGTTTGCCCAATAATCTGTGGCCCCCATACAACAAAGATAAAATTAACAATCATCGTAATAAGCGCGACAGACACAACCGTACCGGTGATGTATTTTCGAAGCAAAAGGGAGCGGCAGCTCCACCAATTACGGATAGGATCGAGATAGAATCCAACCGTCATGCCGCCAAAGAATATGAGTTGCCAGCTGAATACCTGTGAAAGCTCTGGGGTTTCAAGTGTGCTGTAGTCGTACAAGAACCAACAAACAAAACTCGCAGCGAGCACAATGTACCATTTACCTTTGCGTAGCAACCACATTACGAGTGGGCTCACAAACATATAAATGGCGTATAGACGCAAGTAATCAGCCCAGCCATAGATATAATTGAAGTCAAGCGCATTAACAAGAATGCTCCAGAAGCCCTCACTCATTGGGCGAATACCGGGTTTGACACCCGGGTTATTGATGAATAGCCAGCCAATGAATGTAAAGATAAAGAATAGTGCGATAGCAGTGAAGTAAAGCTGGAGACCTCGTTTAAGGAGTAGCTTAGCAGCCACGCTGAAAGGTTTCTCAATAAGCTTACGTCCGCGAACAATACCAAGCACAATGCCTGAAATAAAGAAAAATCCTTCGGCGGCCGAAACAAAAAGCTGGCCGCGCCCGCTCATCCAGTCAAAGCCATTAGGGAAATATTGGAGGTGGTCGAAGAGTATGGCGATCAGGAAATACCCACGAAGGAGATCAAGCGCAATAATGCGCGATGACTTTTTGACTTGAGACATTGTAGCCCATTGTAACATACGAACCTTAAGTGTCGGTTAGGCGATTTAGGGGGTATACTAGAAGTATGACGATGCAACCTACACCCTATATGGCACCAGATTTTACACTCCAAGATGAGTCAGGTAAGACGCACTCATTGGCTGATTATAAGGGCAAGTGGTTGGTGTTATATTTTTACCCTAAAGACGATACGCCGGGCTGCACAACCGAAGCCTGTAGCTTGCGAGATGCGGCAACCGACATGAGCGAACTTGATGCCGAAGTTGTTGGCGTAAGTGCCGATGATGCCAAAAGCCACAGCAAATTTATCGCAAAGCATCATCTGAATTTCACGCTATTATCAGATCCAAGCAAGGCTGTAATCGAAGCGTATGGTGCATGGGGTAAAAAGATGTTCGGTAAAGAGGGTATTCTGCGCCGAACATTCATCATCAACCCTCATGGTGAAGTTGTGAAAGTATACGGTCGCGTGACGCCTCTTGGCCATGGCGAGCAGGTGACAGCCGAACTCAAGCGCCTCAAAGAGCGCCTGTAAGTCGGGTTAGCCGGCTAGCGTGGGCGTCTGCCTGCGATGTCGCGTGCTTGTTCGGCAAAGCGGTCATCAATTAGCGTCGACGAAAAGTCGCCATATTTGCGCGTCACAGCTTTTTCAATAAGCCAGTCAGCAATCAGTGGATTCTTAGGTAGTAGAGACCCATGCAGGTAGGTCCCGATAACGTTCTTGTAGCATGCGCCCTCAGTCTCGTCTTGACTATTATTGCCGGCGCCACGAATAACTTTGCCGAGCGGTAAAGCCTTCGGTCCAAGTGTCGTAAGTCCAGAGTGATTCTCGTACCCAATAATCAACCCAAACGCGTCATTCTGCGAAACAATATTACCAATCAATCGCTCATCGCCACCAACGGTTTCAATATCGAGTAGGCCAATGCCCTGAATAATCTCACCGCTACGGGTTTTGAAGAAGTGGCCAAATTGCTGGTAAAGGCCACAGACCATCAGCATTGGCACATTATCATTAGCAAGTGCTTTTAGCTTGTCGCCGATAGCGAGAAGATCTGCACCGATAACACTCTGGCCACTATCCTGGCCGCCGCCGCCAACAATCAAATCAACGTCTGCAGGAAATGTATCGCCAGGGTTGTATTCCAACAGGTTAACCTTGTAGCCGTACCATTCCAGGCGTTTTTTGAGCACGAGAGTATTGCCCCAATCGCCATAGATGTTCATATCGCGCGGGTAAAGCTGGAGCAAGTTGATAGTTTTATTCTCGTTCATCGAATCGTCTCCACGCCAGTGTATTTTGCGAGCTCTCGGCGCAGCGCAAGCATTGCAGTGTAAGTGCAGTAAATACGCTTCGGCTTCTGTTTGTTCTCGTTAATAAATTCTGCAAGTGCCTTAGCAAGATCTGGCTCGATCTTGCTTGTAACAACCTCATCATACTGCAAGCGAAGCGCCATATCGAACGCTCGTACGCCACTTACCGCGGCAACACCTTCATTTTTGAGGCTGTCAAAATCAACGTCCCAAAGCCAACTGACATCACGACCGTCTGCGTAGCCGTCATTAATGGCAATCATCGTTGCGTAATCTTTTGACTCAAAACTCTTGAGGCCAAGTCTAAATCCACTCGGATTTTTGACTAAAACCAATTCACACGGCAATTGGTTTACCACGACTGTTTCGCCGCGCCCGAAAGCCGGGGTGACGTTAGCAAGGCTCGCTAGCATACGCTTGGTGTCAAGTTCGCCGCCCATAATCTCATGCACGAGTGCAATGGCGCCCGTGGCGTTTTGTAGATTGTAGATACCCTTAATTTTAAGTGATGTCTCGTGATTCTTGTTGTCGAATCGTATTGTTGCATGTTGGCCATTCATTGCTTCAAGCGTCGCGATTGGCGTAATGTGTGCGTTTTTCTCTTTCGCACCTGTTTTTCCGCGCATGCCATCATCAGATGGGAAATGGCGATGCAGTGCTGGTGCAACATTAAAGCTCACGACGTTCGCTTCAAGATCACTAGTAAAAGCAGCGCTACTCAGGCGAGGGTCATCGTGGTTAACGACGATTGTCTCGGTGGTATGGGTTGCAACCATGTGCAAAAGTTTTGCGGTAGTATCAATTTCGCCAAAGCGATCTAGCTGGTCGCGCATAACATTCAAAAACAAGCTATAACGCGGCTGGATACTGCGCACGAAATGCGTTGCATACGCTTCATCAAGCTCCAATACGGCAATGTCCGCATCAAGCTCGCCGCGCATGTCTACGTCGCCCAGCAAAGCCGCCGCCACGCCACGAGTGAAATTACTGCCCGTACGGTTCGTGAATACTCGTAGGCCCTGGCCTTCAAGCAGCTCTACTATCATCTTAGTAGTAGTAGTCTTGCCGTTGGTTCCACTTACGAGAACAACGCCTCGCGGCAGTGGTGATAGTGTACGTTGAATAAAGTTTGGGTCAATTTTCTCAACAAATAACCCCGGTAACGCCGATCCGCCACCCCTTGCGCGGGCGAGCATTCGGACACTTTTACCTAAAATAGTAGTAAACGTTTGTTGCACCTTCTCAGTATATCATTTGAAAATAGGCAAAACATAAGCTTATGGTGATTCGATTTCATTATATGCTGTCACTACGGTACAATAAGATTATGTTTATAGTGGGTCTGTTCTCGTGGTGGTATGGCGCCGGCTGGCTTGGGTGCGTGGCACGTGTACGCGATAACCTAATGAGTGTTTACGACTACTTCTCGTTTGATCTACTACTGCGTACGTTATTTTCTCCATTCCGTCAGATTTCAGCCGGTAAAGTCCGCGGTCCACTCGGTGTGCAAATGCGAGCTTTCTTCGATAGGCTAATCTCGCGAGTTATCGGTGGAATTATCCGTACCACGGTAATTATTTTCGGATCCGTCACACTCTTCATCGCGGCTATTATTGGGGTGATTCGTCTGGTGCTTTGGCCGATCATTCCAGTACTGCCAATTGTTTTTGTGCTTTTCACCTTAGCTGGATGGGTGCCATGGAAGATCTAGTATTTAATCACAAATCGACTCGCGCTGACGTTGCGCGCTTCGGCGTACTGGTGCATGGCATGGTCGCTGCGTTACTGCCATGGCTAACAGTTCTATTTATTATCTGTGGCGCTGGCATTGTCTTTGGGCTTGGCATAGCACTCGGCTGGCTATTCGTCGCCGTAGGTATTATTCCATATATTTTCTTCGCATTCTATAAGTATCACGTAGAAACTCTGCCGACTGGCAAAGGGCGCAGTGTAAGCGCGCTGCTCGCAGGTGATGTTCTCGGGCGTTTGCCGGCATCGCCCACGCCATCTGACGTTGCGCGTGCGGCAAGCTCAGTTTCAAGCGGACAGTTTATGGCAGCTCGGCTTGGGCTGACGTCGTCTTTGCTCGAGTCGCTTGCTAGCAAGGATGCGGCAACGATGCCTGAGCTATGGAAGCTTGCGGATGAAGTTCGAGTAAAGAACGGCCTTGCGCAAATTACTGGTAGCGTACTGGTCGTGGCGATTGTGCGCAGCTTCACTGGCTATCAGGCGGTTATTGCGCAAATGCATCTGTCAGATGAAGATCTCGACGCGGGCGTTGTCTGGCAGCAGCATCTTATGGATTTGGTAAAAAAGCATACTAAACCTCGCCGCACCGGTGGTATTGGTCGCGATTGGTCATTTGGCTGGATACCACTCCTTCAGCGATTTGGGCAGAATATTAGTGAACAAATGAGCGGAGGTGGTGGCTTGTTAACGGTTGATGTGAGTAGTCATGTTGGAGCTATCGATCAGCTTATCGAGACATTCGGTACCGGCGGGCGCCAAAATGCAGTGTTAGTCGGGCAGGCAGGCGCGGGTAAGACCACAATCATCCATGCCTTCGCCGAGCGACTCCTCGATGCCTCAGCAAATCTTCCTAGCTCCCTCAAATTTAGGCAGGTGTTTATTCTTGATTCAGCCGCGATTATTAGCGCAGCACCAGGACGCGGCGAGCTCGAGAACCTTGTCATGCAAGTACTGAACGAAGCATATAGCGCCAAAAACATCATCTTGTGCCTTGATAACGCGCAGCTATTCTTTGAAGAAGGCGTCGGTGCAGTCGACTTATCAAATGTCTTGCAGCCAATCCTTGAGGCCGGTAATCTTCGTGTCATCCTTTCGATGGATGAGCAAAAATATCTCGAGCTTGGCCAGCGTAATGCCGCCCTCGTAAATGCCCTCAACCGCATCAATGTTCAGCCAGCAAACGAAGCCGAAACCAAACAAGTAATGCAAGAGCAGCTCATTATCACAGAAATTCACCGTAACGTGACCTACATGTATCAAGCGGTGAACGAAGCCTATCGGCTAAGCGAGCGCTACATGCATGAGCTCGTCATGCCAGGTCGAGCAATACGCCTGCTCGAAAGCGCAGCGGGCTTTAGCGAATCAGGCCTTGTAACGATGAACTCAGTCCAGCAAGCAATTGAGAAAACACTTGATGTGAAGGTAAGCGTTGCTACTGAAGCGAGTGATCGTGAGCGACTACTTAATATGGAAGATCTAATCCATAAGCGCATGGTCAATCAGGTTCGCGCCGTGAGTGTAGTGAGTGATGCACTGCGTCGTGCTCGCGCTGGGGTGCGCAATCAAAACCGCCCAATCGGCACATTCTTATTCTTAGGTCCAACTGGTGTAGGTAAGACAGAACTCTCTAAAGCGCTTGCAGATGTGTACTTTGGCGGCGAAGGCAAAATGGTACGTATCGATCTTAACGAATACGTACGGCCCGAAGACGTTACGCGGTTAATCGCGGATGGCGCCGATGATCCAAGTAGCCTGACGGCACAGGTAATGAAGCAGCCATTTAGCGTAGTGCTGCTCGATGAGATTGAAAAGGCAGCACCTGAAGTGCTCGCGACACTGCTGCAGATGCTCGACGAAGGTATCTTGCGCGACATACGTAACCGCGAAGTAAGCTTCCGTGACGCAATCATTATCGCAACAAGTAATGCTGGTGCCGATAGAATTCGCGAGTACATCGAGCGCGGTTATGAGGTGGCGCAGTTCGAGCAGCAGTTTATCGACGAACTCATTACGAGTAACCAGTTCCGGCCAGAGTTCCTCAACCGCTTCGACGAAATTGTTGTCTTCCGTCCGTTTAAAAAGGACGAGCTCATTCAGGTCCTCAACCTCATTCTTGTGAGCGTCAATAAAACACTCGAACCGCAAAAAGTATCAGTTGAAGTGGACGACGAAGCTAAGCAAATCTTGGTAGACAAAGGCTATGACCCACGCCTCGGAGCGCGGCCTATGCGCCGTGTAGTACAAAAGGCAGTCGAGAATACGGTTGCGAAACAAATGCTCTCAGGTGCGGTAAATCCTGGCGACGTGATACATATCACTGGTAGCCAAGTAGCGGCAATATTTGCTACGTCAGAAACGGCTCGTGCTATTACTGATGGTAACAGTGGTCAGTAAGCAAGCAATATGGTATACTTGGTCAAGTTAGGAGAATATTATGGCTAAACATCGCAACTGGCACGGCGCGGACATCAAGCGTGCACGCAAGAAAAAGCTCAAAGCATTGAAGAAAAAGATGCAGCTTGCATAAATAAACACTCGCTCTTGTAAGGGGCGAGTGTTTATTTTGCGTAAAAATAGATAAGCGCCGAACTGCTATACTGGTTATGTATGGATTCATTAAAACTTAGCACACTATTCAAGGGTAAAGTCATCACACCTGCCGACGCAGAGTATGATGCGGCGCGCCAGGTATTTTATGGCGGTATCGATAATAAACCAGGAGTAATCATCAAAGTAGCCGACGCTGAAGATATTCAAAAGGCAATTGCATTTGCCCGCGACCAAAACCTCGAGCTTGTCGTAAGAAGCGGTGGGCACAGCCCATATAGCGCAACAGATGGCGGAGTAGTAGTTGACCTTCGGGATTTGCATGAAATAGAGGTTGATGAAACAAGTAAAACCGTCTGGGCGGGGTCGGGGCTCACAGCTGGCCAGCTCACCGCAGCGCTTGATAAATACAATCTAGCAATTGGCTTTGGTGATACAGGTTCAGTTGGCATCGGTGGTATTACACTTGGTGGCGGCGTCGGGTTCTTGGCACGTAAATTCGGGCTTGCCATCGACAATCTGCTTGCCGCAGAAATCGTTACGGCTGATGGTAAAATTTTGCAGGTCGACAGCGATAATAACTCTGATCTATTCTGGGCGATTCGCGGTGGCGGCGGAAACTTTGGCATTGTAACAAAATTCAAGTATGCATTACACGACGTTGATGAATGCTATGGTGGCATGTTGCTGTTGCCAGCTACGCCTGAAGTAATCACAGGTATCACGCAAATTGCTAAAGAAGCGCCAGAAGAACTCTCGATGATCATAAATGTTATGCCAGCATTTCCTGCGCCGTTTGTGCCAAAAGAATTCCATGGCAAAATGTCGGTGATGGCGCTTGTGATGTATGCGGGTAGCGCGGGCGAAGGTGAAAGAGTGCTTGCACCGATTCGTGCACTCGCTGAACCGATTGCCGATATGCTAAAGCCAATGCGCTACAAAGATATCTTTATGCCCGAAGATGGAGATTATCATCCAACAGCGGTCAGTACAAACCTATTTATCCAAGATATCGATCATGACGCAGCGGTGAATGTACTAGATTGGCTCGAAAGGGTAGATGCTTCAATGAAAGCGTTTCAGTTCCGTGTATTGGGTGGGGCTGTCGCGCGTGTTGCCGACGGTGCAACTGCATATGCACATCGCAAAAATGCCATCATGGGTAACGTCGCATGTTTCTATGAAACTGATGACCAAAAGCCATTGCGCCAGGCATGGGTGGACGATTTTGCAACTTCACTGCGGCAAGGTAATACCGAAGCTTACGTTAACTTCATTGGCCTAACCGAGCAGGATAAGGCGCTCACGGCATACCCAGAGCAAACACTCGCCCGCCTGCAGCAAATAAAAGCCGTCTATGATCCTATGAACGTATTTAAGACAAACTTCAACATCACCCCTGCAAAGGAATTGTAGCGAGCACTTTTCGCTGGTACGGGTCATTACCAGGGAACATATCAATAATCGTGAGGGCGGTGAAGGAAACTTCATCGCCTTCGTGTAGTTGGGCTTGTTTTTGCACGGTGGCATGTGGCAAAAATCCCTCACGGGCGAATTGCGGATCGTTAAGTTTAAGGTCGCCTTGCTCGAGCAGTGTAATCACGTCATGATGAAGTTTGACGAGACCTTCAGTTTTACGCAAAAGTATAACGTGCGTTTGCTTTTCTGGTCCGAAAAATGCATCTTCCTCGGCCGTAGAGTCCACAGGCGCATGAGATGCAAGGAGTGCACTAAGCTGGCTCGTCATAGTTTCTACGTCCCAATTTACTGCAAATGTATCAACAACTGTTGAATGCAGCGGCCAGTTATCTGATGAAAACTGCAGGCCAACGGACATCGGCTCAAATAGTTGGATAATCGCATATTTCTGTGTAAATGCAGGCATACTAAGTTCTTTCTGTAAGAAATGCTCGTAGCGTATCAAAATCACGCAGCTTATTGTACGATTCAATATCTTTTTCTGGCGATAATTCAGCACGGGTTAAGTCATCGTATCCCTCTGGCTCAAATATCTTATCCCAGCCGTATCCTCCCTCGCCACGTGGCGACTTCGCAATCATCCCGTTCAACTTGCCTGGTATAAGCTTCAACGTTTCGCCATCAAAATACCCATACACCACTGATGCGTATGCCGATCTATCGTCAAACCCATCAAGCATCCGGCATAAATTTTCTAACCCATTCTCTACGTCAACAAAAAACTTAATAAACGGCCCCGGCAGCCCGTTAAGTGCAGTGAATGCAAGTGACACATCCTCAACAAGCACAGGTTTTTGAGCAATTTCGTAGGCTTGGCGCACTTTATGCTCCACGATTTCAAGTGGATTTACAGACTGAATCTCATCAAGATTAATCTTTTGGTGCTCAAGTTCAATACCAAGAGTCTTGGCAAGGTAATCTGCTTTGTTTTGATTGCCGGTGATAAAAACAGGACGAGTCATATATCTACTGTAGCAGATTGAATGATATCATCATGATATGACCCTCAAAATAGCTACTGTTCAATTGCCGGCTGATAAGTTTGGTCTTGCAACGATTAAACGATATCTGCGGCAGGCCGATGATGAAAACGCGGACATTATTTGTTTTCCTGAAGGTTACTTGAACGGGTATACTCGTGACGAACTGCATGCACAAAAGACCGCAATTAATCTCTCGTCAACTAAGTTTGCGGATATGCTCGCAGAACTGAAGATATTCACGGTCTGTGCAGTTATCGGCGTCATAGAAATCGAAAACGGCATACTATTCAATACTGCAGTTGTGGTTAAAGACGGCAAACTATTAGGGAAATATCGCAAAACCCATCCGCAAGAGGGCATTTTTGAAGAGGGCACCAAGTACCCAATTTTTGAAATAAAAGGCCGCAAATTTGGCATAAATATCTGCTACGATGCTAACTTCCCAGAAGCCTCGCAGAAACTAGTAGAACAGGGTGTAGAAATCATATTCTTCCCACTCAATAATGAGCTGGCAAAGTCAACTGCCGAAAAATGGCGATATAAACATATAGAAAATCTTACAAAAAGAGCCCGCGAGACAAGAGCATGGGTAGTCTCATCGGATATTATTAGTGAATCAATAGAATCGATTA
>Ga0068865_100001154_pt1 | contig 15331 bp, 9 predicted proteins | sample KBSMisM12_FD_75293 | JGI IMG/M metagenome (GOLD analysis project Ga0068865, IMG submission 75293) | Miscanthus rhizosphere microbial communities from Kellogg Biological Station, Michigan, USA - KBS Miscanthus M1-2 | ecosystem: Host-associated > Plants > Roots > Rhizosphere > Soil ...
TTCGCCTCGGTAGCGCTTTACGTGTCAGAATCATGGAATCTCTCCGCGTTTGAATTGGAAAGGCAAGCTGTTGACGATTTGGTGAACCAGCGGCTGGAACCGGTATCCGTCCCGCGCCCAAGCCTGATTCATGGTTTCCACAGTCCGGCTGTCGTAGGATTTCAACCCGCGGCCGAGGGCGTAGGTAAGCATCTTCTCCGACAGGGCTCGCCCGAAATCCGGCAGCCGGGACGCTAGAATCGCCTGCATTTCATTAGGAGTGGTGAACGATTTTCCATCGGGCAAGGTGCCGCTGGAGTCGATCGGGAAATTGCCGTCTTTCTCGCGCCACTTGCCAATGGCGTTGAAGTTCTCCAGCCCGAATCCCAAGGGATCCATCTTGCTGTGGCACGCGGCGCAGGTCGCGTCGGCGCGATGCTTCTCCAACTGCTGGCGCATGGACGAAACCGCGCCAATCGCTGATTCGTCCAGAACCGGAACATCCGGCGGAGGTGGCGGCGGCGGAGCCCCCAGGATGTTTTGCAGTACATACTTGCCGCGGATCACCGGAGAGGTGCGGGTCGGGTAACTGGACACCGTCAGCACCGAGGCGTGGGTCAAAATTCCGCCTCGTGGCGTGCCTGCCGGCAACTCCACCCTGCGGAACTCGCTTCCACTGACGCCTGCAATTCCATAATGCCGTGCCAGCCGCTCGTTCAAGAACGTGTAGTCGGCTTTAAGGAAATCCGAGATGGGACGGTTCTCCCGCAGCACGTACTCAAAAAACATTGACGTTTCTTGCTTCATAGCATCGCGCAGCTCGGGGTTCCATTCCGGGAACTTCTCGGGATCTGGTTTGACGACGTCCAGATTGCGCGTCTCCAGCCACTGGCCGGCAAAGTTTTCCGCGAACGCCGCTGAGCGGGGGTCGGCGAGCATTCGGTCCACCTGATGGTCCAGTGAAGCACGCAAACGGCCGGCTTCGGCCAAGCTGAGCAGCTCATCGTCCGGCATCGAGCTCCACAGGAAATAACTCAGCCGGGACGCCAGTTCGATTTCGGAAACCTGCCGAGCTTCGCGCCCACCGCTCTCGCGCTCCAGGTGGAACAGGAAATTCGGTGAAACCAGCGCCGCCTGAATCGCCAGTTGCAGTCCTTGCTCGACCGACTGCCCGTCCTTTTGCGCCATGTCGACGAAACGGAGCAGTGCGTCCACCTCACCCCGCGAAACCGGACGCCGGTAGGCCCGCCGCGCAAATGTGGAAAGGATGCGCTCCACGCAAGAGCGGCCGCTAGCGGGGTCGCAGACCAGAATTTTTTTCCGGCTTTCCTTTTCGGTTTGGGAACGGAAGGGACCGATCAAAAGTATCGAATCCAGAAATTTGTTCACCTTGCGGTTGTACGCGTCTTTGTCCGAAAGAGTCTGGACAAATTCATCGTCGATGAACCCGGCCCGGAATACATGATCACCTTCCGGAAGATACAGCCGCATCTCTTCCTCGGAGTACGGATCAAAGTACACCAGTCCTGACGGCTTAGTCTCGACGGACTTGGATTGCAGGAGCTTGCCGTCCATCCAAAAGCCGAGTTTGACCGGGGACGCGGTCTTGCCTCGCTCGCCCGGCAGGCCGATGCGAATGGTGTATTCGCCGGCGAAATCCACTCGATGCTCGGCTTCAATCGTGCTGCGATCGATGCGCCGGACCTTCTGCTCGCGGAAATGATAAAGAGACTCGATGGGTTTGGCGGGAATCTCTGTGGAGAGCGCCCACGTGGCGATCCTCTCGGCGCCCCCCAGGTATCGCTCCATCAGGACGGGCGACACGGTGAGCACATCGCCGATGTTGTCGAAGCCGTCGCCGGAATCGTCCGTGGGGAAATACTTATCTGCGCGGAAAGAGACTCCCAGAAGATCGCGGATGGTATTGCTGTATTCGCTGCGATTCAGCCGATGGGCCGTGATCCGGCCAGGATCTGAAGGCACTGCGCTGTCGGTTTTTTCGAACGCGTTCTGGATAAACGTGGTGAAAGCCGTGATGCGCTCGGCCGGGGGTTTTGCAACCTGTGGGGGCGGCATCTCGCCGGCGCGAACGCGGCGGAGCATCCGCTCCCACGTCGGGCGCGCGCTGGTGAGCGATTCTGGAGAGTTTAACGCGGTAACGTCCAGTCCGCCCGACGCGAGCCGTGGGTTATGACATCCCGCGCAGGTTTGCAGCAGCGGCTGCACCGATATGTCGAAATCCGACGCCTGGCCCGATACCCGTAAAGGCAAGGTTGCCAGTAATCCTGCCAAGCCGGCGATCACCAGGATCTTGGCGGCCTCTTTAGCTGCCGCCGGAGGGCCGCGCCGCTGTGGAGGAGGCGGCTGCGCACTGGAAAGTGTCACATAGGCCTGCGTCACACGTTGCCTCTGTTCAGGATCCAAAATCAGGTAGCGATGATTGCCCTTCGCCGAAGGAGTGAACTGCGTCCTTCCATCGTCGAGCACCGTAACGATTCCAGGCTCGGAAACGCGGAAATAGCCCTGATCCGCAGCAGCCGCGTAGAGGACGGCCGCCATGGACCTGGTCGGCGCATCGTAAGGCATGGACTTGTATGCCCGGTAGGCATCCGCTACAGGATGATGGGGAGCCCAGGCAAAATCGTTATTGATGCTAGTCCCCGGAAAAAGCGTGTCTCCCAATTCCGCTCCCGCAAAAACGATCTGCCCCGGCCAATCCGCCAGCAGTTTGCGGAAACCTTTAACATCGCCTTTCAACACAGCGTCGGGCTGGGGGCTATCGAAACGGCCCGCAGCGATGGTCAGTACGCGCGCCTTTTTCTCCACCCAGTGCCGACCGTCGGTCAGCGCGATTAAATTCAGCAGATTTGCCGGTGGACCCGCCAGAATCACCGCGGCGGTTCCGTCGGGATAAGCGCTGAGCGTATTGCGGATCAGGGCTATGGGGTCCGCAGTATCATTCGGCTTGGCGATGTCACGCCGGTAGGCAGGATTGCCAAGCGCGCCCTTCAGCATCGGATCGACTGCGGCATTCGCTGGGCCGTCGGCAAACATACCAACCGGCATCGCAACCTTGCCGGGGAAATCGCCCGAAGCGTCCCCCCGATAAAATCGGCACACGAGGTCCAGAAAAGCGGCGGTATTCAGATTGTTGCGGCTGACGCTCACCGACCCGACGCGAATCTGCCGCTTGCCTTCCAAACCGAAAAGCAGCGCCAACGCGAGCACCTGATCGATACCCCCGTCGAGCGACGTATCGAACACGATCCCAGGAAGGTTTCCCCCCTGGAATATCTGTAGTGGAAAAACAGAAAATGGCCTCACACTCAGCCGTTGCCTCCATCGTAAACCGATTCTATTCCTGGACGGAAAGAAAGCGCTTTCATATCATGATAACCCCTTTCCGCTCATTTGCCCACTGGGTCCGCCGCTTGCCAAAACTGCGGCTCGCGCATGCTCGGCCGAGTGCGAGATCGCACGTGTGAAATCATTGGATACGGACGCCGAGTCAGGCCTTAGCCGCCTGTTTCCGATTGATCTCGAGCCGGGAATCGACCAAGGCAACCGTTTCGTCAATCACCGGGTGGCTTAAGCCTTTCTGCCTGGCGATCAGCTGCACGAGCTTGTCGGGACGCTCGATATTCGACGCTCCGTTTTGGAGAGCCCGCGCCCCTGAAGCCGGCCGGACCAGCGACTGCGCCGCGGCGGCGTATTTCTCAAAGGGGACCAGATCGTTAGGCCTCGCACCGAGCTCGATGCAAAGATCGTTGACGAAGTTGTAGATCGAACGGGAGGTTTCGAGGTCGCTGTGAACCGCTTCTTGAGCGGTTCGTATGCCATCTCTCAGCACGCATCGATAATTGCCCGCGAGCAGCATCGCCCATTTCGCCAGCGGCACAAAGATGGAGTCGTGCACCTTCAGCTTAACCGGCAGTTCGATCTTGCCTTCCGGCGTATCGAAGCGCGCCCCTTCGATGTCTTTCTCCAGCTGGCGGAGAATGACGTTGCCTTTTTCGTCCTCGAACCTGGCGGCTTTGAAATTGGTGGGCAAGGTCACCATCAGCACATTCACCGGCTCGTCCGGCGGGCGAATAGCCTGCGGGTCCGGACTGTTGAGCGTAATGTACTTGGGATCGAAGTTATCCCAGACTGTCGGATCGGTGTAAGCGGGCTTCAGGGCTTCGTGATCCAACCCTGGGATGCGCTTGATGTACGGCGGTGGCGGCATGTTCATGATTGACATGCAAGGGACCCGCGATTTCCCTACCTCGTCAAGCAACTCCCGCACGCCCGCGGCGCGATACTGCGGCTCCTGCATGCACAGACCGATAAGGTCGTAGTCTTTCGGATTGACGCCAGTGGTCGGTCCGGCTGTCACTTTGCCCGGCAGCTTACGCGAATCGAGGACAACGGGCTCGGGCCGCCCGCGCACTGCCAGGCGGACCCGAAAACCCTCCGCGGTGATCAGATCCGCCTCCGCCGGTAGACAGACCAGATGAATCTTGTGTCCGCCGAACAGTATCTTGGAGGCGAGAGCGACCCGTAGGACGCCCCCATTAACAGAATGTTATATGGCATGAATCACTTTCTTAGGACTGGTCTTTGGTTGCCAGCGGGGCCTGCGAGCAAGGTGGAAAATGCGTCGGAAGGCAGATCAGAGAGTTTGGCGGCGGCCAAATCGGCTCCCAATTCGGATGCGTTTCTGCCGACTGCTATACTGCGCATCCCAGCTCGTTGCGCTGCCTCTATGCCTGCGCGTGCATCTTCGACCACGACGCAACCATGCGGTTCGGTGCTGAGGTGCGCCGCAGCGGAGAGAAAAACATCCGGCGCGGGCTTGCCCTCGCGGACATCTTCGGCCGATACTGTCGCCTGAAACCATGGCCGCATGCGGAGCGCGTCCAAAACCGTTTCGACGTTGCTTCGCGGAGCCGAAGATGCGATCGCCTGCCGCCATCCTTCGTGGTGCAACCGTTCCACCCACTCCGCCGCGCCGGGCAGCGGCAGCAGTCCTTCGTGGCGCACCAGCTCGCGGTAGCGCTCCTCTTTGTCGTTGCCAATTTGCTCGATCTTTCCGGCACCTGCGTTTTTGCCCAGCCATTTCGCGAGGATTGCATCATTGCGCTGGCCGAAACTCGCCAGGAAGTCTTGGTGGGTGATGCCGACGCCGGCCCGATCCAGCGTTTCTTTCCACGCCCGCCAGTGATATTCTTCCGAATCCACCAGGGTTCCGTCCAGGTCCCACAACACCGCACCGCTCATCGTCGTCATCTCGCCTCTATTTTAATGTTGGGATGTTTAGGCGGCATCGCTAAAGCACCTGCAGTTCCCGCGGAAGGAATTCCGTCGGACAATCCTGAAAAGTCATCGGCCGGGCAAACCGCTCGATCGCTGCCGTGCCTACGGAGGTGAACCGCGGGTCGGTGGTGGCCGGATAAGGCCCTCCGTGCTGCATGGAGCCGCACACCTCGACGCCAGTCGGAAATCCGTTGAACACCAATCGGCCCGCTTTGCGCGTGAGCAGGGCGAGGAGCGGACGATTCTCTTCGAGATCGCGGGGTGTGCCGTGGATGGTTGCGGTCAGGCTGCCCTCCAGGCGCTTCGCGAGATCCATTAGCCGTTTCGACGATTCGCAGCGCACTAGCACCGTGGCAGGTCCGAACACCTCGTGCCGCAGATCCTCGTTCCCGAGGAAAGTCTGGTCCGTTGTTTCAAAGAGTACCGGGCCTCCATCGGGCGAAGCGAATTCCGGGTTGCGATACGCCGTGATGCCCGCGAGCCCTGAAATGCGCTCCACCGCACTACGGTAGGAACGCGCGATCGAAGGCGTGAGCATCACTCCCGGCATTCCCGCCTGAAACTTGGTGCGTAGCGCCTGGGCGAACCGGTCGAGCGCCGCACCTTCGACGGCGAGCACCAGGCCGGGGCAGGTGCAGAATTGCCCGAAGCCGAGCGTTACGGACTGGAACAATCCTTCCGCGGTCGCTTCGCCGCGCTGCTCAAGGATTTCCGGCAGCAGAACGAGGGGATTCACACTGCCCATCTCCGCGAAGAAAGGAATCGGTACAGGCCTCCGCGCAGCCGCGTCGAACAGCGCGCGCCCGGCCCCCAGCGATCCGGTGAACGCCCCGGCTGCGATTTGCGGATGCTGGATCAGCGCGAGACTGACTTCGGGACTAGCGCCCTGCAGCAGGGAAAACATTCCCGCAGGCAGCCCGCTTGAGGCGATGGCTCTCACCACCGCCTGGGCTGTCAGTTCGGAAGTGCCGGGATGACCCGGATGAGCTTTGACGACGACCGGGCAGGACGCAGCCAGAGCGGACGCTGTATCGCCGCCTGCCACGGAAAACGCCAGCGGAAAATTGCTGGCGGGCCAAATCGCCACCGGCCCGATAGGCACCAGCGTCCTGCGCAGGTCGGGACGGCGTGCCGGCTGCCGATCCGGCAGGGCGGTGTCCCTTCGCACGCCTTTCCAGGACCCATCCCGCACCAGCTCGGCAAACTGACGAAGCTGCGTGGTGGTCCGCGCCCGCTCGCCGGTCAGCCGCGCCATGGGCAGTCCCGTTTCCTTGTTAGCCAGATTGATCAGTTCTTCCCCGAGCGCCTCGATCTCGGCGGCAATCCCATCGAGAAGGCCGGCGATTTGCCCAGTGGGCACGGAGGCCAGGTATTCCACGCAACTGTCGGCCAGCGCCAACGCGCGCTCGATCTCCTGCGGCGTGGCTTCCGCGTATGCGGGTTCCAAAGCTTCGCCGCTGGCGGGCGCCGTCGAACGAAACTTGGCTGTGCCCAGCGATGATTCCTTGCCCGCGATGAGGTTACTGCCGTGAAGCGCGCTCATTTGGCCTGCTCCACGGGATTGGTCAGCACCCCGATACCATCAACGGAGACGTCGATCCAATCTCCCACGGCAAGAGTGAACGAATCGGGAGGCACGATGCCGGTGCCCGTCATTAGAAAACATCCTTTGGGAAACGAGCTTTCCCGAAACAGAAAGCCCACCAGTTCGTCCAGCCCGCGCTTCATCTCGGCCAGCGTTGTGGAGCTCTGGAAAACGCTTTCCGGGCCACGGCGGATTCTCAAATCGATTTTCGTGGAAGACGGCAACGGATCGCGCGTAATCAGGATCGCCGGACCCAGTGCGCAGCACTTGTCGTAGGTCTTGGCCTGAGGCAGATAGAGAGGATTGGCGCCTTCCAGGTCTCGCGAGCTCATATCGTTGCCCACGGTGTAGCCCAGGATCTTGCCTCCAGGGGAAACCAACAGCGTCAGTTCGGGCTCCGGGACATTCCAATTCGAATCGCGGCGGATGCGCACAGCCGCGCCTGATCCGACCACGCGATGAGCCGTGGTTTTGAAGAACAGCTCTGGGCGCTCCGCGCTATAGACGCGGTCGTAGAAATCGCCGCCGCCCGCCGATTCAGATTCGGCCATGCGTGCCGCTCGGCTGCGGTAGTAGGTCACGCCCGCGGCCCACACTTCCTGCTCTTCAAGGGGAGCCAGGAATTCTTGAGGAAGCGGCTTGGAAACGCCCTCACGGCTCACCTTCTCCAGGTATTCAAATAGATCCTCTCGCGTGGTGAGCGAGTTCGCCGGGGGGATCGGGATGCCAACGCCGGGCGCGGTTTCGACCCACCAGGCGGCAGCGGTGCGGTATAAAAGCACGATTTCTCCTTGCTCAGATTGGTCCGTTGGCCAGGGCTCGTTTGCCCGCAGCCAGAACGTTCAGGATTGCGTCAACATCAAATACACACCCGCCCCAGGAACCGCCGCTCGCGTCCTGCAGCGCGGCCCACAGGCGCGTGTCGCCGGGCAGAGCCGGATCCGGGGCCAGATCGGTTCGCGGCAGGCGAGCGGCCAGCACGCGAGCACCTTCTTCGGCGCCGAAGGTTCGGCCGGTTTCGCCCACCAGGTTCACCGAGCCTTCGAGTTTATCGCGGTCGATGACGATTTCGATCATGTCTCCGTCGCGCAGCTTGCCGATCGGACCCGCGGCGAGCGCTTCGGGAGAAACGTGGCCGATACAAGCCCCCGCGGAGAATCCGCTAAAGCGCGCATCGGTGAAGACCGCCACATGCTTGCCGAACGCGAGCCGCCGCAGAGCGGAGGTCAACTGCGAAGTTTCTTCCATGCCCGCTCCCATCGGCCCGCGGCAAGCCAGCACCAGGACGTCGCCGGCCTGGATGCGCTTTTCCTTGATCGCGGCAATCGCCGCCGGTTCGCTCAAGAACACTTTGGCGGGCCCCGTCTTGCGATAGATGCCATCCTCGCCGACAACTGTGGGATCGATAGAGGTGCTTTTGACCACCGAGCCGCCGGGCGCTAGATTGCCGACCGGAAAGCATACCGTCGAGGTAAGACCCCGGTGCTTGGCGGCGTCGGGAGACAGGATGACTTCGTCGGGGTCGATCCCGTCGCGTTCGAGAAGCAGCGTGCGAAGGTGCGCGCGGCGTTCGGAATCCTCCCATGCATCCAATTGCTGGTCCAGCGTAAGTCCGCTGGCGGTTTTCGCGCTGGTTTGGAGCAAGCCGCTGCGCCGCAGGTGCAGCATCACTTCCGGAACACCTCCGGCCAGGAATACATGGATCGTGGGATGATTGCGCGGCCCATTGGGCAGCGCGTCGACCAGGCGCGGAACCAGCCGGTTGATCCGCTCCCAGTCCTGGACCGAAGGGCGGGACAATCCCGCGGAGTACGCGATCGCCGGCACATGCAGAATCAGGTTCGTGGATCCGCCGAACGCCGCGTGGGTCACCATGGCGTTGTGAATCGCCGCAGGCGTGAGGATATCGCTTACGCTGCCTCCGCGCGCTTCCATCGCCATGAGGGCGCGCGCAGAGCGGCGGGCCATCTCCAGCCAGATCCGATGCCCTGACGGGGCGAGCGCGGCGTGTCCCAGCGTCAATCCCAGGGCTTCGCCGACCACCTGCGAGCTGGCTGCGGTCCCCATGAACTGGCATCCGCCGCCGGCGGTGCCGCAGGCTCTGCAGCCCAGAAAAGAGGCCTCCTCCAGCGTAATCTCGCCGTGTGCGAACCGGACGCCGATGGTCTGGACGCGCCCCGCGTCCTCGCCTTCCTCGGGAGGCAGCGTAACGCCACCTGGGACCAGGATGCACGGCAGATCGCGCGCGCCGGCCAGCGCCATCATCATCGCCGGCAGACCCTTGTCACAAGTGGCGACGCCCAGGACGCCGCTGCGCGTGGGCAGCGAACGGATCAGCCTGCGGAATACGGTCGCCGCATCGTTGCGATAGGGCAGGCTGTCGAACATCGCGGTGGTGCCTTGCGAGCGGCCGTCACATGGGTCAGTGCATCCGCCCGCAAACGGAATCGCACCGCTGGTCTGAAACTCACGGGCGGCTTCCTCCACCAGCAAGCCAACTTCCCAATGCCCGGTATGATAGCCGAGTGCTATCGGTGTGCCGTCGGGGGCCCGCACGCCTCCATGGGTGGAAAGCACCAGGTACTCTTTCGCGCCCATCCCTTCGGCTTTCCAGCCCATCCCGGCGTTCTGCGTCCAGCCAAACAGGTGACCCGAGGGCCATTCGCGCAGGATGTCAGGCGTGAGCGGAAGCGATCCCGTTGGACCCGGCGCGCGCGACGGGATGTCGTACAAATCGGGAATTACCGAATCGAAGACGTTCATGAGCGGCGGGGCAAACGCTTAGGATAGCGCATTCTTTTTTTATCCTCACATTTCATTGCGAATCATAAATACCAGTAATGAAAGCGCATACGGTCTTTTCGCGCTTACGCGTTCGCGAACGGGTCGGCCAGGTAGCTGCGCTCACGATACTCGAAGAAGTCGAAGTCCGCATGCCGGCGGGTCCCCCCTAGGTCCTGGCAACAAACGCCTACGAACGCGCCCGTGAAATTCGGAGTGCCGGGAGCCGCCGCCTCATCGGAAAGGATGCTAGCGTCGAGCGGCCCGATCCGGGTCCAGTCGCGGTCTCCCGTGCGGTAGGCGAAATACATCCGCTCGAAATCGACCTCCACGCGTAAGTGAATGGGTTCGCCGGAGGGGATCGCGGCCAGCGCTCCGAAAACGTCCGGCTGCGGTTGATCAGGTACGCACGACCACACCTGGACATACTTGCCCAGATCCTCATGATGCGAAACGTACAGGTAGTGGAACTTGCTGCTGTTGTAATAGCAGATCAGGCCGGCCATCTGCTGGTAACGTTCGGGTTCGAATTCCATCACGATCTCGGCGTGATAGCAGTGCGCTTGCTGCCGCCGAGCCACGAGCGATTGCCGGAAATGGCTACCCAGCGTTTCGCGGCCATAAAGACGGAGAAAGCCGGGGCGTGCGGTGAGGCTGAATAGCTCCTCGGGCCAGGGGGAGCGGAGCCACTGAAAATCCAACGGCAGCGTCGGGCCGTCGAAGTCCTCGCGCACGGGCGATGTTGGAAAAGAATATTGCTCAAGCTCAGGCGCGGCGATGTCGGTATAGGGCAACCCGGCGCCGTCTGACGTTCGCAGCCAGTCATCCTGTGACCACACCATCGGCTGGATCGCGGTTTCGCGCCCCAGCGTGCAACGGCCCCGATTGGGAAGCGGGCGGCCGCAAAGATGCACCAGGTAAGTTTCGCCGTTCTGCGTTTCCACCAGGTCGGCGTGACCGGCTCGCTGCAATTCGATATCGGGCCGATGACGCGCGGTCAGAATATACGTGTCCGGATGCAACTCGTAGGGTCCGGTAATTTCGCGCGACCGTGCCAGGGTCACGGCATGCCCCCATCCTGTGCCGCCTTCAGCCGTCAACAGGTAGTAGTAACCATTTCGCTTGTAAAGGTGCGGACCCTCCGTAAAGCCGATCGAGGTCCCTTTGAAAATGTTGTGAATCGGCCCCACCAGCTTGCGCTCCGCGGGAGAGTATTCCTGCAGCACGACCCCGCCGAAACGGTTGTGACCCGGCCTGTGGTCCCAGAGCATGTTGACCAGGTATTTCCGGCCATCGTCGTCGTGGAACAGCGAAGGGTCGAAGCCGCTGCTGTTCAGATAGACCGGATCCGGCCAATCGCCATCGATGCGGGGGCTCGCGACCAGGTAATTGGGGGTGTCGCGCCACCCTGCCCCGGAGAGACCGCCTTGCGAGGTGCGTCCGTAGCGTTTCACGTCCGTGTAGAGTAGCCAGAACAAACCGTTGCTGTAGCTGAGGCAGGGCGCCCAAATGCCGCACGAATCCGGGTCGCCGAGCATGTTGAGCTGGCTCTCTCTGCGCAGCGGCCGTGTGAGCAATCGCCAGTGCGTCAGATCGCGAGAATGGTGAATCTGGACGCCCGGGAACCATTCGAATGTGGACGTCGCGATGTAGTAGTCGTCGCCCACCCGCACGATGGAAGGATCCGGATTAAATCCGGGCAGAATTGGGTTTCGAATTCGCCCTGGCATCTTTTAATTGTCCTTGGCGTGTAATGCCGGCTCGAGCTTGCGCTCGCGTACGACGGTCCAAAGCACGGCAGCACCCACTAGGTCGAGGAATGCCAGGCAAACGAAAAAAGGCGTGTAACCGACAGTGGCCACCAGTCCCCCGATCAGCAGCGAGAAGATTGTCAGGCCAGCGTTGCCGAGTGTCCCTGCCATTCCGGCGGCAGTTGCAACCTCATTCTTGGGGAATAGGTCGCTGGACATGGTGATCACGGTGACCGATAAGGTCTGGTGCGCGAAGCCGCCCAAGCTGAGCAGCGCGATGGCCGCGTAGGGGCTTTCCACCATGCCTACGAAACCCATGCCCAGCATCAGAAAGGCCCCGAGAGTGAAGGCGCATCGCCGTGAATTCACGATGCTCATGCCGAAGCGCTTCTGAAGTCGCATCGCCAGCAGTCCTCCGAACACGCAACCGAAATCCGCAGCCAGAAACGGTAGCCAGGCAAACAGGGCGATCTGCTTCAGGTCCATGTGCCGGACGGTGCTCAGATACAGCGGCAGCCAGTAACTGAGCGTACCCCAGGTGGGATCGGCCAGGAATCGCGGCAGTGCGATGCCCCAAAAGTTCCGCTCCCTGAGAATCCTCAGCGGCGAGGGCCGCGAGCCATCGCCGGCCAGGTGCTTTTCCTGCCCTTCGGAAATGTAAGCTCTCTCTTTATCCGAAAGGCCGCCATGTTTTTCCGGCGATTGATAGAACAACAACCACAGAACCACCCAGACCAGACCTAGGGCGCCCGTGATCAGGAACGCGGCCCTCCAGTTATAAACGAGAATCGCCCAAACCACCAGCGGAGGCGCCACCATGGAACCGACCGATGCGCCGATGTTGTACAAACCTCCGGCCAACCCGCGCTCTTTGGCAGGGAACCATTCGGCAGTCGCCTTCACGCCCGCCGGATTGGCCGATCCCTCGGCAAACCCCAGCAGCCCGCGGAGCCACGCAAACGCCTGCCAGCTATTGGCCAGCGAATGGCTCATATTGATCAGCGACCATGCGACCGCGAAAATGGCGAGTCCTATCTTCAGTCCCAGAACGTCCAGCACATAGCCGCAGATGGGCTGCGTCATGATCGCGCCTTGGAATGCCCCCACGATCCACGAATACTCGCGCGCGCTGATATGTAACTGTTCGAGCAGCGTCGGAGCCGCGACGGACAGTGTGCTGCGCGTCAGGTAGTTCATGATCGAGCCCAGCATGATCAGGCTGATCATCCACCAGCGCAGTCCCCGGATTTTGTTCATTGCCCTCTCAGAAGGTAGGCCGTGTCATTCCACCGGAGTTCGTTACGGAACTGGCGCAGGTCGGTCGAGGCGTCGATCGGGAGAAACTCCAGTCCGGCCATCTCGGCGAAATCCTCCAGGTGCTCGCTGGTGAGAGCCTGGCTGAACCCCGTGTGATGCGCGCCGCCCGCATAAATCCAGGCCGCGGCTGCGGTTCGCAGGTTCGGGCGCGGCACCCACACGGCCCGGGCGACCGGAAGCTCGGGCAGTGGCTGCGGCGGATCGATCACGTCAATCTCATTGACAATCATGCGGAAGCGATTGCCGGTTTGGATCAGCGATACGTTTACTGCCGGTCCTGACGCGGCGGTGAAGACCAGCCGAACAGGATCGGCCTTTCCGCCAATCGAGAGCGGATGAATTTCGATGGACGGCTTATCCGTCGTGATCGAAGGGCAGATTTCCAGCATGTGAGCGCCCAAGACTTTAGCGGTTCCGCCGAAATCGTAAGTGTAGTCCTCCATGAACGACGTGCCGCCGGGCATTCCTTCTGCCATGACCTTCATTGTCCGGACCAGGGCCGCCGTTTTCCAGTCACCCTCCGCGCCGAAACCGTAGCCGTCTTCCATGAGCCGCTGTACAGCGATTCCCGGAAGCTGCTTCAATCCATGGAGATCCTGAAACGTGTCGGTGAATGCGTTGAAATTTCCATTTTCCAGAAACGCGCGCAAGCCCAGCTCGATTCGTGCGGCATCATGCAACGCCTGGCTGCGCTCCCCGCCCTTCCGTAGCGGCGGCGCGACGTTGTATCGGTCGCGGTATTCGGAAACCAATGCTTCGGTTTCGGAATCCCCGACCTGGTTGATGGCACAAAAAAGATCGCCGACGCCGTACCCGCTTACTGAATACCCCAGGCGGGCCTGGGCCTCCACCTTATCCCCTTCGGTTACGGCAACATCGCGCATATTGTCGCCGAATCGCGCGATTTTCAGGTGCTGGGATTCGTGCCAGCCCGCGGCAGCTCGCGACCAAATTGCGAGCCGTTCTTGAACGTCCTGGTCCTCCCAGTGGCCGACCACAACCTTGCGCTTGAGGCCGATCCGCATGGCGAGGTGGCCGAACTCCCGATCGCCGTGAGCGGATTGATTCAGGTTCATGAAATCCATGTCAATCGAATTCCACGGCAGATCGCGGACATATTGCGTATGGAGGTGCGCCACCGGCTTGGTCAGAGTGCGCAATCCGCCGAGCCACATCTTCGCCGGAGAGAATGTATGCATCCATGTGATCAGCCCCGCGCAGCCTTGCGAAGCATTCGCCTCGCTACACAATTCGGCGATCGCCTCCGGAGTGGTCAGAACCGGCTTAAGAATGACATTAAGCGGGATTGCTTTCCTTGCGTTCAAGCCTTCGACAATGTTCCGGGAATGGTCGGCCACGGCTTGTAATGCTTCCTCGCCGTACAAGTGCTGGCTGCCGGTTACAAACCAGACTTCTTTGTTCACAACGTCGAGCATGGATTCAGTCTAGCGTAATGTAAACGCATTCCACTCTCAAGCGGGGATAGTCCGTTCCGGCCTTTCCCCCCTTGCATCCAGAGAATGCAAGCGATATCATTCCTGGCCATGCAGATGGTCCGTCTGGACGGCAGATATGCCAAGGCGGGGATCGACGACGAAATCGGTACCGGGTTAAAGGGGGGGCAAAGGAATTACATGACTTACAGTCGACTGCGCTTCGGCGCTCAATGGGTAACTCTGTTACTTTCGTTGGCTTCGGTTGCATATGGACAAACCATAAGTGGGTCGATCAGTGGGCACGTGTACGACGCGCAAATGGCTCCGATCCAGGGTGCCACCGTTACCATTGCGGACTCGTCAAAGAATTTCACGATTGGCACAAAAACCGGGTCGGAAGGCAATTTCCTGTCCGCCGGGCTTTCACCGGGGAATTACTCGGTTACCGTCGAAGCACCGGGCTTCAAGAAACTTTCCCAAACAGACATTCCGCTCAATGCCAACGACAAGCTGGATGTCGGTAACCTTCAGCTAGAAGTCGGCGCGGTTACGGAATCCATCGAGGTATCCTCGCAGGTCGCGCTTCTGAAAACGGAAAGCGTAGAGCTTTCCGGGATCGTTACAGGACGCCAGATCGAGAACATCGAAGTAAACGGACGGAATCCGCTGGATCTGGCCAAATTGGTACCCGGCGTGGTTTCCACCGCCAACTTCTCGCTGGCCGGAATCGGCGGACTGAACAATTTGAATGTGAACGGCAACCGGGGTTCGCAGAATCAGCTCACAATCAATGGGATCGGCGCGGTTGACACGGGGAACAACGGCCAACAAACCGCCGTTCTCAGTATGGACTCCGTCCAGGAATTCAAGATATTGACGGGGACCTACCAGGCGGAATACGGCCGCAGCGTCGGGGCGCAGATTTCACTGGTGACCAAGACGGGCTCGGAACAGTTCCACGGGAGCGGTTATTGGTATCACCGCAACGAGGGCCTGAACGCGAACACATTCATAAATAATCTCCGAGGCCTCCCGAAACCGTTGTTCCGCTACAACGATCCCGGCTATACCATCGGCGGGCCAATTTACATTCCGAAAGTATTCGAGCGCGCCCGGCATAAAGCATACTTCTTCTGGAGTGAGGAGTTCCAGCGGCAGCTTTCTCCAAATGCGGTCAGAAACGC
>Ga0068865_100001155_pt1 | contig 15325 bp, 11 predicted proteins | sample KBSMisM12_FD_75293 | JGI IMG/M metagenome (GOLD analysis project Ga0068865, IMG submission 75293) | Miscanthus rhizosphere microbial communities from Kellogg Biological Station, Michigan, USA - KBS Miscanthus M1-2 | ecosystem: Host-associated > Plants > Roots > Rhizosphere > Soil ...
GTATCGGAATCGGTGATGACCCACGACAACTCGCGCGCGAGATCGCCGGCGTCCTGCCAGCGCTTCGCCGGATCCTTGGCAAGGGCGGTGATGATGATGCGCTCGACGGCCGCAGGCGTCTTCGGCTGGAGCGTCGTCATCGGCGGTGGATCCTCTTTGAGGATCGCCGCAATCAGCCCCGCCTGGCTGCCGCTGGCAAAGGCGCGCTGCCCGGTGATCATCTCGTAGACGATCAGCCCGAGCGCATAGATGTCGGTCCGCGCGTCCACGGCGCGCCCTTCGAGTTGTTCGGGCGACATGTAGGCGATCGTGCCGACCAGCGTGCCCTCCGGGCTGATGGCGACACCGGTCGACTGATCGTCGAGCGGCGAGTGCAGGATCGTCGCGCCCGGCGCCATGCCGCTCGTTCCTGGCCCCGAGCCGCTTGCAGGGTCGCGCAGCTTTGCCAGTCCGAAGTCGAGCAGCTTGACGCCGCCGTCGGTGAGCATCACGTTGCTCGGCTTGATGTCGCGGTGGGTGATGCCTTCGCGATGGGCGCGCGCGAGCGCCTGCGCAAGGGCGGTCGCATGCTTCAGCGCCTGCTCGAGCGGGAGTGGACCGCACGCGAGCCTGGCCGAGAGCGTTTCTCCCTCGAGATACTCCATGACGAGGAATTCGACGCCGTCCTGCTGGCCGACGTCGTAGAGCGCGCAGATGTGCGGATGATTCAGCCGCGCGACGGCGCGGGCCTCGCGCTCGAAACGTTGTCGTCGCTCAGGCTGTTCGGCGGCTTCTGGAGGCAGCACCTTGACGGCCACGACGCGTCCGACGCGTGTATCGTGCGCACGATAAACCTCGCCCATCCCTCCACGGCCCAGGAGGGCGATGATTTCGTACGGTCCCAAACGGGAGCCGGGCTGAAGTGTCAAATGGGAAGATCGCCGATTATATGGCGCCCCTTGCTGTTTAGACGGGCGGGGGCGTCAGATTTCTCCGGACCGCAAGGGGGGGACTGGGGACAAAGAAAAAGGCCGGCGGTTGCCCGCCGGCCTCAGGAATTGAGAATTCAGAATTAGGAATTCAGAATTAGACGACCGGCTTGTGGAGAACCTCTGCCGGCTGCGACGCCTTCTTCTTGCCGCCGAGCCCCTGAATCTGGAGGGTCGGCTGCTCCTTGAGGACGTGCTGCGCGTAGAGCTTGGCCATCTCCGCGTTGTAGGCGGCTTCCTTGGCGAGCTCTTCCGGCGTCTTGTGCTTGCGCGCCTGGGCCGCCAGCTTTTCCTCGCGGGCGTTCTTCGCGATGCCCATCTGTTCCATGTCGGTCTGCGCGCCGGCGCGGACGGCCTCTTCGTTCAGCTTCAGGCGGTGCTCGGTCGACGTCAGCGGCACGGCCTTCCCGCCGGCGAAGATCTCGTGACGGCCGTGCTCCTCGTACCACTTGGTGAGCGTCGCCGTCATGTGCATCTTCTCGATGATGTTGCGCCAGCCGATGCCGGTGTTGTAGGCGCAGAAGGAGATTTCACCCTGCTGCGTGGCATACGGGATGATGCACATCTCGGTGCGGCGGAAGTCGTAGTTGAACAGATCCTGGAACCACATCCCGGCGATGAACAGGAAGTTCCAGCGGTCCGCCCGGCGCTTCTCGATGTCGGCCATCGTCCGATCGCCCTCGACCTTGCCGTACTTGCCCTTTTCGGCCGACTTGGTCGCGCCGAAGGTCTTGTCGAACTTCTTGAGCAGGTCGGTCAGCTTGAAGTGCGTCGGCGAGTTGAACGAGTCGTAGTTGCGCACGACCGCCAGCGCCATGCCGACGTTCGACCAGAAGCGGCTGCGGCCGGCGTCGGTGACCTGCTGGACGTCCTTGGCGAACTGCTCGGCCTTGAGGAACTTGGTGACCGGCACCGCCTCCTTGGTTTCCTTGTCGATCATGATCGCCATGCCGACGCCGCAGTTGGGGTGGCAGCCGCAGGTGAGCTGGCCGAACTCCTTCTCGGCGCCGTGCGTGACGTCGGCCCAGTCGGTGAAGCTGCCCATGAACGAGATCGGGAACCAGTCGCGGATCGGCTCGCCGATGCCGGTCTGGTTCTTCACGTCGTGCGCGAGGTGCGACAGCGTGTAGCGCTGCGCGGCGCGCCGTTCCGGCGTCACTTCCTCGTCGCGGCCGGTGAACGACACCGGCTGGAACGACAGGAAGTTGATCGTCTTGGGATTGTCGAGCGCGAACTCGATGATCCGGCCGACCTGCTCGTTGTTGACGCCGTTGACGATCGTCACGACCGGCACGATGTCGACGCCGTTGCTGTGGAGATTCTCGATCGCGCGCAGCTTGACGTCGAACAGGTTGCCGACGCGGCGATGCGCGTTGGCCGCGTTGCCGATGCCGTCGAACTGCAGATAGGCGTAGCGCAGGCCCGCTTCGGCCGCTTCCTTCGCGAACTCAGGACGCTTGGCGAACTCGATGCCGTTGGTCGCGGCCTGGACGCTGTTGTAGCCGACCTTGCGCGCGTAGCGGACCGCGTCGAGGAAGTAGGGCGAGATCGTCGGCTCGCCGCCCGAGAACTGCACCGACATCTGCCGGCGCGGCTTGATGCTGATCGCGTTGTCCAGCACCATCTTGATGTCTTCCCAGGACAGCTCGTGGACGAACCCGACCTGGTTCGCGTCCATGAAGCACGGGTCGCACATCATGTTGCAGCGGTTGGTCAGGTCGACCGTGAGCACCGAGCCGCGGCCGTGCTGAATCGTGGCGCTGCCGTGGTTGTGGAGCTTCTCGTCGTTGTGGGCGCGGATGTCGCGGCCCGGGAACACCTCTTCGAGGTGCTTGAAGAACTCGGTGTCCATCGCCATCACGTCCTCGAAGTGGCCGTGCAGCGGGCAATCCTTCACCATCAGGATCTTGCCGTCGCGCTCCAGGATCGTCGCCTTGATCTCGCCGACCTTCTCGGTCAGCAGATCGTTGACGTCCTTCTTACCGTCGAGAATCGCCTGCCGCGCCTCGCGCGTGCACGTCGGGCAGAGCGAGTCGGTCTCGCGCGGCCAGCCGAGCGGCGGCTTCGTTTTCTCGTATGACTTCAGCAGCGGCTTGTCGGACCACTTCGGCGTGAACGACGGGCGCTGGTTGATCTTATTGAGGTTGTTGAACACTACCCATGCGCCATTGGCGGCAAAGGAGAGCCCCTTCTCGACGAACTTGATAGGCTTGTGCATGGCCTAAATAATAGAGGACAAACGCGTTAGCAGATTACATTTTCAGCGAACGGGCATTAGCCGCCCTGAACGGGCAGGAGGCGGCGTCAACGGTCAAAACCCGACCGATTGTGTCGGGTATCGGGGTCAGATCTCGATTCTCTCGTTCCGTCCGATCTCCCCGAGAAAATCGAGATCTGACCCCGTTTCAGATCCCCAGGCGCTGTTTCAACTCGCGCACGCGATCCCGGGCCACGCTCAACTCCGTCTTCGGCTCGTTCTTGAGACGCACGAGCACGCCCCCGTCCACCGCCGGAAACAGTTCCTGCACGAAACCGATGTTCACGATCGTCGCGCGGTGGATCCGCGCGAAGCGGCGCGCGTCGAGCTGCGCCTCGAGCTCGGCCAGGGTGTGATCGATCACGTGCTCGTGGCCGTTGACGACGGCAAACGTGAGCTTGTCCTTCGAGGTGAAGTGGCTGATGCGCGCGACGTCGAGCACCGTGGTCCGCTCGCCGACGCGGGACGCGATCCGCTCGAGCCGCCGGTTCGGCGCGAGCTGCGCGGCGAGCTCACGCGCGAGGGTGCGGACGTCGGGCTGCGGCTGGCCGGCAAACCGCTCGACCTTGTCGAGCGCGCGATCGAGGCGCTCGGGCTCGATCGGCTTCAGCAGGTAGTCGATCGAGTTCACGCCGAAGGCGTCGAGGGCGTAGCGGTCGTAGGCGGTCGTGAAGACGACGGTCACGTCTCGATCGAGCTGTTCGAGCAGCTCGAAGCCGGTCAGGCCGGGCATCTGGATGTCGAGGAACAGCACGTCGACCGGCGTCGCCCGCAGGAACTCGAGCGCGGCGACGGGATCCGTCTCCGAGCCGGCGATTTCGACGCGGCCGGTCGCCGTCAGCAGCCGCGTGAGCCGCTCGATCGCGAGGCGCTCGTCGTCCACGAGGTAGGCTCGCATGGGGTCAGATCTTGATTTTCTCATTCGGCCCCGCCGGCGAGAGAAAATCGAGATCTGACCCCGGCACATCCAGCGTGACGGCGGTCCGTCCCGGACGGCTCTCGACGCGCATCGTCGCCCGGTCGCCGAAGAGCATCGCCAGCCGGGCCTCCAGCAGTGCGAGGCCGTGGCCCTCGAGCCGCGTCGCGGCGTCGAACCCGGGCCCATCGTCCTCGATCGTCACGAGGACGCGGCCGTCCAACGCGGCCGCGGTCACGCCGATCGTTCCACCCTCGCGGCGGGATGCCACCGCGAACTTGACGCTGTTCTCGACGAGCGTCTGCAGCGCCATGCGCGGCACGCTGGCCGACGCGGTCCCCTCGCCGAGGCGCACGTCGTAGCGCAGCCGATCCCCGAAACGCACCCGCTCGATATCCAGATAGGCGCGGACGATGCGGAGTTCCTCATCGAGCGTGACCAGCGGCGTCGCGGTGTTGTCGAGCGCCGAGCGCAGCAGCGAGGCGAGCTGACCGGTCATCCGTTCCGCGCCGGCGGGATCGTCGTGCACGAGGGCAGCGATCGAGTTCAGCGTGTTGAAGAGAAAATGCGGCTGCACCCGCGATTCGATCGACGCGAGTTGGGCCTCGGCGGCCAGCCGCCGCGCCTCGGCTTCGTCGCGCTCCTTGGTGCGCAGCGCCAGCGTCGCGGCGTCGAGCCGCTGTCGCATCTGCTCGTACGCGGTGATGAAGAGGCCGATGGTGATGGTGACGGCGATCGTCACGCGGGCGCTGCCGTGAAACCACTGGCGAAACAGCGACGGCTCGACGAGGCCGGTTGCGATGAGCAGCGCGATTGCCGCCACGCTGCCCACCATGCCGAGCATCGCCATCATCACCGCCGATGCGATCCAGTTGAGCGGAAACACGAACCGGCACCAGATCCGAGGCGCCAGCCAGGGCATCGCGGTCCCGAGCAGCGCCGCGATGCAGCACGAGAAGAGGAACGAGATGCCGAAGACGCGCAGGAGTGCGAGCAGCGGCGTGCCGAGCGTGGCGCCGCTGAAAGCAAACACCACGGCGACCGAGGCGAGGATGTTCCCCACCAGAATCCGCCGCCAGTAGGCCCATGTCGCCGTCTTCATTTCGTGTCGTCCCTCCGAACGATAGGCGGAGCGTCGGGTGCGACCGAAGGCAAAACGACCGGGGGGCCGGGTCGCCGGATGGAAGGTCGATAGGGGCGGCTAGTGGGTCGGGACCGGTTCCGGCGGCGCCGCGGCCGGCGTTGGCGTCCACTGGACCAGCCGGCCGTCCTTCGGGACGTGGAGCGTCACCGGCTTGACGTTGGACGGCAGCGGCACCGCCTTGTGCGCATTGGCGTACACCGGATGCTTGCCATGCTCCTTGTACCAGTCCGCCACCTTCGCGTTCTGATACATGTTCTCGACGATCTGGCGCCAGCCGACCCCGGTGTTGTAGGCGCAGAACGAGATCTCTCCCATTTGCGTCGCGTAGGGGATGATGCACATCTCGGTGCGCCGGAAATCGTAGGTCCAGAGATCCTGAAACCACATGCCGGCGACGAACATCAGCAGCCACTCGTCGTTCTTGCGGTTGCCGTCGTCGCAGGCGCCCAGCCGGCCGCCCAGCTGTCCTCCGCTCTGCTTGTCGAATTTGTGCAGCAGGTCGATCAGGCGGAAGCCGGCGGGGGCTTTGGTCGGCCGGTAGTTCCGAAGCAGGCTCAGCGCCGTCTGCACGACGGTGAGCAGCTTGCCGCGAGCGCTGTCGGAAATGACCTGCGCGTCGCGCATCACCTGCTCGATGTTCAGGAACGCGGAGAGCGGCGCCCATTGCTTCGTCTTCTTGCTGACCATGAAGCCCATGCCGACACCGCAGTCGGGATGACAGCCGCAGTTCAACGAGCCCCAGTCGGCGCCCGGCCCCTGCAGCAGGTCGGTCACGTGCGACATCACGCTGGAGGCGGAGAGGGGGAACCAGTCGCGCAGCGGCTCGGTGACGCCGGTCTGGCGGCGCATGTCCTCGGCAAGGTGCGACAGCGTGTAGCGCCGGGCGTGCCGGTCCTCGTCGCTGATTTCTTCATCGCGGCCGGTGAAGGCCACCGGCTGGAACGACACGAAGCTGATCTTGTCGCAGTTCTTCAGCGCGAACTTGACGATCGGGCCCACCTGATCGTCGTTGACGGTGTTGACGATCGTCACGACCAGGCAGACATCGATGCCGGCCGCGTAGAGGTTCTCGATCGCCCGCAGCTTTACGTCGAACAGGTTGCCGACGCGGCGATGCGCGTTGGCTTCCTCGCTCACCCCGTCGAACTGCAGGTAGGCGATCCGCATGCCGGCCTCGCGCGCCTGGCGGGCGAATTCGGCATCCTGAGCGAAGCGGATGCCGTTGGTCGCAGCCTGCACGCTGAAGTAACCGACCTTGCGGGCGTAGCGAACCGCGTCGAGAAAAATCGGTGAGATGGTGGGCTCGCCGCCGGAAAACTGCACCGTCATCTGCCGCCGGGGCTTGATGCTGATCGCATCGTCGAGCAGCTTCTCTACCTCGGGGAGCGTCAATTCGTGCACGTAGCCGACCTGATTCGCATCCATGAAGCACGGGTCGCACATCATGTTGCAGCGATTGGTCAGGTCGATGGTGAGGACCGCTCCGCGCCCGTACTTGATCGACGAGGTGCCGTGATTGTGCAGCCCATCCGTGACCGCCGGGAAGTCGCGGCCGGGAAACAACGACTCGATGCGCCGCAGGAACGCGGGGTTGATCGCCAGCGTATCGACGAACGTGCCGTGCCGCGGACAGGTTTTCTCGACGATGACCTTGCCGTCGCGCTCGACGATCTGCGCTTTGATCTCGCCGACGTGCTCGTTGACGAGCGACTCCACGGCCTGCTCGCCCGAGAGGATCCGGGTCCGCGCTTCGCGCACGCAGGTCGGGCACAGGGAATCGGTGGTGCGGGGCCATCCGAGCTGGGGCATCGAGCGCTCGTGGCTCTTGAGCAGCGGGGCCGCGGACCATTTCGGGTGAAACGCCTTGCCTTCGAATCTGCGGTTGATCGCCTGGAACACCGGCCACAACAGGCTGGCGCCGCCCGTCACCGCCAGTTCGAGGGGTCTCCACGGATTCATCAACGATTCCCTTTGGCTTCGCATCCGTTTTTTCGTGGACCGCCGGTTCGGGTCAGGCGCGGGCGTGCGACGCAGGCTGGCGCGGAATATATCACACGGGAGCGGCATCGATTTGAAGGCGCGCACGCACGAGCTGCTCCAGCGCCGCGCGATCGGTCTTCCCTCTGACCGTCAGCGGCATCGCGTCGAGCATAAGGATCGTGCGTGGAATCTTGTGCGCCGCGAGGCGGTTGGCGCAGAAGCGACGCACCGCCAGCACGCCGACGCTGGTGTCGCCGGCGCTGGCGACGATGCAGGCGACGATCTGCTGCCCGCGGCGCGGATCCGGGGCGGCGAGGACCCGGACGTCGGCGACGCCAGGCATCGTTCGCAGCACTTGTTCGACTTCCTCCGGTTGGACTTTGCGGCCGGCGACGTTGACGAACCCCGAGATGCGCCCGAGCAGCGTCAGCTGCTGACGGACGTTCCATGCTCCGTAGTCGCCGGTCAGAAAGCCGAGCGTGTCGAAGCCGTCCCGGTCGCGATCGGAGTAGCCGCTGGCGATCGCCGCGCTTTGGACGTGCACGCGCCCCCCTCCGGCCGGCGCGAGTGCGTCCGGCTGGAGCGTGATCGTGACGCCCGGCAGGGGTGTCCCGACGACCGGCTCGACGCCGATCTCGTCGCCGGCGTCGTAGGCAATGCCTCCGGTCTCCGTCGTGCCGTAGAACGAACGGATTTTGACGCCGAAGCGATCGTGGAACTCGCGGACCGTGGCGGCGGGCAACGGCGCGCCGGCCGAGAGCAGGCACTGCAGGCTGGGCGGCCATCCGCCAGCCGGCGGGTTCGTCACGAAGTACTGAAACATGAACGGCGCGCCGGCCAGGATCCGCGCGTTGAACTGTCGCGCGTCCGCCTCCAGATGCGGCGGCACGAAGGCGTCGCGGATCACGATCGCCGTGCCCTGCAGGAGCAGCGGCATCAGCACCACGCCGAGTCCATAGGAGTGCGACAGCGGCACGACCGCGAGCTGCGTGTCGGACGGCTGGATGCCGACCCCGGCGGTAATTTGCGTTCCGTCGGCGATCAGCTGCGGGTCGGTGGCGAACGCCGCCTTGGGAAGTCCGGTTGATCCCGACGTCAGTTTCAGGAGCGAGGTGCCCGGGTAGCGGCGTCGAGCGGCCGGCGTGCGCGGGATCAGCTGCAATCCATCCAGATCGATCGCGCGAACGCTCCCGAATCGCCCGCCGGCGGCCATTTCCGCGGGGACCAGCAGGGCGGCCGCCTCGAATCGTTCCGCCAGCACCAGAATCTCGGCAGCGGTGGTGCCTGGATCGACCGGCATGATTGCCGCGCCCGCCGCGCGGCACGCGAGGAAAAAGGTCACCGCCGATGGATGATTGCCGGCCGCGGAGACCACGAGCTGATCGGCTCCAACGCCGGCGATTCTCGTCAGCTGCTCGGCCTGATGGAGGTGAGCGCTCCAGATCTCGGCGGCGGACACCGATCGTCCGGCGCCCGGCGCATGGATGAGGAGCCGATTCGGAGCGGCGCGGTAGAGCGCCGCGAAGCGGCTGAGGATCTCGCTCACGCCAGGCGCGCGCGTTCCGCGGTCAGCCCCGGCTCAACCGCCGAATCGTCTTCGCGTTCCCACACCAGGCTGAACAGCGGACCGGTCATGATCGTCGTGCCGATCGCCATCATGACCAGCATCGCGAACAGGGTGAGCGTGATCAGCCCGCGCTGCAGGCCGAGGTTGGCGAGAATCAGTTCCACCATGCCGCGCGCGTTCATCAGCGTGGCGATCGCCAGCGCCTCGCGCGTCCTCGCGCCGGAGAGCCGCGCCGCCGCCCAGCAGGCGAGCCCCTTGCCGGCGCACGCGGTCAGAAACACCGCCGCGGCCATGGCCCACAGGCTCCACGAGTCGATCAGAGTCAGATGCGTGTTCAGGCCGGCGTAGACAAAGAACAATGGCACCAGCAGCGTGGTGGTCAACGGCGCGATGGTCCGCTGCAGTTCGCGTGACAGGACGCCGCGCGGGACGCCGACGCCGAGCACGAACGCGCCGAACACCAGGTGCAATCCGATCAGGTCGGTGAACCATGCTCCGGCGGTGAGCAGGCCGAGCAGCGTCACCAGCGTCGCGGCGGGCAGGTCGCCGTCACGCTCGGCCGCGGCCGCCAGCCGGCTGAGAAAGCGGCGAACCCCGAGAAAGACGATCAGCAGGTAGGCCACGGCCCCCCCGGCAGCGACCATTGGCAGCGTGGCGTTTCCGCTGAAGCTGCTCAGCACGATCGCCAGGATGATCCAGGCGGCCGCATCGTCCATCGAGCCTGCGGCAAGGGCGAGCGACCCGATCGTCGTGCCGGCAATGCCGCGCTCGGAGATGATGCGCGCGAGCACCGGAAACGCGGTGATCGACATCGCGGCCCCGAGAAAGAGCACCGCGTGGATCGGCCTGACGTGCTCGGTGAAGAATCCGCCGGTGCGCAGCATCACCAGCGCCAGCACGCCGCCGAGCGCGATCGGCAGCACGATGCCCGCCGCGGACACGCCCACGGCGCGCCGCGCGAACCGCGTCACGAGATCCACGCGGAACTCGAGGCCGACGCAGAACATGTACAGCACGAGGCCGATCTGACTCAGCGCGAAGAGCGTCGGCAGGGACGCGATGGGGAACAGCGTTGCTTCGAGCTGCGGCATCAGCCATCCCAGGAACGAGGGTCCGAGGAGGAAGCCCGCGACCATTTCGGCGACGACGAGCGGCTGACGTATGCGCGCGAACAGCCAACCGAGTCCCCGGCACACCGCGAGGATGCACATCAGCTGCACGAACAGCAACGCGGTGAGTTGGGAATCCGACATGGCGGCGATGGCTGCGCGTTCCGGAAGGCGCGCGTCGCGGAACGTATACTAACCCGGTCATGGGCTGGATCGAATCTCTGCCGCACCAGCCGCCGATGCGGTTGCTCGAAGACGTGCTCGAGGTCAAGCAGGGCGAGAGCGCGATCGGACGTCGCGTGACCCGTGCCGACGACTTTTTCTTTCAAGGACACTTTCCCGGGCATCCGATCGTGCCGGCGATCATCCTGGTCGAGCTGGTGGCGCAGACGGGCGGGATCGCCGTGGCCGCGCCGCTGCCGGGTGAACCGCCGTCCGTCCTGCAGCTCAGGGTCGCCGCGATCGGTCCTTTCAAGTTTCCGGCCGCCGCCGGCTCAGGCGTGACGCTGGAAGCGCGCGCGCGCGTCGCCGGGAGAATCGGCGGATTGTTCAAGATCGAGGGCACCGTGACCGCGGACGGCCTGCTCGTCGCCACCGGGTGCCTGACGCTCGCGGGATAGCCATGGGCGTTTCGGCCAGGGTTCGTCGAGCATTTCACGATCTAAGGACGGAAGGCACCGGCACGTGCCGTGAGACGAGCGCGGTCGCGCTCGGGGTCTTCATCGGCTGCCTCCCGGTCTACGGATTTCATCTCCTGATGTGCTGGTCGGTCGGCTTCGTCCTTGGATTGAATCGCCTCAAGATGTACCTCGCCGCGAACATTTCGAATCCGTTGGTCGCGCCGTGGTTGCTGTTTGCCGAAATGCAGACCGGCGCGTGGCTCCGGCGCGGGTCGTTTCACCCGGTCACGCTGCAGGGGATGAGGACGACGAGCACGGGACAAGTCGGGATAGACGTCCTGGTCGGCAGCCTGCTTGTCGGATCCACGCTCGCCTCGCTCGCCGCGATCGCCACCTACGCGGCGGTCCGCCGCTCGGGTGTCGATCGCGATTTCGCCGAGCTGGTGAGCCGCGCCGCCGATCGCTACACCGGCGCGAGCATGACCGCCTGGGCATTCGCGCGCGGCAAGTTACGCGGCGATCCGATTTATCGCGCGGCGCTGTCCGAGGGCGTCCTCACGTCGGGCGGGACGCTGCTCGACGTGGGATGCGGACAGGGCCTGACCCTGGCGCTGCTGGCCGAGGCGCGCCGGGCCGTCGATGGCGGCGCCTGGCCGGCCGGGTCGCCATCGCCACCGCAGTTCGAGCGGCTGGCCGGCATCGAAACGCGCGGCCGAATCGCCGCGATCGCTCGGGCGGCGCTCGAGGACGAAGCGGAAATCATCGAGGGCGACGCCAGGACGGTGTCGATCGAGCGCGCACGCGCGGTGCTGATGTTCGACGTATTGCAGCTGATGCGTCCCGAGGAGCAGGACGCCCTGCTGGCCGAGACGGCGACGCGGCTGGAGCCCGGCGGCGTGGTGCTCATCAGGGAAGCCGATGCCTCGGCGGGATGGGCTTTTGCCGCCGTGCGTCTGGGCAACCGCCTCAAAGCGTTGGCATGCGGGACGCGTCATCAGGCGTTTCACGCGCGGACGCGCGCGGAATGGCACGAGTGTTTCGCGCGGTGCGGCTTCAGGACCGAGGAAACCCCGATGGGTCGAGGGACGCCATTCGCCAACGTGCTGTTTCGCCTCACCGCGGCGCCGGACGCGTCTGCCGGTGCGTCCCGATCAGCACCTCCTGCGTGAGGGCGCGCCCGTCACGATCGAACACGCCACCGAACCACAGCGCGCACGCGAGGTCGTCCGCTCGATCCGGGACTCGCCAGCAGTAGCGCAGATCGGACCAGCGCACCGCGGTACGGCCGTCGCTCTCAGCCGCCTCGACGGGAAAGCCGAACTCGTGCGACCGGAGGAAGTTCTTCACGGTGTCGAGCGATCGCGATGCCGTCACCTGCGCGGTCTCCGGAAGGATCGGCCGCGACAGGCGCAGCATCGCGGGGCCGCCCCGGCTGCTGATGCGCCACGCACGAACCGCGTTCGGCGTCCGATCGAACAGATCCCACTCGGTGAGCGATCCCCAGGGCACTTCGGCGGCCCGCGGTGACGCCGCCTCGAGCTGCGCTGTCCGATCGGCGCGGAAGAGCAGCGCTCCCTTGAGGCACAGAAACGCGATCGCCGTCCCGAGCATCACCGCCGCAACCGTCCGCTGGCGCTGCCGCCCCGGCCAGAGCGCAAGCAGACCGGCAATGCAAATCGCGACGAGCCACGGGTCCGCCATCGCGACCAGCGGCAGCCCGACTCGCGCGTCGGCGAACGGCCAGGTCAGCCGGATGCGCGCTCCCGAAACCGCGTCGAGCGCGAGGTGGCTCATGGCGCCAGCCGCCGCTGCCGCGGCCAGCGGCGCGCAGCGCGACCCGCGCGTCAGTCTGCGCACCAGCGCCGCCGCGGCGCACGCGACGAGCAAACCGCCGACGATTGAATGAGTGCCGGCCTGGTGCGCTCTGAGATAGACGTCCCAGCCGGCGGGCGCCAGGACCAGATCGACGTCGGGCGACAAGGCGCCCAGGATGGCGGCCGCGCCCAGGCCCGGCCCGTGGCGTTCGTTGTCGACGAGCGCAACCACGGCGCGGCCGGCGACGACGTGAGAAAGCGGGTCCATGTGGCGGTCCGCTCAGACGCGCGGGCCGGAGGCCTGGCGCTGGGCGTCCCAGAAGCCGTAGAAGTGGTACCAGAATTCCGGATGCGCGCGTACTCTCGCGGTCAGCTGATCGGCGAAGTCCTGCGCCGCGGCCGCAATCGATTCCTCTCTCGGGCGATCGCGTGCGACGACGATCGGTACGCCGGGGCGGACCTGGAAGCGGCCCGGGCTGGTGCGCTCGATGAAGCACGGCACGAGCGGAGCGCCGGTCATGAACCCCATCAGCGGCGGCGTTTTCAGGAACCACGCCTGGCGGCCGAGGAACTGCACCTCCACACGGTCGCGCCCGAGATGCCGATCCATCAGCATCGCGATCACCTGATTCTCGGCCAGCCGGCGGCGAATCTGCAGCGCCGTATCGAGCGATTGCCGGACTTCGATCGTGTCCACGCCGAGGCGCTCGCGGATCTCCCGCCGCAGCCGGTTGACTTCCGCGTCAGGCTCCGCCTTGACCATGATCGTCAGCGGCAGTTCCACGATCCGCCGGAGGAAGACGCTGCCGACTTCCCAGTTGCCGTAATGGCCGGTGACGAGGATGAGGCCGCGGCCTTTCGCCAGCAGATCGCTGAACAACTGCGCGTCCTCCGGGCGGTAGTCGAACAAGGTCTGCTGCTCGGCCGCCGAGGCGCCGAGCGCGCGGACGAAGTCGATGACGTCCCGGGCATAGGCGTCGAACATCGCGTGGGCTCGGCCTTCGAGCTGCCGCTGTGAGTCGTCCGGAAAGACCGCGCGCATGTTGTCGGCGACCGCGCGTCGCGTGTCGCCCATCAGCCGCCACGCCAGCCACATCACGACCTTGCCGATGGCGTACGACGACCAGCGCGGCAGCGCGCCGACGGTGCGGAGCATGGCGCCGAAGATGGTCCCGTTGTTGAGGCCGTGCAGCGTCCACCGGCGCGGCAGGATGTCGCGATCGGCGGCCGTCACGTCCTCCGATGTATTGGCCGGCTCAGATGCGTTCGAGAAAGCGATAGTACACCGCCAGAAAACAGGTGCGCGTCGTATCGCGCACCGGTCGAAGCTTGCTGCGCTCGCCGTCGTAGACGGCGGTGACCGGCACGGCGGCGATGCGGCCGCCGCGCCGCCGGACCTTCACGAGCATTTCGGTCTCGACCTCGTAGCCGGTCGCCCGCAGTTGCAGCGGCCGCAGCGTGTCGACGCGAAACACTCGAAACCCGCACTGCGTGTCGCGCACCGGCACGCCGATGAACCGTGACAGCGCCCAGCTTCCGATCCGGTTGGCATGGTAGCGGGAGGCCGGCATCCGCGATCGTTCGAATCGCCGCTCGCCGATCACGACGTCCGCGTTGCCGGCCGCGGCCTCCCTCAGCAGCGCCGCGGCTTCCTGCGGCAGATGTTGCAGATCGCCGTCCAGCAACAGCACGTGCGTGAAGTCGCTTTGAAAGACGCGGGCGAGCCCGGTCCGCACCGCGTGCCCCTTGCCGAGGTTGACCTCATGAAGCACGACCTCCGCACCCGCGTCACGCGCCCGATCGCTGGTGCCGTCGCTCGAGCCATCGTCGACGACGATGACGTGGTCGACCGCCGACCGGACGCCTTCGACGACCGCTGCGATGGTACGCGCTTCGTTGAACGCGGGAATCAACGCCGCCGTCCGCATCGTCATCGTCGCCGCCCTGTGAGGAGCAGCGCCGGCAGCACGAGAACCGATGCCGCGGCCAGCGTCACGACGCTGACGGCGGACACGATCCCGATCGAGCGAAGCGGCGGGTACGATGACCACACCAGCGTGCCGTAGCCGGCCATGGTGATGGCGGCGGCGACCAGAATGACCGGCGCCAGTTCTGAGGTCGCGCGCTCGGCGTCGCCGCGCTCCTGAAAGCGGTGGACGAGGTGGATGCCGTAGTCGACGCCGATCCCGACGAAGGTGACGACCGCGAAGACGGCGAACAGATCCAGTTCCACGCCCGCGATCGCCAGCGCGCCCGCGGCCCAGATCAGCCCGAGCGCCGTCGGCAGCAGGGCGTACATCGATAGCCGCCAGTCGCGGAACGCCGCTACCACCAGGGCGACGACGATCAACGTCCCGATCGTCAGCCCCTTCACGAACTGCGGGAGAAAGCCGCGCGCCAACTCGCGGTTCACCAGCGTCAGGCCGGTGAGGGTCTGCGTCGGATCGACCTCTTCGACAATCCGCTGCACCTGCGATGTCTGGCCGGGGCCGGACGGAAACACGTAGGTTGCCAGCGTCCAGGTCTGGGTGTTTCGCACGACGAGGCGATCGAGGAGGTCGCCGAAGCCGTGGGCGACGTAGCCGTCGTAGGTGATCCGCTCGGACGAATCGAGCATGCGCGGCAGGCGCTCCACGAAGGGATCGAACGCGCCGGGCGTGAAGTCGCTGGCCACGCGCGCGTGCTCGAGCGCGGCGCTCACGCCTTCGGTCGAGACGTGCGCCTGCCCGATCCGGGCCACCGTCCTGGCCTGCGAGGCCGCGGACGGGAGCAGCCGTGTCGGCGGCTGCACGGCCATGTCCGGAAGCTCGGCGGCGAGTCGCTGCGCGAGCCGCTCGTTGGCTTCGAGCAACGGCTCGAGCGCGGGTCCCTCCGCGAGCACCACGTAGACGTCGCTCGGCAGGCCGAACGCCGAGCCGATCGTCGCTTCGAGCTGCGCGGCCTCGGTCAC